>Ga0315291_10004691_pt1 | contig 17312 bp, 16 predicted proteins | sample YL17G12_20_MG_FD_203070 | JGI IMG/M metagenome (GOLD analysis project Ga0315291, IMG submission 203070) | Sediment microbial communities from Yellowstone Lake, YNP, Wyoming, USA - YL17G12_20 | ecosystem: Environmental > Aquatic > Freshwater > Lake > Sediment | place: USA: Wyoming | collected...
CCCGGCGAACCCGACGAGCGTCCCCGACCGGCGACGCCCGCGCAAGAGTGTCGCCAGCACGGCGCCGGTGGTCGCGACGGCGAGGAAGGGGAGAAGGTTCATCGGGCCGCTATTCAGGCCGGCGGACGGCGCCGCTCGATCGCGTCGCCGGGGATCGCGAGGTCGCCGGTGGCCGTTGCCGCGGTGCCCGCGAGCGTCACGACCGCCGCCGCGAGGCCGACGAGGGCGGCGCCGCCGACGAGCACCTCGAGCGCGGGCGGGGTGCCGGAGAGGCCGCTCCGGAGGAGGAGTCCGGCGTTGGCGAGCACCACCAGCGCGGTTCCCAGGCGGAAGGCGTCGCGGGCCCGGATCACGGGGGGCAGGGCGACCGCGAGGCACGCCAGCCCGGCGCCCACGGCCGCGCTCGGCCCGAACGCCGGGAGGCCGACTGCAGTTGCGCCCAGCCCGGCTGCGAAGGCGGCAGCCGCCGCCGCGAGGGTCGCCGGAAGCCCGAGTGAGGATCCGGACTCGTCGCCGGCTCTCCGGCCGGCGACGAGCAGGAGGAAGGCGGCAAGCACGCCGGCGACGATCCGGAAGAGGACGGCCGGGATCTCGGGCAGCGGCTCGGCCACGAAGGGCGCGAAGACGAGGCAGGCGAGCGCGCCGACCGACGCGGCCCGCGCTCGCCGGGCGGCGGTCGCGACCCCCGCGCCGAGGGCCACGAGCATGCCGGCCGCGACGAGCAGCATGGTCACGGGACGGCCGGGCTCGGCCTCGCGTCGCCGTTCCCGACGGGGGCCGGGTACTCGGGCGTGGGGAGGATCCCCAGGGTGGAGATCGGCCAGTAGCGGAGCCACGCGCGGCCGATGACCGTGCTCTGCTCGATGGGTCCGAAGGCCCGCGAGTCGGCCGAGGCCGCCCGGTGGTCGCCCATCACGAAGAGCTCGCCCTCGGGGATCACCCAGCGGGCCGGCTCGTCGGCCGCCGTCGTGGGCGCAAGGTCGTAGACGTACGCCTCGTCGAGCTTCACATCGTCGATGAAGATCGTGCCGTCCCGGATCTTCACCGTCTCGCCGGCGAGGCCGATGACCCGCTTGATGAACGGCGTGTTCGGCCCGCCCTCGACCCATGCCTCGGGCGGCTCGAAGACGACGATGTCGCCGCGCGAGTAGTCGTGGAAGCGGGGGGTCAGCTTGTCGACGAGCACGTACTGGTCTGGCTCGAGCGTGCGTTCCATCGACTGCTGCTCGACGCGGTACGGCTGGGCGACGAACGTCTGGATGACGAAGAAGATGATGAGGGTGAGGACGAGCGTCTCGACGATCTCGAAGAGGCACCCGAGGGGGCGTCGTGTCACAAGTCCGGAAGTATACGGGTACGGCGTGGCCTGCCGCCCCCGCCCGCTCGGCCGGGATGGGCACCTGCGCAGCGCTGCATAAACGGCGCGTTATGCGCGGTTTGACCCGCCCTTCTGGCAGTTGATACACTCGCCGGCGGTCTGAGTCGTCCCGCCGTCCCGCCCCGAAGAAGGGCCGGCGGTCCCCAGGCGCAGCATCCAACCACGTCCGCGGCGCGACGGTCGCGCCCGCGCCGACGGCCGTGCCTGACAGGGAGGTCGCAGAAGCCAGCCCATGAGCTCCGATCTGCTCCAGCTCATCATCCTGCCGGCGGGGCTCATCGCCATCGCCTTCGCCCTCTACCTGGCGCGGGACGTGCTCCGGCGCGACACGGGCACCAAGGAGATGGAGGCGGTCGCCGCCACGATCTTCGAGGGCGCCGTGGCCTTCATCCGGCGCCAATACGTCACGATCGCGATCCTCGCCCTCGTCGGCGCCCTGGCGATCGGCCTCCTCATCTCGGTCTTCGAGACGGAGGACGTCGCCGACACGAACATCTTCGGGCCCGAGCTGGGCATCCGGACCGCGATCGCCTTCCTCGTCGGGGCGGCGTGCTCCATGGCTTCCGGCATCATCGGCATGTACATCAGCGTCAAGGCCAACGTCCGGACTGCCGCCGCCGCCCGGCGGAGCCTCGTCGAGGCCGTCCAGGTGGCGATGCGCGGCGGGGCAGTCTCGGGATTCCTCGTCGTCGCCCTGTCGCTCCTGGGCGTCTACCTCATGTTCGCCGCCTTCGGCGGATTGAACGAGACGACGATCCACCAGGCTCCCTTCCTCATCGTCGGCTACGGCTTCGGGGCCAGCTTCGTGGCCCTCTTCGCCCAGCTCGGCGGCGGCATCTACACGAAGGCGGCGGACGTTGGCGCCGATCTCGTGGGCAAGGTCGAGGCGGGGATCCCCGAGGACGACCCGCGCAACGCGGGCGTCATCGCCGACCTGGTCGGCGACAACGTGGGTGACTGCGCCGGCCGCGGCGCCGACCTCTTCGAGTCCACGGCCGCGGAGAACATCGGGGCGATGATCCTCGGCGTTGGCGTCTACTTCGTCGCCCAGAAGGCGGGATGGGCGAATCCGGAGGCGTGGATCTTCTTCCCGCTCGTCGTGCGCTCCTTCGGGCTGCTCTCCACGATCGTCGCCATGTTCTTCGTCCGCGGCCGCGAGGACGAGAACCCGATGAACATCCTCAACCGAGGCTACTGGGTTACCACGATCCTGTCGGTCGTCTCGCTCGCCTTCGTCACGAACGTGATGATGCAGACGGGCACCCAGAGCGGCGCCAGCGGCGTCCCGACCTGGATCTGGTTCTTCGGGGCCGGCGTCGTCGGCCTGGCCACCAGCGTCGCCTTCGTCTACATCACGCAGTACTACACGGCCGGGACCTTCCGGCCGGTCCGCGAGATCGCCGAGGCCAGCAAGACCGGCCCGGCCACGAACATCATCATCGGCACCGCGGTCAGCTACGAGACGACGTTCGTGACCGCGATCACGATCGGCATCGCGCTCTTCGCCAGCCACTGGCTGGGCGAGCAGGCCGGCCTGGTGGATGAGAACGGCCGCAACGTCGGCGGCATCTTCGGCACGGCCGTGGCGACGATGGGCATGCTCATGACCACCGCCTACATCCTGGCCATGGACACCTTCGGGCCGATCGCGGACAACGCCGGCGGCATCGCCGAGTTCAGCGGGGCCGAGGCGCACGCCCGGGAGATCACCGACCGCCTCGACGCGGTCGGCAACACGACGAAGGCGCTGACGAAGGGGTACGCGATCGCATCGGCCTCGCTCGCCGCCTTCCTCCTCTTCTCGGCCTACATCGACAAGGTCAACCTCATCCTGAGCCGCCAGATCGCCGCGGGCAAGGAAGGTGTCACGCTGTTGACGTCGGTGAACCTCGCGAACGTCAACGTCTTCATTGCGGCGCTCATCGCCTCGATGCTCGTCTACTTCTTCAGCTCGCTGGCCATCCGAGCGGTGGGCAAGACGGCCGGCGCGATCATCGTCGAGGTGCGACGGCAGTTCCGGGAGATGCCCGGGATCATGACCTACGAGCAGAAGCCCGACTACGCCCGCGTCGTGGACATCACAACACGGGCCGCGCTTCGCGAGATGGTCGCGCCCGGCCTCGTCGCGGTCGCCACCCCGATCGCGGTAGGCCTGCTCCTCGGCTACGAGGCGGTCGCCGGCATGCTCATGGTCGGCACGATCGCGGGCGTCCTCCTCGCCACGGTCCTCAACAACGGTGGCGGCGCGTGGGACAACGCGAAGAAGTACATCGAGTCGGGCCATCTCACGGACGACCAGGGGCGCGTCCTGGGCAAGGGCTCGCCCGCGCACGCTGCGGCGGTCGTGGGCGACACGGTGGGCGATCCGTTCAAGGACACCGCCGGCCCCTCGCTTCACGTCCTCGTGAAGCTCCTGGCGACGATCACGCTGGTCCTCGCCCCGCTCTTCATCCGCTAGGCAGGCCGGGAACGGCGGGCCTTGCCTCCGGGCGCGGCCCGCCCCCGGGTCCCATGGACCCCATCCTCCAGGCGCTCGTCATCGGGATCGTGCAGGGGCTCACGGAGTTCCTGCCGATCTCCTCGTCGGGGCACCTCATCGTCGTCCCCTACCTCTTCGGCTGGACCGATCCCTTCCTCACCTCGCTGGCCTTCGGGGTCGTTCTTCACGTGGCGACGCTCGTCGCGCTCCTCGTCTACTTCTGGCGCGACTGGGCCCGGCTCGTGCCGGCCGGGCTCGCCACGATCCGGGACCGCTCCTTCGCCGGCGACCCCGATCGAAAGCTGGCCTGGATGATCGCGGCCACGATGCCCCCGGCGATCGTCGCCGGGCTCCTCCTCAACGACTTCTTCGAGAAGGAGGTCCGCCAGCCGGTCCTGGTCGCCCTCATGCTCGTCGTCGGCGCCGCGATCCTCTCGATGACCGACCGGCTCGGCCGCCGGACGGCCGGGATGGAGGGCCTCGGGTTCGGCGGCGCCTTCTTCGTGGGCTGCGCCCAGGCCCTGGCCCTGGTGCCGGGGATCAGCCGGTCCGGGATCAGCATCAGCGCCGGGCTCGCCGCCGGGCTCACGCGCGAGGCCGCGGCCCGCTTCTCGTTCCTGATGGCCGCCCCGATCATCGCCGGAGCGGGCGCCTACGAGATCCGCAAGCTCCTCACCGGCGAGGCCGGCGTCGCGGTGGAGCCGGGGCCGCTCGTCGTCGGGTTCATCGCCGCGGCTGTCTCCGGGCTCGTGGCGATCACCGGGCTCCTACGCTACCTCCGCGGCCACCCGATGACGATCTTCGTCGCCTACCGCCTGGCTCTCGCCGTGGTCGTCGTCGTCTACTTCCTGAACGCGTAGCCGCGGAGCCGCCCGACGATGGAAGTGATGAAGCAGCTCCGCCAGCGGGCGATCCGCGACCTGGTGGAGCAGCGCCCCATCCGGACCCAGCAGGAGCTGGCCGCCGCGCTCCGCGACCGCGGCTTCCGCACGACGCAGGCGACGATCAGCCGCGACATCGCCGAGCTGCAGCTGGTCAAGGCTCACCGCGACGGGGTGAGCGTCTACGCGTTGCCGCCGCGCCTCGCCGAGGCCGACCCGACCGGCGAGGATCGCCTCCGGCGCCTCTTCCGCGACCTGCCGGTCGAGATCCGCGAAGCCGGGCTGCTGCTGGTGCTGGTCACCCTGCCGGGGTCCGCCCACGCGATCGCCGCCTCTCTCGATCGTGCCCGCTGGCCGGAGGTCGTCGGCTCGATCGCCGGCGACGACACCTGCTTCGTCGCCTGCCCCGACCGGCGTGCCCTGCGCCGCGTCCGCGAACGCCTGGAGCGGCTGGCGGCAGGGTAGGGGCGGCGTCGTGGACCGGGCGCCCCGAGGCCCAGCCCCCTGTGACCCGTACCGGCCAGCCCGATCACCGCCACCTTCCCCAAGCGTGAAAACGCGGCGAACGTGCGGGTTGACTGCGTTTCGGAGCGCGGCGACCCCGCATCTCATCGGCGCAGCCGGTTTCCGGTCCCCGCAGCCGCCGGGACCGGGGGGTGGCGCGGGCATCTCAGGCGCGCGTCAGCACGATGGCGTCCAGCACGCGCGCGGCGTCGGCCGGGTCCAGCTCGCCCTGGCCCGGGACGAGGGCGTTGGCACAGGCGGCCGCGGCGCCGTGGCGGGCGGCCTCGGGGACCGGGAGGCCGGTCGCAAGGGCGGCCGCCAACCCTGCCAGGAGGGCGTCGCCACTGCCGACCACGTAGGGGCCGAGCTTGGGCGGCGGGCCGATCCGCCAGGCGGTGCCGGTGTCGTCGACGAGCACGGCGCCGGCGACCCCCCGCGTCACGAGGGCGGCCGACGCACCGCCCGCCCGGAGCCCGCGGGCCGCCGCGAACGTGCCCGCCTCGTCCGGCGCCGGGATCCCGGTCGCCTCGGCTGCCTCGCGGGCGTTCACCTTCACGAGCCACGGCCGAGCCGGCAGCGCGGCGGCGAGGTGCGCTCCGCCGGCGTCGACGGCTGCCCGCGCCCCAGCTCCGGCGGCGATGGACGCCAGGCGTCCGTACCCATCGACCGGCGCTCCCGGGGGCAGGCTGCCGGCGATCACGACGAGCGTGCCGGAAGGATCGTCCGCGAGCTCGGTCGCGAGGGCCGCCTCGACCGCCGCCCAGCCGGCGGCGTCCAGGGTCAGCCCCGCCTCGTAGAACTCGGTCAGCGAGCCGGTCACGCGATCGAGCACCGACAGGCACGTCCGCGTCTCGCCGGCGACGCGGACCCCGCGCGCCCGGATCCCGCGGGCGGCCAGGGCCTCCTCCATCCAGTCGCCGGCCCGACCGCCGAGAACGGCCACCACCGACGCCTCCAGCCCCAGGGTTCGCGCGGCCCGCGCCACGTTGAGGGCCTTCCCGCCGGGCACGACCGAGAGCATCTCGGGGCGGTGGATCTCGCCCGGGACGAGGTGGTCGACGGCTGCCGTCTTGTCGATGGCGGCGTTGACGGAGACGCAGACCAGGCGCCGGACGAGCGACGCGCCGGCGGCCGCGCTCACGCCGGCAGGCCCGCCGCGCGGGCGGCCGCCTCCGCCTCGGCGAGGGTGGGCTGCGCGGCCGTCCCGCCCACGCCGCGCGTGGAGAGCGACCCGCAGGCGACGCCCAGGGCAAGGCACGCCCCGAGGGGCCGCCCGGCCAGCCAGCCGGCGAGGAAGCCCGCGTCGAACGAGTCGCCGGCGCCCGTGGTGTCGACCGGGTCGACGGCGAGGGCCGGACAGCGGGCGGCGTCGCCCTCGGCCGTGACGGCCAGCGCGCCCTCGGCCCCCAGCTTCACCGCAACGACCCGCGGGCCCAGCCCCGCCAGCGCCCGCGCCGCCACCTCGACGTCGTCAACGCCCGTGATGCCGGTTGCCTCGGCCGCGTTCGGGAGGAAGACGTCCGTCTCGGCGAGGAGCGCCCGAATGCCGCCGTCCCACGCTTCGCGGGGGTCCCAGTTGCAGTCGAACGACGTCGTCGCGCCGGCCGCCCGTGCCGCCGCGAACAACCCGGGCAGGTCGGGCCGGGCGGCGTCGAGCAGGAAGAAGCTGCCAGCATGAAGGTGCCGAGCCCGGGCGACGAGCGCGTCGGGCACGTCGGCAACCCGCAGGCGCGGGATCGTCCCGGGCGCCGTCAGGATCGCGCGGTCGGACGCGGCGGACAGGATGACGCTCGCACCGGTGGGCAGGTGCGGGTCGATCCGGACGGCGGAGATCTCGAGCCCGCGCTCGGCCATGGCCCCCAGCATGAAGCGGCCCAGCGCGTCGTCGCCGACGACGCCGGCGAATGCGGTCCGCAGGCCGAGGCGGGCGGCCCCGCAGGCGAAGATGACCGACGAGCTGCCGATCACGAGATCGATCCCGTCCACCCAGCGCTCCACCTGCCCGAAGACCGGCCGCGGGTCGGCGGCGCGGACGACGATGTCGGGGTTGACCTCGCCGAGCACGAGAAGGTCGAGGTCGCGGCCGACGGCGGCCTCGGGATCGGGGGACCGGACGCGGGCGGGTTCCATCGACGCTCAGTATTCCCGGTACCAGCCCTCGCCGGGCGGCTGGGCAGCGGCGAGCGTCCCGCGCCGCGCGTGCCACGGCACGCCGGCCCCGTCGACGAGCGCGACGAGGCGCCCCAGGCGAGCCCGGCCCACCGTGGCCAGCCAGGCGCCGCGCTCGGCCGCCGGCATCGTCGCGGAGGGAGCCCAGACCGAGCGCCCGACGAGCACGCCCGACGCCCCGGCCCGGCAGGCAACCGCGACCTGGCGCTCGAAGGTCGCATCGTCGACACCCCCGGAGAGCAGGACCCAGGGGACCGGGGATACCGCGTCGAGCTCGGCGCAGGCCTCGACCCAGGCCGCCTCGTCTGTCACGCCCGGGTCGTACGGGAACTCGGCCTTGAGGACGTCGCCGCCGAGGGCCATGAGCCGCCGCGCGGTCTCCACGACACAGCGCCGCCGCGCTTCGCCCGCCAGCTTCCCGCCGGTGGCCGGGTCGAAGCCGAGGGGCTCCACGAAGAGCGCGAGATCGGCGGCACGGCAGGCGGCGGCAACCTCGGTCACGAGCCGCTCCTGGTCGGCCGCGTTCGCCGCGTCCGGGTGGTAATAGACGAGGAGCTTCGCCGCCGCGGCACCCATCCGCTTCACCTGCTCGACCGACCAGCCGGGCAGGACCCGGCTCACCCGGGCCGTCGGCGGTCCCTCGTAGCCGGTCGCCTCGATCGCGACGAGGAGCCCGGCCGTGGCCGGGAGAGAGCCGTCCGCGATGCATGGGGCCGCGCCGATCTCCGGGTCGAGGAGGGTGCCGGTCGCCGTTTCCGCGAGCGCCCGCACGACCGATCGCTTGAACGCCACCATCTCCTCGTAGGTCGTCGTCTCCGGGGCGTCCGGGTGCAGCTCCTTTCGGAGGTTCTGGCGATGGTCCAGGGCGAGGACGGCGAACGTTCCGCGGGCGGAGGAACACGCCTCCAGGCCGCGTCGCGTGCCGAGCAGGTACGGCATGGGCACCTCGTGCAGATCGCGCTGATCGTACGCCGCGGGCGCGGCGCGGACAACGGCGGACCTGCGCGATTCGCGCAGGAATAGCGTTGACGGCGCGCGTTTCGCGTCACAGTATGCGCACATGCCGCGAGCCGACCGCAGCAGCAGGCTGATCCGCCGCCTCCGCGAGGACGGGCGGGCCAGTGTTGCCACGCTCGCCCGGGACCTGGGCGTCACGCCATCCACCATCCGGCGCGACCTGGCCCGGCTGGCCGACGACGGCACCCTCGTGCGGACTTACGGGGGAGCCGCGCTCCCGGCCGCGGCCCGCGCGGCCGCGTCGGGCCCGACCGCCGAGGCGAAACGGGCAATCGCCGCCGCTGCCGCCGGCCTCGTCGAGGACGGCCAGACGATCGCAATCTCGAGCGGCTCCACCACCCTCGAACTCGCCCGCCGGCTCGTGGATCGGCGCCTGACGGTCATCACGAACGCGCTCGACGTCGCGAGCGTCCTCCTCGATCGCGACGGCATCGAGCTGGTGATCCTCGGTGGCGTCGTCCGCCCGCGGATGCACTCGATGCTGGGCCACCTCGCCGAGCTCGCCCTGCAGGAGCTTCGCGCCGACACCCTGTTCATGGGGATCGGCGCGCTCGACCCCGACCGCGGGCTCATGAACGACTCGATCCCCGAGATCCTCACCGACCGGGCGCTGCGGCGAAGCGCGCGGAGCTGCGTCGTGCTCGCGGACGCCTCGAAGTTCAGCGGCGTTTCGCCCGCGTTCGTCTTCGGGCTCAAGGAGGTCGACACAGTCGTCACCGACGCCGGCGTCGATCCTGCCGACGTCGTGGCCCTGCGGGCCCGTGGCGTCCGCGTCGTCGTGGCCCCGCCGGCCGGAGCCCCCCGTTGAGCGGCGTCCCGAAAGGAGCGCATCCGAACCCATGATCGGAGGCATCATCCCCGCCGAGATCCTTGCCGAAGCCGACGCCATCCGGGCCACGCTCGTCGAGAGTCTGCCGAGCGCCCGGGCGGCCGCGGAGGCGCTGCGCGCCGCCGGGACGCGGCGAATCCACGTGATCGGCAACGGCACCTCGTACCATTCGGCGCTGGCCGCCGCCACGCTCTACCGGCGCCACGCCGGCACGGACGACCCGACGGTGATCGCGCTTCCCGCCGGCGAGTTCCGCACCTACCTGCCGGCCCTCGGCGCCGGCGACGCGGTCATCGGCATCTCGGCCTCCGGTGAGTTCCGCGACGTCCTGGCCGTGGTGCACGAGCTGCGCGGCCGCGTCCCAACGGTCGGGATCGTGCACGTCCCGGACAGCACCCTCGACCGGACCGCGGAGCACGTCGTCCGCTCCGCCGGGGGTCCCAGCAGCGTCCCCGTGATGACGAAGACGTTCGCCTCCACGCTCGCCGCCACGCACCTCGTCCTGGGCGAGCTGCTGGGCGGCGCCCGCGCGGCGGCCCTGCGCGCCGCCCTCGCCGCGGCCGCCGACGACGTGGCGGCGGCCGTCACGGCGGCGGCGCCGCGCGTCGAGCCTCTCGCCTGGGACCTCGTCGACCGCGAGCACGTCTTCGTCGTGGGCAGCGGCAACGCCGCCGCCGCGGCGTACGAGGCGGCTCTCAAGTTCAAGGAGATGGCCCTCGTCCACGCCGAGGGTGCCGAGTCGTGGGAGATGGCATCCGGCGCGGCCACGATCGTCGGGCCGGACAGCGTCGTCGTCGCCCTCGCGCCGGCCGGGCCCGGCCGCGAGGCCACCCTCGACCTGGCCCGCCACGCCGCCGGGTGGGGCGCCCGCATCGTGGAGGTGGGGCCAGGCGACGCGCCGGCGACCCCCGGCGCCGATCACCTGCCGCTCCCCGCGACGGCCACGGAGGACCTCGCCCCGCTCACGGCCGTCGCCCCCGTGGCCCTGCTCGCCTTCGTCCTCGCCCGCCGCCGGGGCCACGATCCCGACCGCCCGGGCTGGGTGGAGCGCTACCACAGCCAGGGGCTGCGCCACATCGTCGGCGTCGGCAACGCCGTCACGGAGGGCTGAGATGCCGCGGATCGTCCTCGTCGGGGCCGGGAGCGTGGAGTTCACCCGCAACCTGCTCGGCGACTTCCTCTCCTACCCGGAGCTCGCGGACGCGGAGATCGTCCTCCACGACATCGACGGAGACCGCCTGGCGACCGCCGAGCGCATGGCCCGCTGGACGGCGGACGCCCTGGGCGCGGCGCCGACGATCCGCGGCAGTCTGGACCGCCGCGAGGCGCTGGCCGGCGCGGACTTCGTGGTCAACACGATCCAGGTCGGCGGCGCCCGCGCGACGCAGGTCGACTTCGACGTCCCTGCCCGCTTCGGCCTCCGCTACACGATCAACGACACGATCAACGTCGGCGGCGTCCTGCGCGGCCTGCGCACGATCCCGGTGGTCCTGGGGATTGCCGCGGAGATGGCCGAGGTCTGCCCCGAGGCGCTCTTCCTGAACTACACGAACCCGATGGGGATGCTCGTGAAGGCGGTCGACGAGGCGATCGGGACGCCGACCGTCGGCCTCTGCCACTCGGTCCACTGGACCGTCCACCGCCTGGCGGAGTACCTCGAGGTCCCCTTCGCCGAAGTCGACGCCCTCGCCGCCGGCGTCAACCACCTGGCCTGGATCCTTCGCCTGGAGCACCGCGGCACGGACCTCTACCCCGCCCTGCACTCCTTCGTCGGTTCGGGCCTCGTGCCCGCCGACGACCTCGTCCGGGCGGACCTCTTCCGGCGCTTCGGCTTCTACCCGACCGAATCGTCGGAGCACCACGCGGAGTACAACCCGTGGTTCATCCCGAAGGGCCAGGTGGAGCCCTTCAACATCCCGATCGGCGAGTACCTCTCGCGCGTCGCGAGCAACCTCGACGAGTACGCCGAAACGAAGCGCCGTCTCGACGCCGGCGAGCCCTTCGAGATCGAGCGAAGCGGGGAGTACGCGGCGGTCATCGTCCACGCCATGACCGCCGGCGCGCCCGCCCGGATCGTGGCCAACGTCCCCAACGCGGGCGGCCGGCTCATCCCGAACCTCGCCGCCGACGCGTGCGTGGAGGTCCCGGCCCTCGTCGACGGCCTGGGGGTCCACCCGGTCGCCGTCGGGCCGCTCCCGCCGCAGTGCGCGGCCTACACCCGCCCCGCCGTCGACTGCCAGGAGCTGACCGTCGCGGCGGCCCTCGAGGAGGACCGCGACCTCGTCTATCACGCCGTGCTCACCGATCCCCAGGTCCAGGCCGCGCTCTCGCTCGACGAGGCCTGGCGCATGACCGACGAGCTGATCGCCGCCGAGGCGGAGTGGCTGCCCGGCTGGCTGGGCGGAACCGCCCCGGATTGGCTGGACTAGGAAGAGGAGGAGAGGCAAATGCGCACGTTCCGAGCATCCCGCGGCCCACGGCTCCTGGCCGTGGCTGCGGCTGCGAGCCTGCTGGTCGCCGCGTGCGGCGGCGGCGGCACTCCGACGCCCACGACCCCGATCGGCCCGACGAGCGGTCCGACCACCGCGCCCGGGTCCGCGGAGCCCTCGGCGACCCCGGCCGGCGGCTACACCGGCCCGGAGGTGACGATCTCCTACTCGATCTGGGGCGACCCGGCCGAGCTCAAGAGCCAGCAGGCGATCGTCGACGCCTTCCACGCCGCGAATCCGAAGATCACGGTCAAGGTCGAGGTGTCCGACTGGGATCCCTACTTCGACAAGCTCCAGACCGGCCTTGCCGGCGGCGCGGCCCCCGACGTCTTCGCGATGGACGGCCCGCTCTTCCCCGACTACCAGTCGCGGGGCGTCCTCCTGGACCTCAAGCCCTATATCGACCGCGACGGCTACGACCTGACCCAGCTCGCGGACCAGGGCGTGGCTGACTTCACGACCGCCGACGGCGGCCAATACGGCCTGCCGCGGGACCTCAACACGGTCGTTCTCTACTACAACAAGACGATGTTCGACGCGGCCGGCCTCGCCTATCCGGACGAGGCCTGGGACTGGGCGAAGTTCGTCGAGGTGGCGAAGCAGCTCACGAAGGACGAGAACGGCGACGGGACCACCGACCAGTGGGGCTTCTACACCGAGACGACCGACATGGAGAACTTCTGGAGCTCGCTCGTCTGGCAGAGCGGCGGCGACCTCCTCAACGCCGACAAGACCGCGACGCTGCTCGGGACGCCCGAGGCGGCCGCCGGCATCCAGTTCCTGCAGGACCTGATCTGGAAGGAGAAGGTCATGCCCGACCCGGCCCTCTTCGCGGAGACCGGCGACGCCTTCGAGCAGGGCAAGGCCGCCATGGAGGCGAACGGCTCCTGGCTGGTGCCCACCCACACGGCGGCCGGCGCCGAGCTGGGATACGCGTTCGGGATCGCCCCGCTGCCGAAGGGTCCGGCCGGCCGGTTCACGTCGGTGAACCCGACGGGCGCCGTCGTCTACCAGGGAACGAAGGCCCCCGACGCGGCCTGGGAGTTCGCCAAGTACCTGGCCAGCCCGGCCGCCCAGGAGCAGCTGATGAAGCTGAAGGCGTCCCTGCCGATCAGCAAGGAAGTCCTGGCGGGCCCGTATGCCACCTCGTTCGAGGGCGCCCAGGTGCTCGCCGACAGCCTCGCCTACGCGAAGCTCAAGCCGTCGTTCGCCGGCTACAACGAGTTCACGACGATCCTCCAGGGCGAGCTCGACACGAACGTCTTCAACGAGCCGAAGAAGACGGCCGCCGAGGCGCTCGCGGACGTCGTGCCGAAGCTCGAGGCGTTCCTCGCGGGCCGGTGACCGCTTCCTCGGCGGGCTCCGGAACGGCCGCCGGCCGATGACCCTCCTGCGTCGCCGCCCCGCCACGGGCTCCGTCCCGGGGCGGGGCGGCGGCCCCGTCGCCGCCGAGGTGAAGTGGGCGTGGCTCTTCCTCGCCCCCACCCTCATCGGCCTCGCGATCCTGTCGGCCGGCCCGATCCTCGCCACGCTCGGGATCAGCCTCACCGAGTGGGACCTCCTGAGGGCGCCGGAGTGGGTCGGCCTCGACAACTTCGGAGCGCTCGTCGGGGACGGGCGCTTCCTGGTGGCGCTCCGCAACACGACCTTCTACACGGTCGTCTCGGTGCCGCTCGGGATGGTCCTCGCGCTGGGTCTCGCGCTGGCCCTCAATCAGGGGTTGCGCGGGATCTCCTGGATTCGGACCTCCTACTTCCTGCCGGTCGTCACCTCGGCGACGGCGGTCGGCCTGGTCTGGGCCTGGATCTACGCGCCCTCCGGCGGGATCCTCAACCAGGTCCTCGTGTTCCTCGGCCTGCCGCCGCAGAAGTGGATCAGCGACCCGTTCTGGGCGATGCCCTCGATCATCCTGATGAGCACCTGGCAGGGCCTCGGGACGAGTGTGATCATCTTCCTCGCCGGGCTCCAGGGGATCCCGCAGGAGTACCACGACGCGGCCTCCGTGGACGGCGCCGGGCGCTGGGCGCGGCTCCGGAACGTCACGCTCCCGCTGCTGACGCCCAGCATCTTCTTCACCGGGATCCTGTCCCTCATCGGCGCGTTCCAGATCTTCGACCAGGTCTACGTCCTGGCCCGGCCGGGCAAGCCGACCGACGCCACGGTCACCCTCGTCTACTTCATCTACGAGAACGGCTTCAAGAACTTCAAGATGGGCTACGCGGCGGCTGCCTCGTGGATCCTGTTCCTGATCGTGGCGGTCCTCACCTGGGTCTACTTCCGCTCGCAGCGCCGCTGGGTGCACTACCAGTGAGGGCCGCCCGATGACCGCCCCCACGCTCGCTGCCCCGGCCGCGCGCTCCCGCCGGCCGCTCCGTGTCCGGGCCCTGCGGGTTTCCCGTCGCGGCCTGCTCTACGCGGTCCTGATCGCAGGCGGGCTGCTCATGATGGTTCCCTTCTTCTGGATGATCGTCACCTCGTTGAAGACGCGGGCGGAGGTCTTCGGGTCGTCGCCGCTGAGCCTGCCGTCGGGCGCCCATTTCGAGAACTACGCGAACATGTGGAACGCGTTCCCGCAGGGGGTCACGTTCGGCACGTTCTTCGGCAACTCGCTCAAGCTGGCCCTGCTCTGCACGGCCGGCCAGCTGGTGACGTCTTCGATGGCGGCCTACGCGTTCGCGGTCATCCCGTTCCGCGGCCGGGGGCCGCTCTTCGGCATCCTCCTGGCCACGCTGATCATCCCCGTCCAGGTCGTCCTGGTCCCCAACTTCGTGCTCTACCGGAGCCTGCCGCATCCGTTCAGCGCGAGCGGGAACTGGATCGGGACCCAGGAGCCGCTGTGGGTGGGAGCCTGGCTCGGCGGCGCCTTCGGGACGTTCCTCCTGCGCCAGTTCTTCCTGGCGATCCCCCGCGAGCTGGCCGACGCCGCCCGGGTCGACGGCGCGAACCCCTGGCAGATCTTCACCCGGATCTACGTGCCCCTCGCCCGGCCCGCGCTTGCCACGCTCGCGATCTTCACGTTCATGTGGACCTGGAACGACCTCCTCAGCCCGCTCATCTACCTGAGCGCCCTGGACCAGTACACGACGACGGTGGGCCTCGCCTTCTTCAAGGGCCAGTTCATCGGGAAGTGGCCGGAGATGATGGCCGGCGGCCTGGTGAGCCTGCTGCCGATGATCATCCTGTTCGTCGTCGCCCAGAAGTACTTCGTGCGCGGCATCGCCCTGTCCGGCCTCAAGGGGTAGAGGGACGTGGCCACGCCTTCCGAGCCGGGTCCCGACGGTCTCCTGCTCCGCGACTTCCGGCCCCGGCAGCGCCTCCGCGTGCGGGCGACCCCGATCGCCCGTCCATCGATGCCGGCCATCGACGCGCACAACCACCTCGGCCCGACGCCCTTCTCCGGTCGCTGGGCGACTGGAACGGCCACCGAGCTCGCGGCGGTCATGGACGCCTCCGCGATCGCCGCGCTGGTCGACCTCGACGGCGGGTGGGGCGAGGCGCTGCGACGGGAGCTCGACCGCTGGGCGCCGCTCGGGCACCGTGTCGCCGTCTTCGCCGGCCTCGACTATGCGATGTGGGCCGACCGCGCGGACTTCGGCCCGGAGGAGGCCCGTCGCCTGCGGGCGTCGGTCGCCGCCGGCGCGCGCGGGCTCAAGGCCTGGAAGTCGCTGGGCCTGACCGCGCGCGACCCAACGGGTCGGCTCGTCGCCGTCGACGACCCGCGCCTCGACCCGCTGTGGGCTGCGGCCGGCGAGCTGGGGGTTCCCGTGACGATCCACGTCGCCGACCCGATCGCCTTCTTCGATCCGCTCGACGCGGCGAACGAGCGCTTCGAAGAGCTCCTGGCCCACCAGGACTGGCACTTCTGGCCGACCCGGCCGCCGGGCCGCCCCGACCTGCCGGGCTTCCCGCCGTTCGACGAGATCATCGACGGTTTGGAGGCCGTCGTGGCGCGGCATCCTGGGACGACGTTCATCGGGGCCCACGTGGGCTGTGTCGCGGAGGACCTGGCCCGGGTGGAGGCGATGCTCGCGGCGCACCCGAACTGGCACGTCGACATCGCGGCCCGGATCGCCGAGCTTGGCCGCCAGCCTTACTCCGCGCGGGACCTGCTGCTGCGGTTCCCCGACCGGGTCCTGTTCGGCACCGACGCGGCGCCGGATCCAGCCTGGTGGGCGACCTACGCCCGGTTCCTCGAGACGCGCGACGAGTCGTTCCCGTACGAGCCCCCGGACCCGGAGGAGGCACCGGGGAGCCCGGAGGAGGGACCGGGCAGCCCCTGCGCCCCGGGCAGCCCGGACGCCCCGCTTCCGGCCGGCTCGCAGGGGCGCTGGCGGATCCACGGCCTGGGGCTCCCGCCCGAGGTGCTCCGTCTCGTCTACACCGCGAACGCCCGGCGGCTCCTCTTCCGCGACCTCCCCGGCGACGCCGGCGGCCCCGTGACGCTCCACCTCATCCCCGCCGTGCGCTGGGAGGCCTGGCGCGCAGCGCCCGACTCCGCCGCGCGCTACACCCCTGTCGGGTTCGAGGCGGAGGGGTTCGTCCACTGCACCAACGGGGACGACGAGATGCTCGCGCTCGCCAACTCCAACTACGCCGGCGACCCCGGGGCGTTCGTCGTCCTGGACCTGGACCTTGCCCTGGTCGGCGCCCCGTGGCGCTACGACGACCCAGGCTCGCCCTACCCGCACGTCCACGGCCCGCTGCGCCGGGACGCGCTGCGGGGCGTCCGTCCGGTCCTGCGCGACGCGGCGGGCCGCTTCGTCGGGTACGGGGAGCGCCGCGAAGCCTGACCGGGCGCCGCGCACGGTCGGCCGCGCCCGAGCGCGATCGGCCGCGTCGCGCCGGCCGAGCACCGGAGGCGGCCGCCGGCTGACCCCGCTTTGACACCCCGCGAGGGGCGGGGCTATGATCCGCGCCGGCCGGACTTCGGGCGGGTCTCCAGCGAGGCAGATGCCCGGGGTTCGTTTCCTTCTCGGCCAGCTCATCGCCGCCCGCCGCGTCGTCGACGCCGGCCGTCGCGGCAGATCACCTGGGGGCAGCTCCTCCGTGAACAGCAAGCCCACCTACCTGTCGCGCGAGGGCGAGGCCGCGCTCCGCCTGGAGCTGGAGCAGCTGGCCAACGTCCGCCGCTTCGAGGTCGCTGCCCGCATCCACGATGCGAAGGAGCACGGGGACCTCTCGGAGAACGCGGAGTACGAGGAGGCCAAGAACGAGCAGGCCTTCGTCGAAGGGCGGATCCAGACCCTCGAGGCGATGCTCAAGACCGCGGTGATCATCGAGAACAGCGGCTCCGAGTACGTCGCCCTCGGCTCGTCCGTGACGGTGGAGTCGCACGACGGCGAGGAGACGTTCGCGATCGTCGGCTCCGCCGAGGCTCGACCGGCGCAGGGCCGGATCTCCAACGAGTCGCCGGTCGGCCGCGCCCTGCTCGGCAAGAAGGCGGGCGACACGGTCGTCGTGAAGCTGCCGAACGGGTCCGACTTCACCTACAGGATCATCTCGATCAGCTGATCGCCCGCCCGGAGGGACCGGGTCGGGCGGCCGGAGCCGCCACCCGGCCCGGCGG
>Ga0315291_10004692_pt1 | contig 17309 bp, 14 predicted proteins | sample YL17G12_20_MG_FD_203070 | JGI IMG/M metagenome (GOLD analysis project Ga0315291, IMG submission 203070) | Sediment microbial communities from Yellowstone Lake, YNP, Wyoming, USA - YL17G12_20 | ecosystem: Environmental > Aquatic > Freshwater > Lake > Sediment | place: USA: Wyoming | collected...
GCGGGAAATCTCCATGAAATGCCTTTCTTGCAATTATGACAACCCTGACGACACCCGCTTCTGCGGAAACTGCGGCAGGCCGCTCTTGGGAACTCCTGCCCCCGAGACCCTTTTCACTCAGGTCTACCAGCCCGCCCGGGAGCTCAAACGCGGCATGGCTTTCGCCGGCCGGTACGAGATCATCGAGGAGTTGGGCAAGGGCGGCATGGGGAGGGTTTACAGGGCTTACGACTCCAAGATCAAGGAAAACGTGGCCCTGAAGCTCCTCAATCCCGAGATCTCCGCCGACTCGGAAACCGTCGAGCGGTTTCGGAACGAGATCAAGCTGGCCCGCCGGATCTCCCAAAGGCATGTTTGCAGAATGTACGACCTGGGCGAGGAGGGCCTCACCTATTTCATCACAATGGAGTATGTGCCCGGGGAGAACCTTAAAAGCTTCATCCGCCGCTCCGGCCATCTGAACGAGGCCAAGGCGGTGAACCTCTCCAAGCAGGTCTGCGAGGGACTGGCCGAGGCCCACAGACTGGGAGTCGTCCATAGGGACCTCAAGCCCCAGAACATCATGATCGACCGGGACGGCAACGCCCGGATCATGGATTTCGGCATCGCCCGTTCCCTCAGTGGTATCGGTCTGACGGGAACAGGAGCCGTCATCGGGACGCCCGAATACATGTCCCCCGAGCAGGCCGAAGCCAAAGACGTTGACGCGCGTTCGGACATCTATTCCCTGGGGGTCATCCTCTTCGAGATGGTCACGGGGCACGTCCCGTTCGAAGGCGAGACGCCTTTCAGTGTTGCCATCAAGCACAAGAGTGAGCCTCCCCAGGATCCCAGGGAGCTCAACAGCCAGGTTTCCGCGGCCATGAGCCAGATCATCCTCAAGTGCCTGGAGAAATCCAAGGAGAGACGGTTCCAGGCGGCGGAGGAGCTTCGCGACCGGCTGGACGCCTTGGAAAAAGGATTCCCGACCAAGGAACGGGTGATCGTCAAGAAAAAACCAACGACGACCCGCGAGGTCACGATCAAGTTCGACGCAAGGAAGGTCCTCCGCCCTGTTATCGCCGTCGGCCTCGTCGCGGCCGCCGCCCTTGTCATATGGCGGGCATTTCCAAAAAAGGGTGCCTCTCCAACCGGCACGCCAACCTCGCATCAGACGGTCCGGTCGGTCACCATTCCCCGCGACGACCGTTCCTACGCGATCTTTCCGCCTAAGGACGAGTCAGGCAAGTCATCCGTTGGGTTTCTGGGACCGGTTCTGAAGGAAGCGGCAAAATACATGGACCAGAAGGACTTTCAAAGCTGGCAGAAGGTCATATCCGCCGTCAGGGACAAACTCCCGGCCGAAGACCCCCTGGTCAAGATGTGGGACGATGTCCGGTTGAAGTTCGAAGAGGGGCAGCTGCAGCAAAAGGCGGGGAGGATCGAGGAATCCAGGAAGAGCTACACCCGAAGCCAGTCCGAGATGAACAAGTTCCTCGGCCTCGTCAATGACAAGGACACGGCCGACGCCGCCCGGGAAGAGATGGGCTTGGTAAAAAAGAGCGCGGACGACCTCGCCGCCGCCAAGGGAGAGAACCTCCTCCACTGGATCGCCGCGGAAAAGCTGAAGGACGCCGAGGACGCCTACCGGAAGAACGATTTTTCCGGGGCCAGGACGCTTTATACGATCCTCCGCAAGGTTTTCACTCTGAGCCTCCAGGGCGGCAACGAAGGGACTTGCCTGGCCCGACTCCAGGGGCTTGTCAAGGATACGCGGACACAGGCCGACGCCGTCAAGCCGCTCATGAAGGACTCCTGGCTCTACGAAAGGGCCCGCGAGGAGGAGTCCCGAGCCGCGTCCATGTCCTCCGAAGGCCGGTCCGCCGAGGCCGCGGAATTCTATGTCCTCTCGGCGTTCCTCTATGAAAAGGCGAAAGACGTCACCGTGGAAAGCGGCGGGGCCCCGGAATAACGAATGAGTCCCGGGATCCTCTTCGTTTGCCACGGCAACATCTGCCGCAGTCCCATGGCCGTCGGCATCGCCCGAAAGCGGCTCGGCAACGGGGCGATCGCGGAGAGCGCCGGGATCGCTCCATCCGGCGGAAAGGCCACCGAAGAAGCCGTCCTGGTCATGAAGGCCGTTTATGGAGTCGATATTTCCGATCACAGGCCGAGGAGCGTCGCCGACGTGGATCTCGCGCCCTTCGATTACGTTATCGCCCTGGACCTTTCCATTTACACACGCCTCAAAGAATCGGATCGGGTCCCGAAAGAGAAGCTCTTCGGCTGGGACATCGAGGACCCGATCGGACAGGGTTACCAGACCTACAAGCAGACCGCCAAGAAGATCGAGAAACGTCTGGAACAGTTCCTGGAAAACCACGGCCTCGGCGTCTGATCATCAAGGCATCGAAGGCAGCTTGGAGTCAGACCTATTCATGCTTTTCAGCAATCCACGCTAAATTCAGTTCCGGGCAAGATCCCGGAGCTGATATCTAGAATTTCAAGCCTATCCCGGCGGTGAACCTCGTTCCACCGAGGTCGATTTCGTCTTCGTAAGGCATCACTTTGAGCGGAACGGACCTCACCTCACCGGCTAGGAAGAAGTTCCCGGTCAGGAAGAGCTTCAGACCCCCGGCCAGGACGACCGTCCCTTTGGTCTTATCGACCCCGTCCCCGGTATGATAGGGCGAATCGATGACCTGCTTGGTCGAATACGAGCCGTACCCCGCGCGGAGGAAAAGCGAAACCATGCCCACGCTAAACTGATAGCCGGCAAAGAACTCCATGCCGGTGACCTTCAGAGTGGTCGACTCTTCATAGATTCCGGTCTTCCCGCTCTTCGAATAACCGCCTTCATAGCCGGCCCCGACGAAAAGGCCTTCCCAGAGATAAACGGCGGCATAGGGGAAAAAGACCATCCCGTCCCCATAGACCGCCTTGATGTCGGCGTTTCTCACGGACCTCGTGCCGAACAGCGCCCCGGCCTCGATATGGATGGCGGGGAACGCGGCGCTCCCCATGGCGGCCAGGAGGACCAGGAAGGGAGCGCATCGTTTCATCCCCCTGTTCATAGTGTAAAAGTCCCGGTCTGTCAAGATCAGATAGGGGTTCCAAAATTGCCGGTAGGATTCATACTTCTCAAACGATGACGCCGACTTCCGGTGATGCCCGGAATTCTTACTCGAAAGTGTTCGACAGTCAGCGCTTTTGCCTCTTGACATTCATCCTGCCCCTTTCTATAGTTGAATCGAACCGCGTCCGGGGGGAAGGCCCGCCGCGGCGGCTGGTTCGGGTTACGACCCGATGATCAAGGAGATGAGTCCATTGGAAAAAACCGAAACTTTGAAAGACGGAATGATTATTAAGCTCCGCGGGCTCCAGCTCGAAGACCTCGACAAGCTGATGAAATTCTACAGGAGCTTGCCGCTTGCCGACAGAAAATATCTCAAGTTCGACGTCACCAACAGGAAAGCTGTCGCCAAGAGGCTGCGTCGCATGGAAACCGGTGATGACATCCGCGTCGCCGCGCTGTACAAGAACGAGATTATCGCCTCAGGGGCGCTGGAGCTGTCCGGAGAACAATGGAGCAAGCACCAGGGCGAGATACGGGTCATCATCGCCCACGCCTTCCAGCACAAGGGGCTGGGGACAATCCTGATCCGGGAGCTCTATTTTATCGCCATCCAGAAAAAGATCGAGACGATCGTGGCCCGGATGATGCGGCCGCAGGTCGCCGCCCAGCATATCTTCAGGAAGCTCGGTTTCCACGAAGAGGTCCTTCTCCCCGATCACGTCAGGGACATCGAAGGCACGAGCCAGGACCTGATCATCATGGCCTGTAACGTCAAGGACCTGATGAAAGAACTTGATCACCTGTTCCGGGAATCCGACTGGCAGCGGTGCCGGTAGAACCGGCCCCCCCTGGGGGCCGTGGCCGGGAAAACGGCGATCGCCCGACCGTCGAGGTACCTCGAGGATCCCGCGAAACCGCCGGAGGAAAAAACTATCCCTCTTGACCTTCCGTCTTCTCCCGGTCCGCGGCCGCCATGGCCCGGGCCACGAGGGTGCGGAGATCGGATGGCAGGAAGGGCTTGGGCAGGTAATCATACGCGCCGAACTGCATGGACTGAACCGTGTTCTTCATTGTCGGATAGCCCGTGATCATGATGACCTTGGCCGCCGAATTCTTTCCCTTCAAAGACCGGAGGAGGTCCAGCCCGCTGAGTCCGGGCATCATCAGGTCGGCGATGATGACATCATACTTTTTCTCATCCTCTTTCTTCAGGGCCTCTTCGCCGCTCAAGGCCATGTCGACAACGTAGACGTCGCTGAGGAGCGCCTGCCGGATGCTCTTGCAAACGGTGATTTCATCGTCGACCACAAGAATCTTTTTCTTATCTTCGTCCATCTCACACCTTCTTGCCGTTCATGCTTTCCGCCTCTTCTTCCATGGGTAATTGTACCTTAAAAACCGATCCCAGGCCAACGTCGCTTTCCACATCGATCGTCCCGCCGCGTTGCTGGATGATCCCGTAGCTAACGGCCAGGCCCAAGCCTGTGCCGAAGCTCTTGGTCGTGAAAAACGGGTCGAAGATCTTTTGCAGGTTCTCCTTGGGGATCCCCATCCCCGTGTCGGCGAAAAGGACCTCGATGTGGCGGCCGGAGGGAGCCATCCGGCTCGTGATCGTCAAGCTTCCGCCGCCGGGCATGGCCTCACAGGCGTTGATGATCAGGTTCGAAAAGACCTGCTGGAGCTTGCTTTTGTCAAGATCGATCAGCGGGAGCGATCTGTCCAGGTCCCTGATGATCGCAATGTTCTTGAGCGACGCCTGCTTTTCCAGTATTTGGACCGTGCGATCGATGATGTCGTTGATATCGGCGTGGATCGCTTGGGAGGGCGTCTGCCGGGCGAAGTCGAGAAGCCCTTTGACGACCTGGGCGCAACGCGAGGTTTCCTCGGCGATCATCGTCAAATTTTCCCTGCAGGCGTCGTCCTGCGGGCACTTTTCCAGGATGAGATAAGTGTTGATGAGGATCGAGGTCAGAGGATTGTTGATTTCGTGCGCGACGCCGGCCGCCATCTTGCCCAGCGAGGCCAGCTTCTCGGACCGGATCAGGGAATCCTGAATCTCGCGCAACTCATGCGTCCGCTCCTCCACCCTCTTCTCGAGCATCTGTCCCCACTGGGTGAGATTATCATTGGCCTTGACGAGATTATCGGTCATCCTGTTGAAGGACGCGGCGAGCTGGCCGATTTCGTCCCGGAGGTCGATTTCCACCCGATGGTTTAGGTCGCCCCGGGCGATCTTGTCCGTGGCCTCAACCATGACCTGGAGCGGCCGGGTGATGTTTGTCGCGATGTAGGACAGGAGTCCGAGAAGCAAGATCGTGCTCAGGCCGGCTAGAAGGGAGAACGTCCCCATGACCTTGTTCCGCAGATCCTTGTAGGGTTTTTCCAGCATGCCGACATAGAGCATGCCGACGATCCGGCCCTCGATGTCCCGGATCGGCTCATAAGCCGTGATGAACCACGCCCGGACCACGAAGGCACGGCCGACCCAGTGCCCGCCGCCCTGGAGCACGGCCTGGTTCACTTCGCGCGAGACGCGCGTTCCGACGGCGCGTTGCCCCTGGTCATCGAGGACGTTCGTAGCGATCCGCAGATCCCCCTGGAATATCGTCGCGGTGCCGATGTCCTGGCCCTTGTACTTCTCCCCCTTGAAGACGATGTCTTTGACCCGGTCGACGATGTCATAGTTCCGGTTGAGCAGCACCCCGCCGGTAAGGACGCCGAGGACCGCTCCCCGGTCATCCGTGACGGGCGCGGCGGCCCGGATCATCATCCCGTTCTCCTCATGGTCGTCCATGCGCTCGGCGGCCATGGGTGTCCTCACGAACTTGAAATAGGCCCGTTCGACGAGGTCGGGGCTCTCCTTTTCCAGCTCCTCTCGAGCGATGATCTGCGTCCCGCCCGACGGCTGTTTGAGCAGGGCGCGACGGACGATCGGATCAGCGGACTGATCGTCTCCTAGGGCTCCGTGACGGCGGGCCCTGAGGACGACCCGTCCCCGCGCGTCGGTCAGAGTGAGGGTGTCCAGCTGAAAATCCCGGCGGAGATCATCGAGCTTCCCGGCCGCACCGGCCGCGTTCCCCGACAGGAGCAGGTCGCGAACGAACTCCCGGGCCGCGCTCAAACGGACGATGTCACGGACGCTGTTCGACTTCTCATGATAAACCATCCAGGCCGATGCCAGGTCATGGCGGACTTTCGCCTGGGCCAAGGAAAAAATGGTCTGGTGCTGGAGCCGGGTCCCGAAGATCAGGGAGATGACACCCCCGACGACGGAGACGGCGAGAAAACTCAAAATGAGCTTCCGTCGCAGAGGAAGATCGGGTAGACGGCGCATAATGTTTGAAGAAACCATACCACCGGCGGCGGAGAGTGTCAATCGCCGACCCCGAAGCCGCGCTTGACAGCCGATTTCAAAGGAGCTATAGTGAACCCTCATGTTTTTTCGGAATTACCGAAATCAAATAAATATAAACGCGCTTCTATTCTCAAGCGGAGCCGATGGGCGCCTTTGTATGCCCGATCGTCTCCTCGGGCGCCTACAAAAGCATTCCTTTCATTCAACATTTCTTATGCCGTTCCGGAATTCTCTCCCGGCTGAAAAAGGATGAGCCATGGCCAAACCCAAATTCGCGGTGTACTGGGCCGCAAGCTGCGGGGGATGCGAGATCTCGTTCCTGGACATCCGCGAAAAGATTCTCGATTTTGACGCGGCGGTGGATCTCGTTTTCTGCCCTTGTCTCATGGATGTCAAGTATGCCGATGTCGAAGCGATGGCCGATGGAGAGATCGACGTCACACTTTTCAACGGCGGCATCCGCAATGAGGAGAATCTCCATATCGCCAGACTCCTCCGCCAGAAATCCAAGGTCCTCGTGGCTTTCGGATCGTGTTCCAGCGAAGGATGCATCCCCGGGCTGGCCAACCTGACCACTAAGGACGAGATCCTCGATTACGTCTACCGGCAGGCGCCTTCCGTCGTCCGGGGCAACACGACCTTCCCTCAGACGGTCACCGATACACCGGCGGGGAGGCTGACCCTTCCGGCCATGTTCGACTTTCTGCGGACCTTGGAACATGTCGTGGATGTCGATTACAAAATGCCCGGCTGTCCTCCGGTGGCGGACCAGATCTGGGCCGTCGTCGAAACCGTGCTCTCGGGGAAACTGCCGCCCAAGGGGTCCCTCATCGGCGTGAACCCGAAGACGGTCTGCGACGAATGCCCGCGGACGAAGGAAGAAAAAAGGATCAAGGCCTTTCGCCGGCCTCATCTCGTCGATCCCAAGGACATCGACCCGAAAAAGTGCCTGCTCGAGCAGGGCTTGATCTGCAACGGCCCGGCCATCCATGCCGGGTGCGGGGCCCTCTGCCCCCAGGTGAACCTGGGCTGCCGGGGATGCTACGGTCCGGCTGACGGCGTCCAGGACGTCGGCGCCAAGCTCGCCGGCTCGATCGCCTCGATCATCGAAAGCGATGATCCCGAGGAGATCGAGAAGATCGTGAACCAGGTCCTGGACCCGGTTGGAACGTTCTACCGGTTCGGCCTGGCCAATTCGATCGTCGGGAGGCGCCTGAGATGAAGACCATCACCATCGATCCCATCACCCGGCTGGAAGGCCACGGCAAGATCTCCATCTTCCTGGACGACGCCGGGAATGTCGCGGATGCCTATCTGCAGATCCCCGAGCTCCGGGGTTTTGAAAAATTCTGCGTGGGCCGGCCCGTCGAGGAGATGCCCCGGATCACGACACGCATCTGCGGCGTGTGTCCCGAAGCCCACATGATGGCTTCGGCCAAGGCCTGCGACGCCGTCTACCATATCGAACTTCCCCGGACGGCCAAACTCCTCAGGGAACTGCTCTACATGATTTTTTTTGTGACCGACCACGCCACTCACTTCTATGCCCTCGGCGGGCCCGACTTCGTCATGGGCCCGGACGCCCCCAAGGCGCAGCGCAACATCCTGGGTGTCATCCACAAGGTCGGCGTTGAGATCGGCCGCAAGGTCGTGGACCTCCGCGGATCGTGCCACGAACTCATCAAGAAGATGGGCGGGAAAGCGGTCCATCCCATTGGAGCGTTGCCGGGCGGCATGAGCAAGGGCATGTCCCGGGAGGAGAAGGAAGAGATCATCAAGGCGGGGCGGAACGCCGTTGAGTTCGCCAAGTTCACGATCCAGCTCTTCAACGACATCGTTTTGAAGAATCCCCAGTACGTCGACCTCATCCTCAGCGACTCCTTCACCCACCACACGTACAACATGGGCCTGGTCGACGACAACAACCGCATCAATTTCTATGACGGCCGGATTCGCGTCACCGGGCCTGACGGAAAAGAGCTGGCCAAGTTTCAGGCAGCGGAATACTTGGACCATATTGAAGAGCACGTGGAGACCTGGACGTATCTGAAGTTCCCCATCCTGAAGAAGGTCGGCTGGAAAGGCCTGGTGGAGGGCGCCGGAAGCGGGATCTACAAGGCCACTCCGTTATCCCGCCTCAATGTTTCCGATGGGATGGCCACCCCGCTGGCGAACGAGGAACACGACCGAATGTACAAAACGCTGGGCGGCAAGCCGGTCCATCAAACCCTGGCCACGCATTGGGCGCGGATCATCGAGCTTCTTTATGCGGCCGAGCGGTGGATCGAGCTCGTGGGCGACCCCGAGATCACCGGACCGGAGTTCCGCAAGGTGCCGGACCGGATACCGGACGAGGGCGTGGGCGTTGTCGAAGCCCCGCGGGGGACGCTCTACCACCATTATAAAACCGACCGGCAGGGCCTCATCACGGAGGCGAATCTGATCGTCGGCACGACCAACAACAACGGGGCCATCAACCTGTCCGTGAAAAAAGCGGCCTCGAATTTCATCAAGGACGGCCGCGTGAACGACGGGCTGCTGAACATCGTCGAAATGGCCTTCCGGGCTTATGATCCCTGTTTCGGGTGCGCCACTCATGCCCTGCCCGGCGGCCCGTGGGTCTCCATCAAGATCTTCGACCACCGGCATCGTCTCCTGCGCGAGTTAAGGAGTGATCACGGGCCATGAAGATCCTTGTCCTGAACAGCGGCAGCTCCTCCGTCAAGTTCCAGCTCATGCGGATGGAGGATGAAAGCCTTCTCGCCAAAGGCCTCGTCGAAAAGATCGGTTCGAGCGATGCCATCATCACCTACCTGCCGGAAGGCAAGAACAGGATCCGGGAGATCCGTGAGGTCTTAAACCACAGCGTCGCCATCGAGATCGTCCTCTCCCTGCTGCTTCATCCCCAGCACGGCGTCATCCGGGACAAACGCGAGATCGACGGCATCGGCCACCGTGTCGTCCATGGCGGCGAGGATTTTTCTGAATCGACCCTAATCACGGAGAAGGTCAAGGCCACCATCAGGAAATGCATTCAGTTTGCGCCGCTTCACAATCCTCACAACCTGAAGGGCATCGAGGCCTGCGAAGCCCTGCTTCCCGGCACCCCCCAGGTCGGGGTCTTCGACACCGCCTTTCATCAAACGATCCCCCCCCAGGCGTTCATATACGGCCTGCCCTATGCTCTCTATAAAAAACTCCGGATCCGGCGGTATGGCTTCCACGGGACGTCCCACAACTATATCGCTCATCGCGCCGCGGAGTTCATGAAGCGCCCCATCCAGGGCTTGAAGATCATCACCTGTCATCTCGGCAACGGGGCCAGCATCGCCGCCGTGGACGGCGGAAGATCCGTCGATACGACCATGGGATTCACGCCCCTCGAAGGTCTGATCATGGGCACGCGTTGCGGAAGCATCGATCCGGCACTCGTCCCCTACATCATGGAACGAGAAAAGCTCGGCACCAAGGAGATCGATGCCATCATGAACAAGAACAGCGGCATGCTGGGCTTGACCGAGACGTCCAACGATATGCGCGAGATCGAACAGGACGCCGCTCGCGGAAGCGAGCGCCATCAACTGGCCATCGAGATCTATTGCTATTATATTAAAAAGTATATCGGGGCCTATACGGCGGCGCTGGGCGGGCTGGATGCCGTCGTCTTCACGGGCGGCGTCGGGGAGAATTCCCGCCTGGTCCGGCGCCTCGTTACGCAGGGCCTGGCTCATCTGGGTATCGCCATTGATCTTAAGAAGAACGAGGCGAATGAACGCGACATCAGCGCCGGGCCGGTGAAGGTCCTGATCGTCCCGACCAACGAAGAGCTGGCGATCGCCAAGGACACTCGGCATATCCTGGAAACTGCGGACAGGACGGCGCTCGCCCCTGTCCCTGAAGCCGCCGAAAAGCGCCCGGCGGATTTCCAGCCGCAGGAGACAGCCAAACTCGTCCTGCTGTGGGCCAGGAATCCCGGACTGGAATCCGCGACCCTGGCCGCGAAGTTGAGCCAGAGCCTCGGCCGGAGAGTGGAGACGGCGGTCGTTGAGAGGGAGCTTCAACGGTTGAGCCTGGTGGCCGCTCCGGGAAATCTGAAAAAGCCGCCGAAAAAGTAAAGGAAACGACCATGGATAAGATCGATCGGGAAGAAGCTGGCTGGCTTGTCGCATTGTCCTGGCTGAGCGCTTTGGAAGAAACGGCGCGGGACTTCCACGGGACCCGTCCCAAGGTCTTCAGTGAACGGGCATACGAACATGCCGTCCAGTACTACTTCCGTCTTCTGGGCGATGAATACGGAATGCAGATCAAGAAATCGGACTCGATCCTGCAGGCCGTCGAGGACTACATCCGGATCTTGCTCGCGGGCGGAGTGATCCGGGAGGCCAGCGATTTCGAGCTTGTCGAAGTCAATCCGTTCCATGTGGAGGTCACCGTCCATGACTGCGTGTACCTGAAGAGCTGCCAGGCCCTCATCGAACAGGGCTTTTCGATCCGCGACCTGACCTGCGCCCGGATCGGCTGCTTTCGGGCCTCCGTCAAGGCCCTGGCGAACATCGACTGCGATTACCAGGTGACGTCCATCAATATTGACGGAGACTGCAAGGGTAACATCGAGAAGGTTTGAAGTGGAAACGAAGCCCTCAAGATCGCTGGAAACCGCCCTCCGGGTCGTTTGCGAAAGCTCCGACGCCTCGGCCGTCCGGGCCGCGATCATGGACCTCGGCTACGAAAAGGCCGGGGAGGTCTATCCTGTCCTCGTGGAGCGGCTCAACGATCCCAATCCCGGCATCCAGCATGCCGCCGTGCTTTCCTTGGGCCGTTACGGCCGGGCGGATGCCATCGAGGAGCTGGTCAAGCCCAAGATCTTCCGCTCGCCGACACCCAACATCCGTTGGGCCGCCGTGGCGGCCTTGGGAAAGCTCGGGGACTACCGGGTGATCGACGACATCCTGAAGGCCGTGGATGATCCCGAATGGATCGTGCGGACCCAGGCGGTTACGGAGATCAAAGGCAAGATTAAGGACGTCATCAGCCGCCGGGGCGTCCGGCTGGCCCGTGTCCTGATCCATATGCTGTCTCTGGAGAACGAGGAAATCGTGGACCTGGCCATCGAAGGCTTTCAGGAATTCGGGCAGGGATGCCTTCCCCTCCTCCACGAAGCGCTGATCAGTGCCTCGGCAACGGTCCGGGCCAACGCCGCCCGGGCCCTGGGCAGGCTGAAATCCCGTCAGTCCGTCCCCTATCTCGTGGACCTGCTCCAAGACGAGGAATGGAAGGTCCGGGCGAGCGCCGCCGAAGCCCTGGGCCTCGTCGGGGACGTTTCCAGCGTCGAAGCCCTCGTCCAAAGGGTCCAGGACAACGTGAGCCGGGTCCAGGAAGAGGCGTCCGCTGCCATCGTCCGGCTCGGGCGGCAAGCGACCATGCCCCTTCTGAACGCCCTGGCGAGGGAGAGGTACAAATTCGCCCAGCGGGCCTTGCTCCGCTGCCTAGGCAGGATATGCGACCCCAAGTCCGTGCCTGCCTTGATCACTCACCTCCGAAGCAGCTATTTCATCGTCCGGCAATCTGCCATCTCCGCCCTCGTGCGCTTCGGGCCCTCCGTGGCCGGGCTTCTTCTCCCCGCCCTCTCCTTCAACCGCTCGGATATCGAGATCCTCAAAAAGGACGCTTGCGACAAAGAGCATCCGGAACTTCAGCTCAGAGCGATAAAAGCGCTTGGCGGTCTGGAGGACCATCGCGTCGTCGGGCAACTCAAATCTCTCGTCAAAGATGGGCTCCCCGACGTCCAGGACGAGGCCATGCGGGCATTGATCCAAATCGGATGCGCCGCCTGGGGACGCTGCTGCGCCCTCAAGGTGCTGACGGAGGTCGCGGACGCTTCGTTGGTGCCTCTCATCGCGCTTTCCATGCAGGACAATTCGGACAACGTCCGAATGGAAGCGGTCCGGGCGCTGGGAAAGCTGGGCGGCCCGCCGGCCGTGAAACATCTTGTCCGGGCGGCCAGGAACGACCGGGCGGCGTTTGTTCGAAGGGAAGCGATCAGGTCACTGAGAACCATCGGAACTGGGCAGCCCGGGGTTCTCAAGGCGGGCCTTCGCTGCCTCAAAGACAGTTCCAGGGACCTCCGGACCCAGGCGGCCCGCCTGTTGGGAAACTTTCAGGACCCGATCTCCATCATGCCCTTGCTTAAGGCCATGGCCGACTCTCACTGGAGCGTTCGGGAGAGCGCGGAGAACGCCCTTTTGAACTTTGGGGGGGCGGCGGTCGAGCCTTTGATCGATGCCTTGTCCAGCAGGTCCTGGACGACCCGGTTCCGAGCGGGCCGGCTATTGGGTGAGATCGGCGATCCGCGGGCCGTCTCGCCTTTGGAAAGAATCCTTGTCCGTAAGAGTGAAAGGAAGAAAGTTCGGGACGTCGCCGAAGCCTCTCTCCGAAAGCTGAAAAATATAACTCAGGCCTAATAAATAATTACCTTTTTTAACCGGCATGAGGAGATAGCATGAGAGTCAAGCTCAAGACGGGAGCCGAAGAGAGAAAGTTCATCGAGAGGATCGTGGAGCTTTCCGGCGAGAACGTCTACGCCTGTTACCAGTGCGGACGGTGTTCAGCCGGATGCCCGGTGGCCTTCGAGATGGACCTCCTTCCCAACCAGATCATCCGTCTGGTCCAGATGGGACTGAAGGAAGAAGTCCTAAATTCTAAAACACTCTCTATCTGCGCATCCTGTTTTACGTGCCAATCCCGGTGCCCGAAAGGCATCGACATGGCCCGCGTCATGGAGGCCGTGCGTCATGTCCTGGATCCCAAAGGCAGGGACACCTTCGGCCCTAATGACGTTTCCCCGGAGCTGGCGAAAGAGCTTCCCCAACAGGTCCTTGTCGCCCTCTTCCGGAAATTCAGCAAGTAAAGGACGACCATGAGACTCCATTATTATCCGGGATGCACCCTGAAGGAAAAAACGACGAACCTTGACCTTTCGACGCGCGAAGCGATGAAGCGGTTGGACATCGAGCTTGTCGAGCCGGACGGATGGACGTGCTGCGGGGCCGAATATCCGCTGACGGAGGAAAAAATCATAGGTCTTGCCGCGCCCATCCGCGTCCTGAGACAGGTCAGGGATGAAGGCGGCGATATCCTGGTGACCACCTGTTCATTCTGCTACGCCGTATTTAAGCGCGCCAACAAAGCGCTCCGGGACGATCCCATCAAGCACAAGCGGGTCAACGCGTTCCTCCATGACGACATCAAGATCGATCGCTGGACCAAGGAAAAAACGACGGGGTTCGAGGATTACAACGGGGAGGTCCGCGTTCTCCATCTCCTGGAATATCTCAGGGACGTCGTCGGCCGCCAGAAGATCCGGTCCGGCTTGAAGCGGGACCTTCGCGGGCTCAAAGTCGCCCCTTACTACGGCTGCCGCCTGCTCCGGCCGCAGGATGAGATCGGAATGGACGAACCGGATGATCCCCACATCTTCGAGGAGTTCCTTGAGACCATCGGCTGCGCGCCGGTGGACTATCCCTTCAAGCAGGAATGCTGCGGGTCGTACCTGTCCGTTTCTTTGCCCGCCGCCGCGACCGAAGCATCCTACCGGGTCCTGCGGTCGGCGAAGATGGAGGGGGCCGAGGCCGTCGCCGTCAGCTGTCCGCTCTGTTTTTATAACATGGACCACCGCCAGGAATTGATCAGGGAGAGATTTCTCGATTTCCCCGGGTTGCCCGTCCTTTTCTTCACCCAGCTGCTCGCATGGGGCTTGGGGGTGGAAAAAAGCATCCTGGGGCTGGATCAGCACGCCGTCTCTCCCGCCTCCCTCTTCCGTGAAGGGTCCGGCCCCGAGGTGATCCTATGAAAAACGACAAGAAAGAAAAGCGGATCGGGCTGTTCGTCTGCCACTGCGGCGTCAACATCGCGGGCGTCGTGGACGTGGATAAGGTGGCCCAGGTCATGAAGGACTATCCCGGCGTCACGTTTTCCACGAGCTATGTCTACATGTGCTCGGACCCGGGCCAGCAGATGATCATCGACACGATCAAGGAGAAAAAGCTGGACGGCATCATCGTCGCCGCCTGTTCGCCGACCCTTCATGAGAAGACCTTCCAGGAGGCGGCCAAACTGGCCGGTCTCAACCCTTATCAGATCGAAATCGCCAACATCCGCGAGCAGGACAGCTGGGTCCACAAGGACAAGGAGAAGGCCACCCGGAAGGCCGTCAAGATCGTCAAGTCCCACGTCGCCAAATCGCGCCTGAACGAGAGCCTGGAGCCGATCAAGGTGGACATCAACAAGAGGGCCCTCATCATCGGAGGCGGCATCAGCGGTATCCAGGCCGCCCTGGACATCGCCGACCACGGCTATCAGGTGCTCCTGGTGGAGAAAAGCCCCTCGATCGGCGGCAAGATGATCCAGTTGTCGGAAACGTTTCCCACCCTGGACTGCTCGCAGTGCATCATGACACCGAAGATGGTCGAGGTGTCCCGCCATCCCAACATCAAGCTCCTGACCTACCACGAAGTGGAATCGGTGTCGGGCTTCATCGGCAACTTTAAAGTGAAGATCAAGAAAAAACCCCGCTACGTCTTCGAAAAGCTCTGCAACCTTTGCGGCGAATGCGAAAAGGTCTGTCCCCAGATCGCGCCTGATGAGTTCAACATGGGATTGTCTTTCCGCAAAGCCATCTACATGCCGTTCCCCCAGGCCATTCCGGGGACGTACACGCTGGACGCGGCGAACTGTCTCGGGCTGAACCCCGTCCGGTGCGGCAAGTGCAAGGACGTGTGCGACAAAAAGGCCATCGATTATGACATGAAGGAGGAGATATTCGAGGAGCTGGTCGGAAGCATCGTCATCGCCACGGGATACGACCTTTACAGTCTTCAGGCCCTCGGCGAATACGGCAGCGAGAAATACGACGACGTCATCAACGGGCTCGAATTCGAGCGGATCCTCTCGGCGTCGGGCCCGACGGGCGGCGAGGTCCGCCGGCCCTCCGATGGGAAGGTCCCCAAACACGTCGTTTTCGTCCAGTGCAGCGGCTCCCGGGACACGGAGAAGCACAACCCCTACTGCTCCAAGATCTGCTGCATGTACACGGCCAAGCACGCCATGCTTTATAAACACCGCGTCCCGGACGGCCAGGCGACCGTGTTCTACATCGACGTCCGGACGGGCGGCAAAGCGTTCGATGAATTTTACCAGCGGACCATTGAGGAGGACAAGGTCCTCTACGTCCGGGGAAAGGTTTCCAAGATCTACAAGGAGGGCGACAAGCTCATCGTCTGGGGCGTCGACACCCTGACCGGGAAGAAGGTCGAGGTTGAAGCGGACTTGGTCGTCCTGGCGATGGCGATGGTCAAGGCGGACGGAGTGGAAGACCTGCTCAAGAAATTGAAGGTCTCGACCGACATCCACGGCTTCTTGGCCGAGGCCCATCCCAAGCTCCGCCCGGTGGAAAGCCTGAACGCCGGATTCTACCTCGCCGGTTGCGCCTTGGGACCCAAAGACATCCCCGAAGCCGTCGCCCAGGCCTCGGCCGCAGCGGCCAAGGTCGGCGACCTCTTCGCCCAAAAAGAGCTCAGCCATTCGCCTGAGATCGTTTCGGTCAACACCGACCTGTGCTCCGGATGCGCGATCTGCATCACCATGTGCCCCTACGACGCCCGGTCTCTTGACCGAGAACGGGGTGTCGTCCAGGTGAACGAGGTTCTGTGCGAGGGCTGCGGGGCCTGCGCCGCGGCCTGCCCCTCCGGAGCGGCCCAACAGAGAAACCAAACCGATGAGCAGATCTTCGCCATGCTTACGGCCATGCTGGGAGGCTGATCATGTTCGAACCCGAAATCATGTGCTTCTTATGCAAGTGGTGCACCAGCGCGGCCGCCGACCTGGCCGGGACCTCACGCATGACCTACGCGGCCAACGGGGTCAACTTACGGGTGATGTGCTCGAGCCGCGTCGATCCCCAGCACATCCTCTACGCCTTCCGCCAGGGCGCGGACGGCGTCTTCATCGGGGGCTGCCACCCCGGCGATTGCCATTATGTCGAAGGCAACTACAAGACCCTCCGCCGGGTGACGCTCTTCAAGAACGTCCTCCGCGACCTGGGAATCGACCCGCACCGGCTGCGGCTGGAGTGGATCTCGGCCGCGGAGGGGAGAAAATTCGCGGAGAAGATGGATGAATTCACAAAACAGATCCGGGCCTTAGGGCCCCTGGATCTGACCGATCAAGCCTTGGTTGCGAGGGAAGAAAAAAATGAGTAAAACACCCACCAAATCCAAACGGACGGCCGAGAACACGGAAAAGAACCTCGTCCCCATTTATATCATGGGGAAGAGATATGAGGTCCCGGCGTCCCTCACCATTCAAAAGGCCCTTGAGTACGCGGGGTACCTCCTCATCCGGGGGTGCGGCTGCCGGGGCGGGATCTGCGGAGCCTGCGGGACCGTGTTCCGGTACCCAGCTTCCTATCGGATCGAGGTCGGATTGGCCTGCCAGACCGTCGTCCAGCCGGACATGTATATCGCCCAGATCCCCTTCTTTCCGGGCAACAAGGCCGTATATGACATCGAAGCGCTCCAGCCGACCGGGGCCGTCCTGGGCGCGCTCTATCCGGAGATCTTCAAGTGCGTGGGCTGCGGGACCTGCACCCGGAGCTGCCCCATGGACATCGACGTCATGGCCTACGTCTCCAAAGCCATTCAGGGAGACCTGACGGCCGTGGCCGAGAACTCCTTCGACTGCGTGATGTGCGGGCTTTGTTCGGCCCGGTGCCCGGCGGAGGAAGTCCAGTACAACTTCGCGATCCTGGCCCGCAGGCTCTACGCCCGCCACCTGGCTCCAAAGGCCGTGCACCTCGACAAGGCGGTCGAGAACGTCGAAAAGAAACTGTTCGACAAGCCCCTC
>Ga0315291_10004695_pt1 | contig 17298 bp, 12 predicted proteins | sample YL17G12_20_MG_FD_203070 | JGI IMG/M metagenome (GOLD analysis project Ga0315291, IMG submission 203070) | Sediment microbial communities from Yellowstone Lake, YNP, Wyoming, USA - YL17G12_20 | ecosystem: Environmental > Aquatic > Freshwater > Lake > Sediment | place: USA: Wyoming | collected...
GCGCCACATCACCCGCCGCCACGAAATCGCGCGTCTGCCGGCCATCCTCATAGATCACGACCGACTTCCCGGTCAGCAGCCGCGTGGCGAAGATGGAGCAGATGCCCGTATACGGGTTAGATACTGACTGCCGCGGACCGTAGGTCAGGAAGAAACGCAACGGCGCCACGGGAATGCCGGTCTGGCGCTCGAACAACAGCGCCAGCCGCTCCTCGTCGTACTTGCTGAGCGAGTAGACCGTCTCCGGAGAGACACCGGTATCCTCTGTCGTCAGCAGGGGCTCCAGCGGCTGCGCGCAGTGCGGGCACAGCAGCTCCCATTGACCCGTCCCCAGTTGCTCGGGGCTGCGCATCGGCGGGTGCAGCCGCCCATGCTCCGCACAGCGATAGAGGCCTTCGCCATAGACCGCCACCGAGGAGGCGACGACGATCTTCTCGATCGGCAGACCATAGTTGCGAATGGCGTCGAGCAACCCGGCAGTCGCCCAGGAGTTGTCCCGCATGTAGCCCTGCATGTCGCCGCTGAAGCCGCCCGCCGCCGCTAGGTGGCAGACGGCCTGCACACCCAGCAGCGCCCGGCGCACGGCCTCGGCGTCCGCGACATCGGCCCAGTGGAACTCCGCCTCTGCCCGCAGGTGAGACGGAGGCCCCCCCAGATGTGTAGGCAGGGCCAGCGAGTCCAGCACGCGCACTTCGTAGCCCCGCTGCAGCAGCAGATCTACCAGGTGCGAGCCGATCAGGCCCGCACCACCCGTGACCAAGACTTTCATTGCCGCTCCTCCTTGCCCGTAGCCGACCACCCAGCCGGCGCGGCGGCGGTGGGTCCGGTCCCCCCCTTGTACCGGTGCCCTCAGGCCCCGCGGACTGCGTCCGCCACTTGCTCCGCCTCCTCGCGCGTCATCCGCGGGAACATGGGCAGCGAGATGAGGCCCGCACACGCCCGCTCCACTTCCGGGAAGCTCCCGCGTCCCAGACCCAGGTAAGCATAGGCCTCCTGGAGGTGGATCGGGACCGGGTAGTGGAGACCCCAGCCCACTCCGGCCGCCTGTAGCTGCGCGCTCAGCGCCTCGCGGTCAGCGCAGCGGATGACGTACAGGTGGTACACGTGCTCGGCGTACGCTGCCGTCGGCGGTGTAATCACCGACGCCCCAGCCAGCAACTCCTCATACCAGGCAGCCACCTGACGCCGCGCGGCATTCCACGCGTCAAGCTCAGGCAGTTTGACCTGCAGCACCGCGGCCTGCAGCGTATCGAGGCGTCGGTTGTACGCCAGGAAGAGGTGGTGGTACTTCTCCTCCTGCCCGTAGTTGCGCAGCATCCTCACCTGCTGTGCTGTGGCTTCGTCGTTGGTGACCAGCGCGCCGCCGTCCCCGAACGCTCCCAGGTTCTTGGCCGGGTAGAAGCTGAAGGCGGCTGCGTCCCCCAGGCTGCCGCAGCGGCGCCCCTGGTACCGCGCCCCGTGCGCCTGGCAGGCATCCTCGAGCACCTTCAGACCGTGCGCTGCCGCTATCGCTAGGATGGGGTCCATGTCGGCCGGCTGGCCGTACAGATGCACCGGCACGATGGCCTTCGTGCGGGGCGTGATCGCCGCCTCGATCTGCTCCACGTTGATGGTGTACGTCCGCGGGTCAATGTCCACGAAGACGGGCGTCGCTCCGGTAAACGCGATGCCCGAAGCGGTGGCGATGAAGGAGTTGGGCGCCGTGATCACCTCATCGCCCGGGCCAATGCCCCACGCACGCAGCGCCAGTTCGAGAGCGGATGTACCCGTATCCAGTCCCACCGCGTGCGCCGTCTCGCAGTAAGCGGCAAAGGCGTGCTCGAACTGCTTCACCTCCTCGCCGAGGATGTAGGCGTTGCGGTCAATGACCGCAGCCATGGCTGCATCAAGTGCTGGCCGCAGGGGATCGTGCATCCGGCTCAAGTCCATGAACGGAACCGACATGAGTGGCCTCCGTGCAGGGCGTCTACTTGCGCAGACCTAAGCCCAGGAGGAAGATGGGCCGCAGCATACTCCACCAGCCGGTGATGGCCTTCATCTTCGTCTGGCCCAGGTGCTTGGGGGGGTAGATCTTGGTGCAGGGCACCTCGGTGTGGCGGTACCCCAGTCGGATCGTCTTGAAGAGGATGTAGCGCTCCAGCTCGTACTTATCCAGCCAGAGCTGGTCCCAGTCTACTCGCCCGTCACGCAGGATGGTGGTGCGGTAGGCGCAGAAGCCGTTGGTGCTCTCCGTGATCCGTTTCCCCAGGAACAGCGAGAATAGCCACGGATGCAGGCGGGTCGCAAACTCCCGATACAGAGGCATGTTCCCGTAGTTGCCGCCAGCCAGGAACCGCGAGCCCTGTACGTAGTCGGCCTGATCGCGGGCAATGGGCGTGACGAGGCGCGGGATCTCATGAGGCTCGTCCTTGTTGTTGCCTGCCATGGGCACGACGACTTCGTAGTCGTGCTCCAGGGCGTACGCGAACGCCGTCTTGAAGGCTCGCCCGAGCCCGTAGTTGCGGTCGTGGCGCAGCACCTTGGCCCCGAACTCCTCCGCCAGGCCCTCTGTAGACCCGTCGGTGGAGCCGTCATCCAGGACCAACACGTCATAGGCGCGCGGCTGAGGGAAGCGAGCCAAGGTGTCGCGGATCTTGCGGCCCTCGTTGTAGGCGAAGGGGCACACCAGCGTCCGCGGCCAGCCGGTGGCCTCGGCCTCGTCCAGCTCCCGCGCGCTCTGCTGCCGCTCACTATCAGACATCGCGGTAAGGCCCCTCGCGGAACCCGAACTCACAGGTCAACTCCTCCACGCGCTTCACCACGCGAGCCGGGTTCCCGTAAGCCAGCACCCCAGGGGGGATGTCGCGGGTCACCACACTCCCCGCACCGATCAAGCTCCCTGCGCCGATCTCGACGAAGGGCAGCAGGGTGGTGTTGCCCCCGATCTTGGCTCCCCGCCGCAGCGTCGGACCACGCATACACTGGCGGAACTGGGGGCACCCCGGGTGCGGATCGTTCGTCGCGATCACACCGGGGCCCAGGAACACATCATCCTCCAGCACGGTGAACTGCGCTACGTAGCAGTTGCAGTGGATCTTCACCCGGTGGCCGAGGCGGCAACCGTAGTCCACCGTTGAGTTGTTCCAGATATTGAACTCATCGCCGATCTCGTTCTCCTCCCGGATGACGACGTTGTGTCCGGTCTGCAGCCCGGCGCCAATGACCGTGCCGGCATAGACTACTGTGCCGCTCCGCAGGTAAGCCCCGGGCCCAATGCGTAGCCGATCAGAAGCGATCCGGCGTCCGGTCAGGTATCCGAGCACCACGCCCGGCTCTTGCTGCAGATCCGGCGGGAGTTCCAGGTGGGCGGACAAACGCTCGACTGCCATCCCTGGCCTCTCTCGATGGGGTTCACGCGGCCCGATCCGCGGCTACTGGCCGGACTCGGGGAGTCCGGCCAGAGCCACGGGGCTGCCGTCCATCTGCGCCGACCGTTCAGCGGCGGCCAGAATCAGACAGGTGCGCAGGCCATCTTCGACATCGGTGAGGGGTTGACGCCCAGTCTGGATGCACTGCAGAAAGTGCTCACACTGTACCCGCAGTGGCTCCCGCATCTCGATGGCGGGGATGATCACGTTGCTGGCATGCGCGACGAACTGGAACTCGCCGAACGTGCTGTAGGAGGGTTCGGCCCGGAGGGCCTTTTGTGAGATGCGCAGCGGTTCGGACAGGTTCATGTCATCGAACTCCAACGCGGCGTTTGAGCCGATCACCTCGACCTCGCGCCGCTTGCGGGGATCGAGCCAGCTCACATAGACGACGGCGACTACGCCGCTCTCAAACCGCATCCGCATGATGCCCAGGTCACCACCGGACTCCACGTAAGTGGCGAGCGTGGCCGAGACGGTTACCGGCATCTCGTTCAGCAGGTGCAGCACGATGGAGATGTCATGCGGTGCCAGGTCTCCGAACACGGACACGTCCGCGCGGACTGGCCCCAGGTTCGTGCGGGCGCAGTGGATGTAGCGGACCTGCCCGATGGTGCCGTCGTAGATCAGGTCGCGCATCTTGTTGATGGCCGCGTTGAACCGGAAGATGTGGCCCACCATCAGGATCTGGCCCGGCGCGCGCGCGCACCGAGCCAACGCCAGAGCGTCGCCGGGGTTATCGGCCAGTGGCTTCTCTACGAGCACGTGCTTGCCGGCCCCGAGGCAGGCCTCGGTGATCTCCCGGTGAGTACTGGCCGGGGTGACGACAACGATCGCGTCGCACGGGGCCTCCTGAAGGAGCTTGCGGTAGTCGGCGTAAGGCTCAACTTCAGGGAACCGGTGCTTAACGCGGCCTACCGCTTCGGCATTGGGGTCACTGACCGCAACGACCTCCGCGTTGTCCAGTTCCGCGAAGTTGCGGACGTAATTCGGCCCCCATCGGCCACAGCCGATCACCGCAATGCGCGTCATCGTGGCTTCTGCTCCCTGTGTTGAACCTGGCCGACAGCGGACTGCCGGAAGTATACACCCCCCCCGCGCAGATTCCCCTCTCGGCTGTATGTCCGGGCGGCAAACAGTCCCTCCCCAACGCCGCCTTGGCTCATGCGCGGAGAACCGCCGCCCGGTGTCAGTCACGCACCGCCCCGCTGGTACGGCGCACCCGCACCTGGAAGACGCCCCCGACGGTCTCCACGAGCTGGTAGTGCCCCAGCACATAGGCGTCCAGGGGGTCTGCGGGCCATGCGGTCCACCAACCCTCTACCCCGCGGGGTAGGCGTGCAGCTTTGGGCACTCAGAACAGCTCGCCCCACCCCGCCTGCAGCGGCCGCCCGTCGCCGACCACATAGATGCGGTGCCACAAGTCCAGGCAGGCCAGCAGGAACAGGATGCGGTCGTGGCGCCGGCCGGCTCGCTGGCTGGCGAACAAGCGCTCCACCAGCGACCAGTTGAGCCAATCGGTGTGCTGGGCCAAGGAGCCCAGGACCTGTCGCGGCTCGACGCCTTCCGTTAGCTCGTTCATCCACTCCTTGACCGGTGCGGCGAAGCCCTGCTTGGGCTTGGTCAGCACGGCCTCCGGCACGCGGCTCTTGGCGGCGAGGCGCAGGATGTGCTTGCGCCGTCCTTTGCCCTGCAGCGCCTCCCGGAACGTGGCCGCCACCTTCCAGCTCGCCGGCAGGCCGGCCACGTACTCCGCGATCTGCCGATCCAGGTACGGCTCGCGCAAGACCAGTCCATGCGTCTCGGCGGCCTTGCCCACCTTGACGAACACACCCATGCTGCCGTCCAGCAGCGTGTCGAGCGCCGTCATCTGCTCAAAGGGGCGTCCCAGCGACCGCGCCGGCTCCCATACCCAATCCGCCGGTAGCGCCACACGACGCCGCAGGTCCTCCGAGAGCAACTCGTAGGCGGTGGTCGGCGCTAGGCGCTGCCAGACGGAACGCGCACAGACCGTGCGCAGGTACGCCTGCTCGACCGAGCCCGCGGCCGCGGCCAGGCGGTTCCACACCCGGCTACCGCGACCGGACTGCAATAGCTGTTGCCAGAAGGCCACCCGCCGGCCCTCAGGTGGAGCGAAGGGCCCCAGAGCCAGAGCGCTGAGCCAGCCGCCCGGCACCACGCGTCCGGTGGACCGGAAGGAGGCCTTGTCGAAGATGCGGCCCAGGATATGGTCTGGCCCATCGCCGCCGATGCCTACAGCCACCTGGTCGCCCATCGCCTCGGTGAGCAGGTAGGTGGGGATGAAGGAGGAGTCGCTATGGGGCTCCTCCGTGGCCCAGACCATGTCCGGGAGGCGCTGCAGATATTGCGCCGAGGTCAGCGACAGCTCGTGATGCTCGGTGCCGAACTGCTCGGCGACCAACCGGGAATATGCACTCTCATCCTCTTCATATCCCGGATAGGCCACTGAGAACGTGGGGAAGCCTGGCCCCACCAACTCGTGGATCGTCGCCACGTTCAGGCTGCTATCCAGACCGCCGCTCAGGAACGCACCCCAGCGCTCCGCCGTCTCCAGCCGGCGGCGCACCGCGTCGTCATAGAGCCCCAGGAACCGTGCGCTGCTCGCGGGCTCCGGCTGGGCAGGGGCACGCAGGTGCCACCCGGGCTCGCTCGTGATCCGTCCTGCCTCCCAGATCACGATCTCTCCGGGTGTGACCCGCCGGACGTCGGCCAGCATCGTGGCCGGTGGCAGCACCCGCCCGAAGGTGAGCAGCTCGAACAGGGCCTCTTCGTTCACGCGGCGCTGCGGCAGGAGTCGCAGCAACGGCTCCAGCCGCGTAGCAAAGGCGATCCCCTCGGGCAACACGGCATAGTAGAGGCTGCGCACCCCGCCGACCCAGTCGACCAGCAACACCAGCTTCCGCACCTGCGCATCCCACACGGCGGCGGCGAAGTGGCCGTTCAGCTCCCCGAGCGGTCGGACCCCACGCGACTCATAGACCGCGGCCACCGCCTCCAGAGCGCCGCCCTCGGCGGCGGCCTCGGGGTCGAACAGCTCTCCCACGAACCCGACGCAGAGCGCTCCCTCGCGGCAACTGGCCAGGCCCGTCCCCGCCGCCCCGTGGGGCACTCGACGAACCCCCAGCGCCCAGGCGTCTCCGGCGGCGATCTCGGTGTTCGGCTCCGCCCCCAGGCCGCGTTCCAGCAGAGCCTGTAGCTCCGCTCCGGAACCCTCGCAGCCGATGATGCCCAGCAGGCACTCGGCCTGCCGCCTGTTTCCCAACGGGGTCGGGCGCGGTCCCTCCTGCGGCGCAGTCATGGTCATCGTACGAAGGCCACCACCTTACAACGGAGGAGTTCACCCCCCCTGAGCTACGGTCGCGATCCGCCCTACCGGCTGCCATCTGGAACGTTCAGCCGGATAGCGCGTCAGTGGCTCGGCGTCAGACCTGCCGCGGGAACGCCGCTGCAGGGGAGCGAGGTCAGTGTAACTGCCGCGGCACAGGTCCTTTCTTCGGCCGTGTGTCCGGAGCGCAAACAGGCCGGCCTCCAGCCGGCTTCGGGGACAGGCTCCTGCTAACCCGTCGGAGCCGGCGCGCCGTCTGCTTCGCCAGGATCCGTCGCGCCGCTCAACGTGACATCGGACACGCCGTAGGTATCCCGCACGTAGGCCAAGATACCGCCCAGGCCGGCGTAGAACCGCTCCAGGGCCTCCTCCGTCTCCGTCAGCGGCGAGGTGTGCAGCACTGCCTCAGAGGAGTGGAAGGCCAGGTTGAGCGGTCCGGCTCCCTGGCGCAGGCTCCAGTCGGCTACCTGCTGCATCTCCGGCAGCGAGAACATGCCCGGCCGCAGCCAGGCTACGCTCAGCAGACCGCACACCTTCAGCGCCTTGGCCGCCACGCGCGCTAGAGGCGTGGGCAGGGCCCAGGTCAGCGTGGCCGCGGTCCGGGCGGCAGCGGGGCTGTGGAGCGCCCCCAGGGGGGCGGTGGAGACCGGCACTTCGCGCAGGCGCTGCTGCTCCGACGCGGCGTCCAGGGGGAACTGCGCGATCCGGCGGCCCAGCAGCGGCGCGAAGCTCGGTCCGGGTTGCCTGCGGCCCAGAGAGCGGCGGAAGGAGACCCCTGGCACGACGCTCGTGTCCACCCGGTAGCCCAACTCGGCCAGGTGGGCGATCTCGGTGGCGTCCACGCCCCACCGTCCGGCCCGGTAGGAGCGGGGCGCCACGCCGAAGCTCGCCCGGAGCTGCTCGGTGAGCACCCGCAGCTTCTCGCGGCGCACCTCGGTGGGGTACTCGTAGATGTAGGAGTGGATGTGCGGCTGGTCGTTCCAGAGCGGAGGAGTCTCCCAGGCGTGCAGGTGCGCGCCGACCTCGCACTCCCCCGCCTCGAGCCAACTCCTGAGCAGCGCGCGACTCGGCTCGTCCCGGGCGACCGAGTAGGTGACCAGGTACGTCGGCAGGAAGCCTGCGCCGCGGATGGCCTCGTGGAGCGGCGCCAACTCCTGCGTGTTACGGAAGGTCGGCGCCGTGGGAGCCACGTCCCACTGGTTGTCCGGCTCCGTATCGATCGTGATGGCCAAGCGGAGCGTGCTCGTCTTCACGGCGCCCGGCCTCCAGCCTGTCTGGCGGTCCTCTGTCCCCTGCCTCGGGCACCTTCGGCGCTGGGAGCTGCCGAGGGTCCCGCGGCCTCAAGGTGTGGTCTGACTGTTAGCACGACGCGCACCCGGGAATCCTGCCCTCCACCGCCGCCCCACCACCCAGTACACGCTCCGCTCAAAGAGCAGGCCGGCGGGGATGGACACTGCGGGCATCAGCACGACCATCGCCGCGGGATACCAGGCCGGCGCCACCAGCAAATGCGCCACCTTGGCCACGACCGGATGAACAGGCCACAGGTTCACCAGGTAGATCCCGTAGCTGTAGCGTCCCACCCAGGCCAACCAGCGTACGAGGAACGTAGACTCGAGGGCGCGCAGGAGAATCCAGAGCACACCGAAGATGCCCAGAGAGAGCAGCGGCATCCCCAGGGGCCATAGTACGCGGTTGTCCAAGGTGAGGATGCCGGGGATGGCCAGCAGCGCCAGATAAATGCGTAGGTGCCCCACCTGACCGCCGGGCCTCAGGAGCGCACGGCCGACCACCACACCGACAGCCGCCTCCAGCGCATACGCCGGCAGGGACAACCGAATCGTGTCGAACGAGGTCAGGTTGATGACCGACCGCGTCCCCAGCCCCACCACCGCGCCCACCGCCAGCACTACCCACGAGGGCGTTCGGTCGCTGATGCGACGGAAGAGCGCAAAGCCAACGTAGATCTGCAAGAGGATCCCCACGAACCATAGGGACCCGACCAGATTCGACACGTAGGCCGCACTCAGATTGTGCAACATCAGCAGGTGCAGCACGAGGGAGGTCAGGGACCGCGGCCAGGTCAGGGAGCCCCCGGCCACACGCCACAGCCACACTGCCAGCAGCAGCACGTAGTAGGGAGGCAGTACGCGTCGGCCGCGGCGCAGCAGCCACTGACCCGTTGGCTCGGCCTCTCGTTCGGAGAGGACCAGACTGAGCGTGCTGATGATGACGAAGAGGTTCACGCCCAGGAAGCCGTAGTCGAGCCACGCCTTGACCAGGATAGTCGGGAGGCTCTCGTGGGTGAAGTGGGCGAAGTACGATCCGTCGAAACCGGCGCGCCCCAAGGGGAAGCCCGTGTCGTACGAGTGTACGCCGACCACCCAGAGGATCGCGTACGCGCGGATCGCGTCCAACCACCACAGCCGGTCTCGTGCCCTCCGTCCGGGCGCGGGGCTGTCGGGCGTAACAGCTTCCTCTTTAGGCACGCGACCTCCAGCGCCGCACGCTGCGCCGCAACTCCCGGAGCGCCAGCCGAGCGCCGACCTTGGCGGTGGCGCCGGCCTCCTGCGGCCAGAGGTTCAGGGTCAACAGGGAGCGGCGGCCGGCGAAGTACTGCGTCTTGTAGAAGTGCTCCCCGGCCAGCAGGTCGTAGACGCCCACCCTCTCGGCGATACTGTCTTCGACGCACCGGCTCAGCAGCGCGTGGGACACCTCGTGGGTGGCGTACTCGGGGTCGAAGCCCCCGTTGAAGTCGTAGCAGGTGCCGGCGTAGAGGAAGCCCAGGCGGGAGGCGACGAGCCGCCCGTCGAGATGCAGCTCTCTGAGCCGCACCCAGCCGCGCTCGGCGAAGAGCCGCGAGGTCTCGAGCACGAACTGGTAGCACTGTTCGTTCGCGAAGCTGCCGTGCTCACCCTTGCTCTCGAAACGCTGGCTATGCAGCCGCCCCATGGCGTGGAAGCGTTCCACGAACGCTTCACTCCCGGCGTCGGTGCGGTACTCGATGGACCCGAAGTCCCGCTCCAGCCGCCGGGCAATCTGGCCCGCAAAGCGGCGGCGATGCCGGGAGGGGAGGTTCTCCAGGAAGGCCGCGAAGGAGTCGGGGAGGACGCCGCAGACCGTGCGCCGTTCCGGGACGGCGGCCAGCAGCAGTCCGCGCTCGCCCAGGGCGGAGAGCAGCAGCGGCAGCGCGGGGGTCTCTGCCGCCACATGCTGCCAGACGATCTGTGACCAGAGCGGCCGCTGGGCCAGCAGGACGTCCAGGATGGTCTCCAGGGCCTGCGCGCGGAAGCGGGGATGGAGGATCAGGTCCAGATAGTCTCCATCTGCCTCCGTGCCGGAGCCGATGAAGGCGAGCGCGCCGCGGGGGAGGTGCCGGGCCGGAGTCTGTGTCACGAAGCACGGCGCCAGCCCCACGAGCTCCCCCTCCGGTGTGCGCACCGTGACGAGGAGCGGCGTGTGCGGGGGCCCGTAGAAGCGCCAGCAGGTGGTGACCCATTCCCAGGTCAGGAAGATGCAGGGGCTGTCGCTCTGCGCGAGGAGCTCATCCCACTCCTCCCGCAGATCAGCCCACTGCGCGGGATCGGAGAGCACCGCGCCCTGCAAAGCTGCGGGCTCCGTCAGCGGCTCGGCCGCGGGCGGTTCGGGCGTCGTCTCCTCCGCCTCCAGTTGCTTGATCTGCTGCGACAGCTCCCGGGACCGGGCGATCTGCTCGGAGACGTCCTCGCCCCGCTGCTTGCCCTCACCGATCAGGCGCGACAGGCGGCCCCGCTCATCTTGCAGCGCAGCCAGGCGGGCGGCTCGGTCCGGGGTTGTCGGTTGCCGTGCGGCGCTCATGAGGATCGCTGCAGCACGCGCTTCGCCGTGGCTCGGGCCGCCACGAGCAGCGCCCTCCGCGCGACGCGCGCCGTGCTATCCAGACGGCGCGGATCGCTCAGGACTATCCGGAGCGTGTGGCGTCGGCCGGCGGTATAGTCGGGCTTGTAGGTATGCAGTCCAGTCAGGAAGTCGATCTCCTCGGCTCCCTCCGTGATGCCTCGACGGATAGCCTCACACATCACCAGGTGAGCGGGAGCATATTGCATGTGGTCCCGATCGTAAGTCCAGCTCAGCAGGTAGTAGCGACGGCGGTAGAGGAGCGCCAGCTCGGTGGCGATCAGACGCCCTTGCACCTGCAGCCCGATCAACCGCAACCAGCCCCGGCGCAGAGCCCGGCGGGCGAACTCGACGGTGCACGAGCAGAACTGGCGATCAGCGAAGTTGCTGGGTAGACCGATCTCCTCGCGCTGGCGCAGGTTCAGCTCCCGCATGCGCTCAAACCAGGGCCCGATCTCCGCCTCCTGCTCGCAGCACACGAACTCGGCCTCCGGCGCCTCGGTGTGCAGCTTCCGCAGCCGGCGGCGGTTCTCCTTAAGCCGTTTGCGGGAGGGCATCTGCGCCTCGAACTCCTCCCACCGCCGTCCCACCGGGCCGGCCACGCAGAGCATGTCCGCCTGTACCGACAACGCCAGCCCGACGGCGGCCGCGGCCTGCGTGAGGGGCGCCACGAAGGTCGTCTCTGCCGGTACGCGGGCCAGCACTGCGGTGCGCCAGCGCACCGGGGCACGACGGAGTTCTGTCACCACAGCTTCGGCCACCACACGCTCAGCGCCAGGTGCACTGATGGGCTCCAGGTACATCCCCCAGGCGGGGCCGTAGGTGGAGGCGAAGCCGATCTGTCCCCGGGGTAGGACCGGATCGCGCGCCTCACTCAGAAACAGCGGCACGATCCCCACCAGCCGCCCAGTGCCGTCTCGCACGGCCAGGCAGCGGCTCTGGCCCTGCGCCCCGTAGTGCTCGTACCAGGTGCTCATCCACTCCCAGCTCAGGAACGGGCTCGCCGCGGCGGCCTGGGCCAGCAGCTCCTCCCACTCCGGCTGCAGAGCGGCGACCTGGGCCGTGGTGGTGAGCACGTCGGTGCGTCCCGGCAGGACGGTCGCGGTAGGCCGTACTGCCGTCTCGCCCGGTGCATCCGTCTCGGCTGCCGCGGCAAGCTGCTTGATCTCCTCGGAAAGGGCCCGCGAGCGCTCCCGCAGGTCATCGAACGACTGGCCTTGCGCCTTGCGCCGGCCGATCTCACTCGAGACGCGCTTGCGTTCCTCTTCCAGTTCCGCCATCTTCGTCTCGACGTCGGTCATCCGTGTCTCCCGTCCCCTCCCCCCCGGGGAGAGAGCGACGCTGCCGGCCGTCGGATGCGCGACAGAGACGGCCTCCCTTGACCCGCCGCTCGTGGGCCCACCGACCGGGGCGACCCCGCGGGGTCGCCCCTACAGCGGCCGCCTGTGGCGGCCCTTGGGCTCTGCTCAGGGCGAGCCGGGACGCGGGCTGCCAACCTGTCCCACCCACGGCGTCTTCGTCTTACCGCGGCTGGACCAGCGACAGGAAGAGTCGCCCGTACGCTTCGCTCACCCGCTCCGGGCTGTGATGGTCCACCATGTAGCGCCGAGCGTGCCCGGCGAACTCCTGTCGCTCGCGGGCAGAGGCCTGCAGGTAGCGCTGTACGGCGGGGATCATCTCCTCTGCCGTCTCGGCATAGACGCCCAGCTGCTCGCGCTCGACCACCCCGCCGGCCCAGGAGGAGCTGACGGCGGGCACCCCGTAGGTCCAGCCCTCCAGCAGGGAGTTCGGGAAGCCCTCCACGCCCGGCCGCGACGTTTGCAGCACAACCCAGGCCTGCCGGTAGTACTGCGGGACCTCCCTCGGCGGCACGCGACCCACATACTCGAGATTCGGCAACACGGTCATCTGCTCCCGCAGCCAAGCAGCGATCTGGTCGCCGCCATGGTCGGGATCCGGGCCACCCACCATCACAAAGCGCGCTTCGGGGATAGCCCGGGCGACCTCCACCACCAGTTCAGGACGCTTCAAGGGCTTGAGGTTGGCTACCCAGAGCACCACAGGGGGGGTGCTCTCCGCCACCGCCACCGGGCTTTCCGGCGAGGGCACAACGTTGCCGACAATCTGCGCCTCGCGCCCATAGTGCTGCTGCAAGAGCTCCGCCTGCTCCTGGTGCTGCGCCACGACCGCATCGGCCCGCAGCAGTGCCTGCCGATGTAGCCACCGGTCACGGAACCCAGCGTAGGCATGGGCCGGGTTCACGTCCATGCCGCTCGCGAGGCCCTGCACGAACCGCTTCCGGCGGCGCCGGCAGAAGAGCGCCGTCAGCCCCGACCACGCCGTCACACCCCGCGCCAAGTAGATGTCCGTATCGGCCTGAGCCAGGGCCCGCCACAGCATCGGCACCTGCGGGTAGAAGAAGCGCAAGCCCTTGATGCCGGCCGCATGCCGATAGCCGACGATCAGCTCGATGTCGTCCGCCGTGCGGTTGCTTGTCTGGCCCCAGTCGCCGACCACAAACCGCACTGGCCACCCCTGCGCCCGCAGCAAGCGGCCCAGCGTCCCCACCTGCCGCTCCGCACCACCGACCCCGACCTGGTCCGGCCGTAGACTCAGGCCCTTGGGGGCCTGGCCGGTCAGCATCTGCACGACGCCGCCGGTGATCCCCACGATACACAGGGACGGCAGCCCCGCCGCCGCGGGAGCCGCGGCACGGTCCGGGGTCGGCACCCGGAGGGCGCTGCTTCCCACGACCATGTTCAGGCTACCCCCAGCAGGTCGGCGCCCTCGACGGCAGTGTACTTCGCGGCCGCCAAGCCGCTCTCGGCCAGCCGCTGCAGGAGCGGCTCGACGCTGTCGTTGTGGACCAGGATCATGACGCACCCGCCAAGTCCGGCTCCGGAGATCTGCGCCCCCTTGACGCCCGGGACGGCGAGCGAGAGGTCCACGATGTGGTCAATCTCCGGGGTGCTGCAGGCGTAACTGCCCGGCTGCAGGTGCAGTTGGGCTGCCTGCACGCGGCGGGGATCGCCCGAACGCAGGTCGGCGATCAGTCGGTCCAGCGCCGCGTCGCTGACATCTACCTGGAACGGCACGGCCTCGCCACATTCGTCATGCCGGGCCACCCGGTCGCCATCGTGCGAGACGGACCACAGTCGGCCGAGCCCGTCCGCATCGCCCTGGCGCAGCAGGTCCACGCAGCGCTCGCTACGCCGGCACTCGGCCAGCCCGTACAGCACCACGCCCCGCACCTCGAACGGCTGCTCCGGCTCCCGGAGGGTCGTCAGGATGTTGCGCAGCTTCGCATTGTCCTCCGGCGCAAAGGGGCCGTACTGGGCGAACAGCGCTTCGCGGGTCAGGTGCTGCGGCAGCCGCTTGAGCATCGCGTACAGCTCGGCCAGCTCCACGCCCAGGTTCTCGATCGTGATGTCACGCAGATGGTGGATCGAGGGGGCGAAGTCCGGGAAGGCTTGCTCGAACAGGATCTCCCCGACCACATACCCGAGCACCTTGCGGTTGAACGTCTCCCGCGCGCCCTCGCTCTTCTTGGCCTCCACCCCGGACTGGCAGAGCACCAGCGCATGGTCGGAGAAGAAGGGCACGAAGCACTTCACCTCAAACGGGAAGAAGCTCACGTGGGCCACTTCCCCCCGGCGCGCGAACTTGATGGCGGCGTGGTCCGCACTACCGCCCCGCGTCCCCACGAACCACTCCCCTTCGCCGCACAGGTCCACCAGCAGGCTGGGCTGCACGGGGAGGTCATTGATGGCGATCAGCACCTCGGCCGCCCCGACGACGACGGCGGAGGAGGAGCTGAGGCCGGAGCCGATGGGGATGGTGCCGTGGGCGACGATGTTCGCGCCACGCAGGCGCAGGTCCCGGAAACGCTCCTGCAGGCGCAGGGCGGAGGCCTTGGCGTAGTTGGTCCAGTGACCGTTGCTGACCATGGAGAGCGTCTTGGGGCTGTTCACGCAGGTCAGCCAGTCGCTCCAGTCCAGGTTGCTGATCTCCGCGGCCACCGAGAAGCTGCCGTGGGTGAACTGCTCGGCTTGGGTGTTGTACAGATGCACCTGGTCGTCGTCGCGGGCGGAGGCGACCATGATGATCTCTTCATTGATGGCGATGACGTTGGTGCAGCCGCCGCGGTGGTCAATGTGTCGCCCCAGCAGGTTCAGACGGCCCGGAGTGCGTACGAGGGCGACCGTATGCGTGCCGTCCGGGTCCATGATCGCCCGGTAGGTGTGCAGGGCGCGGAGGTACTCTTTGCGCTTGGCCTCGCAGAGGGGCGAGTCGTCACCGTAGATGCGGCGGAGGTGCGCCTGCAGTTCGGGGGAAGCCTCCTGCAGTAGTCGGTACCACTCCTGGATGGGGCGGAAACATCGGCCCCGCTCCCGCACTGCCACCGGCGTTGCCGCGGGGGTAGCGGCCGCCTCCCGCCGGCGGATGATGCGTTCGATCTCCGCCAGCTCCTCCGGCGTGTTGAAGGAGAGCACCTCATCGCTGTGTGCCACCGGCACCGTAGTGACCCGGTACTGCGGGGCGCCGTCGGCGCGGCGGTGCGCGGCCAAGCCCTGGACGATGTCGGTCAGAAACTCCTCCTGCTGGGCATGGCCACGAGCCAGCGCGCCGAGCGCCTGGTACAGGACGGGGGCGCGGCAGAGGTAGACCGAGAGGTTCACCTCTGCCGACAACTCCTCGGCTTCCGCCGCGCTGAGCGTCTGGGGGCGGCCCTCCCGCCAGATGGTCACCGTGGTCAGCTCGCGCAGGGGGTCCAGGAGGCGGGTGACCCGCCCGGCCTGGACGATCTCCTGCTCGGTGAGGAAGGTGTACAGCTCCCCGCAGGCCTTGCGGGCCTTCGCCTGATCCGGGAACCAGTGCCCGATCAGGGCCAGCAGCTCCGCGGCGGCCCACTCCGGGCGGTCCTCCAGGCGCGCCTGCAGCTCCGCCACGAGGCGGCTCAGCTTGACCTCGCTGGTCTCCACAATGGCGACTGGCTCGCCGTGGCTCGGGATCACACGCCCCGCGTGTGGGTGCTCCTCCTTCGGACCGACGAGAAAGGCCAGGTCGCAGTGCTGCCGGTCGAACTCAGCGGTCAGCCGCCGCAGAGCGACGGGCTCCACGATCTTGTCCCCGGCCACCAGCAGCACTCGGCCCTGGTAGCCGGCGTCCTGGAGCACGCGCGCCCCGCACTTGGCCGCGTGGCCCGTGCCCAACGGCTCCGGCTGCAGGGCGAAGGTCGCATTGGGGAAGCGCTCCCCTACGGCGGCCATCACCTCACCGGCCATCTGGCCGACGACGATGACGTGATGGTCCACGCCCGCGGCGGCGTAGCCTTGCAGGGCGCGCAGGATGGCGGGGACGCCCCCCACCTCAAAGCAGACCTTATGGCGCCCCGGCGCGCGCATCCGGGTGCCGGCCCCGGCGGCAAGGATGATGGAGAAGGTCTTCTCGCTGGGCATGGCTACCGGCCCTCAGGCACGATCAGGACTGACCGATGGGACGGATGGCCCTTCGACGACGCGGAAGACAGGCCTCATGCGTCCCGCATGGCACCCGTCAGACAAGGCGGGCCGGTCCCCCTGGGCCCGATGCGCGTCGGAGCGCGCCTACGGCCCCCGCGGTGACCCCTGCCGTCTGCCGGCATCCATGATAACACAGCGATAGAGAGGCAGGCCACCAGGGGCCTGAAGGATTCGCAACAGGGCGGTGAGCGGAGCGGGAGGGACAGCCGGCGAGCCCCGCCGTCGCCGGCGGGACGTGGAGGGTCGCTCGGGTTGGGTCGAGAGCGCGCTACTGCCTGGTATAGGTGCCGTAGCTGTAGTACTCGTATTGCCCGGCGGCGTGGCCGGTGGTGATGCCGTTGACTACGAGGCCCAGGAGCCGCGCATCGGCATCCTGGAGGGCTTGCACAGCCCGCCGCTCCAGGTCCCCGCGGGAACCGGCCACGACCACCAGGATGACCCGGTCTACCACGCCGCTCAGTACCAGACCGTCCACATAGGCGGCCAGGGGCGGGGAGTCCATGATGATGAACTCGGTCGCCTCGCGCAGCTCCTCCAGCAGGCCGCTCATCCGCGCGGAGCCCAATAGCTCGGGCGCCATGTCGGTCGGGCCGCCGCTAGAGATCAAGCGCAGCCGAGGCACGCCGCTCTCGGAGGCTCGCCAGGAGGCGGCGGCTCCCGACAGGTAGTCGGCCAGGAACGGCCCGGGCCCCTCCTCCACTTGCAGGCCGCTGCCCAGGCCGCGGCGGCGCAGGTCGGCATCCACGAAGACGGTGTCATGCCCGGCCAAGGCGAAGACCGTGGCCAGGTTGAGCCCGACGGTCGTCTTCCCGTCACTGTACCGCGGGCTGGTGATGAGGAGCGACTTGAAGGGCTCCCGCCGCTGCTCGGTGAGCATGACGGTCCGGAGCGCGCGGTAGGCCTCCAGATAGGGACTGCCCGGTGGCGTGGGCCCCAGCAGGGCGCCTGCACTGCTTATCATGAGGGCTCATCCGGCGGCGAAGATCGGGTAGCGTTACCGGACGTGTCGCGCAGACCCCCGGGCTGCTCCTCCGGCGCCGGTCCGGTAGGGGGTAGCGTCAGGTCCAGGCGAGGGATACCCACCAGTACCCGCTGCCCCAGCAGGGTCCGGGCATCCTCTTCCGTGCGGATGGAACGGTCCAGGTAG
>Ga0315291_10004696_pt1 | contig 17297 bp, 13 predicted proteins | sample YL17G12_20_MG_FD_203070 | JGI IMG/M metagenome (GOLD analysis project Ga0315291, IMG submission 203070) | Sediment microbial communities from Yellowstone Lake, YNP, Wyoming, USA - YL17G12_20 | ecosystem: Environmental > Aquatic > Freshwater > Lake > Sediment | place: USA: Wyoming | collected...
AACGCCCTGCGTCCGCCCGGAGAGTGGCAGGTCGCGGACATCGTCTTCCGCCGCCCGGTCTACAAGGACGGCAAGCCCGCGGACCCGGGCTACGTGACCGTCTTCGTCAATGGGGTCCTGGTGCAGGATCACACCGTGCTGGAAGGTCCCACCGGTCACATGACCCGCCCCAGGCCCGGTCCCTTCCCGGACAAGGGCCCTCTGAAACTGCAGGACCACGGCAACCCGGTGCGGTTCCGCAACATCTGGTGCCGCGACCTGACGCCGCGGGCGTGCGAGGGCGGCACCGACGGCCCGCTCTCGGTCGAAGCCACGATGGCCAAGCGCAAAGAGATCGCGGCCTCGATCCGCCAGGACGCCGAGACACTGAAGAGCCCCGACAATCCGCTGCCGGAACTCCTGCGGCGGATGGAGTCGCTCCAGTACGAGAAAGACGACGCGACGGTCCAGAAGGTCCAGGAGATGGCCGCGCGATACATCGACGGCGTGAAGAGACTGCCGGCCGACAAGATCGCGTCGAAGAAGGACGATGTGAAGCGCCTGGGCGGCGCCTTGCAGTTCCTGGCCAAGTTCAACATCCTGCCGGCCACCTGCCCGCCGAAGGTGGCGGTCGAGGCCCTCATCAAGGAGCATCGCTGGGAGAAATAGCGGGGCGCCGGACGCGAAAGCCCCGAGCCCGCCGCGGGAGCGGCGGGGCAGCCGGGGCCGAGGTACCCCGCCGCTCCCGCGGCGGGCTCGATGCCGTCCGGCTGCCGGCCTGCGGTGCGGCCGGGCTTGCCACGGCATCGCCCTGGCGCGCCGGGACCCGCCGGCCGCGCGCAGCACCGCCGCCTTGAGGACCGCGTAGAAGACCGTCACGAACGAGAAGCCCGTCGCGCCGGCCAGGACCGCGATGGCCGGGGCCGCCAGGATGGGCAGCCGCCCGATGGGGTGGCCGAGCAAGTGAATCGCCCGCCTTCCTCTTGGCGGGCCACACGCCGGCCTCAACCGGCGGCGGGAGTCGGAGACGCAGCGGTCCTGACGCAGTTCCGGCCGGCGGACTTCGCGCGGTACAGGGCATCGTCGGCCGCCTGGACCATATCTTCGGGGCCTTGGAGGCCCTCGTGGCCCGCAACGCCGAAACTGGCCGTGATGCTCAGGGCCTTTCCGTAGACCTGGAAAGGCCGGGAGCAGACGCTCATCCGCAGCCGGTCGGCAAAGGCTGCGGCGGCATCGGCGGTGGTTTCCGGCGCCACAACAACGAACTCCTCGCCGCCGTAGCGGACCGGCATATCGGACTCGCGGCAACCCCCGGCCAGCAGGTGGGCCACCTGGCGCAGCGCCTCGTCGCCGGCAGGATGCCCGAACGTGTCGTTGATTTTCTTGAAGCGGTCCAGGTCCGCCATGATCAAGGCCAGATGCCCGCCGTGCCGCAAGAGTCTGGCCCACTCCTGGCGTAAGCGCTTGTCCAGGGCACGCCGGTTGGGCAGTTCCGTCAGGGGATCGATCAAGGCGTGCTGCCGCAAGAGGTCCTGGAGCTGTTTGGTCCGCAAGGCGGCCCGGACGCGCGCCCGCAACTCAAACGCGTCGAAGGGCTTGGTCACGAAGTCGACCGCGCCCAGGTCCAGCCCCTCGACCTTGTCGTCGGTGCCGCCCGAGCCGGACAGGAAGATCACGGGGATCGAGCACGTGGCCGCGTCGCTCTTCAGCCGGCGGCACACCTCAAAGCCCGTCATGTCGGGCATGTCCACGTCGAGCAGGACGAGGTCCGGGCCCTCGCGGCCGGCGGTTTCCAGCCCTTCCCGGCCGCCTCCGGCGCACAGGATATCGTGGCCTTCGTGGGCCAGCCGGGTCTTGACCACGGTCAGCGTGTCCTCACTATCGTCAATCACAAGTATTTTCATGATTTCGTTGCATCCTTGGACACAAGCGCCGGCCGGTGTCCCGCCTGGATTCTTTCGCACAGTCGCGCCAGATGGTTCAGGGCAAGCACGGCCCCCTCCACATCTGCCTGGTTGGCGTGAGACTCAAGTTCGCGGGCCGCCTCGGTCAGGCAGGTGTAGCCGTAACTGCCGCCGGCGCCCTTCAGTTGGTGGGCCAGCCGGCGCAGGACGTCCCACAGGCCGGCCCCCGCCGCCTGGCGCATCTGGGCCAGCCGCTCGGGCAGTTGGCCGACAAACTCCGCGATGACGCCGACCATGGCCGGATCGTCGCGGAAGGCCGAGGCAATGGCCTCGTCCGGAGCGGTCGTCGCCGGGGCAGGCTCGCCGGGCGCCGATGGCGGGCATCCCATCAGCCGGGCCAGCATGCGCAGCAGGCCCAGGCAGTCCACCGGTTTCGTCGCGTAGTCGTCGCACCCGGCATCGATACACTTCTGGCGATCGCCGGCCATGGCGTGGGCCGTCAACGCGACCACCGGACCGCGATAGCCGGATTCGCGCAGTTTCGAGGTCGCCTCATAGCCGTCCATCTCCGGCATCTGCATGTCCATGAGGATCGCATCGTAGGGCGTCCCCGCCGCCATCCCCTCCCGTACCCGTTCCACCGCCCCGCGCCCGCTGGAGGCCAGATCGACATCCGCCCCGGCCTGGCGGAGGATCATGGCGATCAGTTTCTGGTTGTCCGGCCCGTCCTCGGCCAGGAGGACTCTTCCGCAAAGCCTGACGGCGGCGGGCGGAGGCAGTTGCGACTGATGAGACGCCCGGGCCGCCGCCTCCGAAAGGTCGTTCAGCATGCGGACCGGCTCGGGCAGTTCCGCCTCCACCGTGAGGGTGAACGTGCTTCCTTCCCCGGGCCGGCTGACGACGTGGATGTCGCCGCCCAGGGCCTCCGCCAGGTGCTTGCTGATGGCCAGGCCCAGGCCGGTGCCGCCATGTTGGCGCATCATGGAGGAGTCCGCCTGGGCGAACGGCTGGAAGAGCCGCCCGATCTCGTCCGGCGTCATGCCGATGCCGGTGTCCTTCACGTCGAAGGCCACCGACGCCTGCCCCGTGCTACTCTGCGAAGCAGCGCTTCGCTGCGAAGCACGAGCCCCGGCGTCTGTCATGAAACGCACTGCAACCTCAACGCCGCCTTTAGAGCAGAACTTCACGGCATTGCCCACAAGGTTGATGAGGACCTGGCGGACCCGCACCGGGTCGCTCAGGATCGTCTCCGGCAGGGGGAATTCATACCGGGCATCGAGGGTCAGACCCTTCTCGATTGCGCGAGCCCGCATCAACGACACCGCCTCCTCAACAATCTGCACGGGCGAACAGGGCACGCGCTCGACCTCCATCCTGCCGGCCTCGACCTTCGAGAGGTCCAGGATGTCGTTGATGAGGTCCAGCAGGTGCTCGCCGTTGCGCCGGATGACCCGAATGCTCTCCTTGTTCTGCGCGCGCGTGGGGCAGGTCTGGAGGTCGGGGCACGTGACGCAGCCCTCGATGGAGTGGCCTATTAACTCGGCGAATCCCAGGATGGCCGTCATCGGCGTGCGGATCTCGTGGCTCATGTTGGCCAGGAACTGGCTCTTGGCGGCGTTGGCCTGCTCGGCTTCGGCCTTCGCCTGGCGGATCGCATCCTCTACTTGCTTGCGCTCGCTGATGTCGCGCGAAATGGTGGAGAAGACTTCCACTTCCCCCGAGGGGGTCTTGTGGGCAAGCAGCACCATCAGGACAGGGATCTCGTGTCCGTCCCGGTGCAGAAAGGCACATTCCCCCGTCCACACGCCGTCGCGTGCGGCGGTCGGAAGAATGGTTTCCGCGAGCATCCGGTTGGCCCATTCCGGATGCACATCGGCAATCTTCAGTTTTGTAACATCCTCATCCGGCGCGAGCCCCGTCATCAGGCGCCCGGCCTTGTTGATGTAGAGAATGTGCGTGTCTTTCGGATCGGCGAAACCGACAAAGTCCGGCGTTGCCTCCAGAATGGCCGCCAGACGGCGCCGCTCCTCCTCCGCCCGCTTGCGGCGGGTGATGTCTTCCGCAAAACCCGCCAGGCCGTACGGCTCACCTTGCTCGTCCTTGAGGACGATGACCGACATTTGCGTAGGGAATGTCGTTCCGTCCCTTCGCACGTGTCCCACTTCGCCCGCGTGATGGCCTTGCCGCATGACCGCCGCGTTGAACGGCGCCACCTCCGTCTTCATCTGCTCATCCGTATGGGAGACGCTCAGGGGCTTCCCCGCGAGTTCCGCGCCCGACTCGTACCCGTGCATTTTGGCCCAGGCATCGTTGACGAACTGGAGGTTGCCGTCCAGGTCCGCCACGGCGATGCCTTCGGCGGCCTGTTCGGCAATCACGGCCAGGCGCCGCAACTCGTGCTCCATGCGCCTGCGGTCGGTGACGTCCCAGAAGATGCCGAAAACGCCAACAACCTCCCCTTGCTGGTCTCTCACCGGCGTTTTGACGGTGTGAACCCAGACCTCTTTGCCTTCCTGGATGTATTTCTCTTCCAGGTCCTCGGTCCGTCCCATCTCCATGATTCTCTGGTCGTCCGCGCGGTACTTGTCGGCAAGTTCCTTGGGGAAGAAATCGTAGTCCACCTTCCCCACGGCATCTGCGGGGCGGATGCCCAGGTCCCGGGCGTAGTTCTCGTTCATCGACACATACCGCAAGTCCCGGCCCTTCATGAAGACCTTCTGCGGGATGTTCTCCACGAGCGTCCGGTATATGGCCTCGCTCTCGCGGAGCGCCTCGGCCGCCTCAGACCTCTCGCGGTAGAAACGCACGCTCTGCTGCCGCCAGACCAGCCCGATGCCCGCGCCCGCGGCGAGGAGCAGGACGCCGACGAGCATGACCGTCACCCACAAATGCTCCCTCGCCGGCGCGTACACTTCCGAGGCGTCCATGCGGGCCACCAGGAACCACGGGGAATCGGGAACGGCGCGGACGGCGGCAATCACCGGCACGCCACGGTAGTCCACCCCTTCCACGATCCCTTCCTGCCCCAGCGCCGCCTTCACCGCGGGGAGGTCTTTTCCCTCCTCCAGCGAAACACGCAGGTTGAGGGCGGCGTCCTTCTGAAACCTGAGGTTGTTCAGGAACAGGGCGTCGTTTCCATCCCGGCGGACGATCAGGGTCTCGGCCGTCCGGCTGGGCGTGGGCCAGCGGCTGATGTAGGGGTAGAGGTGGGCCGCAGGATCAATGCGCAGGACGAGAACGCCCAGAGGCCGGCTGCCGTCCCGGTCGTCGAGGATGGGCACCAGGACCGTCAGGCGGATCGGCTGATCGGGGGCATGCCGGTGGAAGTCCAGGAAACTCACCCGTCCCAGCCGCAGGGTTTCGGAAACATCCTGTGTCAGGTGGGGACAGACCGGCTCGGACGCATCAGGGGCCGATATCCGCTCAACGCCCTGGATATCCAACAGGAAGACCCGATCGTACAGCAAGTGCGACTGGACGAGGCCCAGCCACATCTGAAGGTGCGCTCGGGCCTCCGCGTCCGCCGAGTTGTCGAAGTACCGCCGCACCAGGGCGGAAAAGGCGGCGTTCCGGAAGAAGACGGCGGCATCCCCCAAACGCTCTTTTCGCCAATCCGCCAACTCCACCGCTTTCAGTTCCGCGATGGCGGCAATCTGGCGCTCCACCTCGGCGCGATACTGCTGCTCGTAGTTCCGGTGGTAGAGGTAGCCGGCGGTGACGATGCCTGCCGCCAGGACGACGAAAATCAGGCCCAGAACATACAGCGCACGCCGGGCTCTGGAACGGGCGTCAGCCAGTCGAAGGGACGGTGCTGCACGTTCAATGACCGGAGGGTTCATGTTCCTATCCCCAGCGCAGAAGGCAAGACGAACGTCTGGTGCAACCATCCCGTGGCCGTATCTTATGCCAGTTTATCATCGGCAGACGGGCACACTGAACTTGAGTTCTCCCGGGCGGGTGCGCTGCCCCCGGGGGCTCCCCGCGGGTCGCCGCGGCGACCGCTGGCGCGGGGAAAAGGTTTTCGTGAAGGTTGAATCCACTGAACGTCGATGCTTACCAGTGCGCTGGGAGGGTCCCATCCGATTCCCTCCGTTGGATCCCCCCAAGGTTAAGATTTGTGTGCATGGGCCCGCCCAGCCCGCCTGCCGGCCTGCGGGCAGGCAGGATGGCGGGTGGCCGGTGCCCGCCCAGCAGGATGGCGGGCCGGGACTGTTGTCAGATGGAAGGGGGACTCATCATGCACCAGGTTCCGGAAATCGGGGCGGCCGCGGGCGACAGGCACACGGCCGAGGAGTCGCCGCGGCGACCCGAGGGGGCGCTCCGGGCCGCCCGGCAGTCCGGCCACGACTGCACCCAGACATCGGCCGAGACAACGCAGGACGTGCGCGCCCCCCTGGAGGATGACCCTGATGTGGCGGGCGTGTGCCGGCAGATCACCAGCGTGCTTCTCAAGGACAAGGACGGACTGGCCGGGAACCTGCTGGATATCGCCCGCGCCGTCGATGCCCGCGACCCGTACTCCAAGAACCACACGAAGAACGTCGTTCGTTGCGTGGAGGGCGTGGCGGAGCAACTCGGCCTCGGCCCGGACGAGATTGCCACCCTCCGCCGTTCGGCCATCCTCCACGATATCGGCAATATCGGCGTTCCGGCGGCCATTCTGAGCAAGGCCGAGGCGCTGACGGCCGAGGAACGCCAGGCCGTGCAGCGGCACGTCATGATCGGCGTCCGCATCCTGGAACAGGTGCGCATCCTTGGGCCCGAAGTCCACATTCTCCGCCACCATCACGAGCGATGGGACGGGCAAGGCTACCCCGACGGCCTGGCGGGGGAGACGATTCCGCTTGGCGCCAGGATCCTGGCGGTGGCGGATACGTTCGATGCGATTACGTCGGATCGCGCCTATCGCCGGGCGGGGGATGTTGCGGATGCGCTGCAAATCCTTTCGCGGGAGTCCTACCGGCAGTTTGACGCCGACGTGGTCGACGTCGCGATCCGGTGGGTCCGCGCTGCCTGCTCAGCCCAAGGGGCACGTGATGGCGGTGCCCCGGCGGCCGAAGCCAGCGCTGCGGCATCGGCTTGACGCGGTGGCACGCCCACCAAGCCTAAGGGCGGGCCCGAACGACCCGCCCAGCCCGCCTGCCGGCCGGCGGGCAGGCCTGATGGCGGGCGGGTTCGCTGCGGCCCCTGGAGGGCCGGTTCTCATCTCTTCCTGCCTCGCGTTTCTTGCTTGCCGACCGGGAATCCTCGGCTAGAATACCGCCGTCTCGCGGTCCCCCCGAGGGCAGTCATGGACCCCATGGATCTGGCCGGGCGAATCGGCGCACGCGTGGCGGCCGGCGTACGCCCCGGTCGGACGGTCGATCGTGTTTGCGCCGGAGACCGCATCAGCGACCTCCTGACCCACGCGTCGCACACCACGCTCCTGGTGACCAACCTCTCCAGCGCGCTGCTGGTCTGCGTGGCCGCCGGGCGCCAACAATTGCGGATTGCGGATTGCGAATTGCGAATTGACGGCAATCCAAGCATAACCGGTGGCGGTTTCGTTGTAGTTCAATCCGCAATCCGCAATCCGCAATCGAGGCCGGCCGCGGAACCCGCTGATACGGAAAGTGCCTGAGTGCCTGAGTGCCTGAGTGCCTGAGAAAGAAAAAGCAGCCTGGCGGCCCTACGGCCTTTCCTGCCGTTTACTCAGGCACTCAGGTACTGGCGCTCAACCGGGCCAACGTCACCCTGAAACCCCCCAAGTCATAGGAGCCTGCACGTGACACAGTGGATGATGGCTGCAATGTTGCTGGCCGTTCTGGGCGGACAGGCGCCCAGTACGGGCCCGTACGGGCTGGCCGCGGACCCGGGCGGCCCGGCGGGCGCCCAGTACGGGCGGGCGTACTGGCCCGCCGGCCCGGTCCTCTGGTATCGCCAGCCGGCCGCCAAGTGGGAGGAGGCCCTGCCCATCGGCAACGGACGCATGGGCGCGATGGTCTTCGGCCGTCTGGCCGATGAGCGCATCCAGTTCAACGAGCACACGCTCTGGACCGGCCGGCCCCACGAGTACCAGCACGAGGGCGCGGTGAAGTTCCTTCCCCGGATCCGTCAACTCCTCCAGGAGATGCGGCAGTTCGAGGCCGAGGGCAAACCGAAGGAGGCCCAGGCCAAGCAGAAGGAGGCCGAGAACCTCGCAGGCAAGGAGTTCATGAGCGTTCCGCTCCACCAGAAGGCGTACCAGCCGTTCGGCGACCTCCGCATCAAGTTCCCCGGCCACGAGGCGGCCGCCGACTACCGGCGAGACCTGGACCTGGACACGGCCGTCGCCTCCGTCCGCTACAAGGTGGGCGACGTGACGTACCTGCGGCAGGCGTTTGCCAGCCACCCGGACCAGGCGATCGTCCTGCACCTCTCGGCCGACAAGCCGGGCAAGGTCAGTTTCACCGCCAAGGTCGACAGCCCGCACAAGTCGGCGGTCGCGCGGGCCGCCGGCGGCCAACTCGTCCTGGCCGGGCAGGTGGAGGAGGGCGGCCTTAAGTTCGAGGCCCGCGTGCGCATCCTGGTCCAGGGCGGCCGCGTGACCGTTGCCGGCGACGGGGCGACCGTCGAGGGCGCCAACGCGGCCACGCTGCTGCTGATGGCCGCCACGAGTTTCAAGAACTACAAGGACATCACGGCCGACCCGGCCCAACGTTGCGCGGCCTACGCCAAGGGCCTCGCCGGCAAGGACTTCCAGGCGATCCTGAAGGCCCACGTTGAGGACCACCAGCGGCTGTTCCGGCGGGTCGTGCTCGACCTGGGGACCACCCCGGCGGCCGCCCAGCCCACCGACGAGCGCATCAGGGCCGCCGCCAGGCAGGAAGACCCGCAACTGGCCGCCACGTATTTTCAGTTCGGCCGCTACCTCCTGATTGCCAGCAGCCGCCCCGGCGGCCAGCCCGCCAACCTCCAGGGCGTCTGGAACGAGAGCCTCAGGCCCCCGTGGGAGTCCAAGTACACCGTCAACATCAACACCGAGATGAACTACTGGCCCGCCGAGGTCACGAACCTCTCGGAGTGCCACGAGCCGCTCTTTGACCTCATCGCCGACTGCGCCGTCACCGGCCGCAAGGTCGCCCAGGCCCACTACGGCGCCCGCGGATGGGTCCTGCATCACAACACGGACCTGTGGCGCGGCACGGCCCCCATCAACGCCTCGGACCACGGCATCTGGGTCGTCGGCGGCGCGTGGCTGTGCCATCACCTGTGGGAACACTACCAGTTCACCGGCGACAAGGCGTTCCTGGCCCAGCGGGCCTACCCGGCCATGAAGGAAGCCTCGATGTTCTTCGCCGACTTCCTCTACAAGGACCCGATAAGCGGGTATCTCATCAGCGGCCCCTCCAACTCGCCGGAGCAGGGGGGCCTGGTCGTGGGCCCCACCATGGACCACCAGATCATCCGCGACCTTTTCGCCAACACGATCGAAGCCGCCAGGGTCCTGGGCGTTGACCAGGCTTTTGCCGCCCAACTGGCCCAGAAGCGCAAGGCCATCATCCCCGACAAGATCGGCAAGCACGGCCAACTCCAGGAATGGATCGAAGACAAGGACGATCCCAGGAACACGCACCGCCACGTGTCGCACCTGTGGGGCCTGTACCCGGGCTGGGACATCACGATGCGGGGTACGCCGGACCTTGCGGCGGCCGCCAAGAAGTCCCTGGAGTTCCGCGGCGACGGCGGCACGGGCTGGAGCAAGGCCTGGAAGATCAACTTCTGGGCGCGACTCCTGGACGGCGACCATGCCCACAAGATGGTCATCGAAGCGCTCGCGGGGAACACCGCGCCGAACATGTTCGACATGCACCCGCCGTTCCAGATTGACGGCAACTTCGGCGGCGCCTCGGGCATCGCCGAGATGCTCATCCAGAGCCACATGGGCGACGTGCACCTGCTGCCGGCGCTGCCGAAGGCATGGCCGACGGGCAGCGTGCGGGGCCTGCGGGCGCGCGGCGGGTTCGAGGTGGACATCGAGTGGAAGGGCGGGGCGCTCTCGCGGGCCGTCATCCGCTCGCTCCTCGGCCAGCCCTGCAAGGTCCGTTACGGCGACAAGGTGGTGGACCTGAAGATCGGCGCCGGCGGCAGTTGCACGCTGGAGGGTTCCCTGTCGCCCGGCAGGTAGAGCGGCGCCGGCGGCGGCCCGGCGAGAGGTAGTACCCCCCGTGACGCGATACCTTGACCGGAATTTTGCAATTGGCGCCCCGTCTGGAGCGTATTACATTGTAGGGCACGTCGAAAGGTCTGTCGCCACGGACATGAGGAGAAACAGACTATGAGTACTTTACGCGGTTGGAGGGCTGCGGCACGCGCGGCGCCGGCCTGGGTCATTCCGGCGGCGGCGCTGATGCTGACCGTGAGCCTGGTCTTTCTGTGTGTTCCCGTGCTGGAGGCCGCCTGAGGCGGAGGCTCCGGCGGCGTGGCGCCGCCGACACCAGTCACCCAAGCGGCCCGGTTTGTTTCGTGGGGCGCTTCGAACACCCCCCAGGGTTCCTGCCTGACGATGACCGTCGTGCCGGAGACCAAAGAGAAGATGCCCATTACGGTCAACATCCCCGTTGCCAAGAAGGAGAACGGGGCCGTTGAGCCGCCCGACGCCGTCAAGTCGCTGGCCGGCCAACTCAGGGTGGGCGACGAACTCGAGTTGACCTATGTGAAATCCGGCGGGACGCTGAAGTACGGCAAGGCGTCGGCCAAGGGCGGGGGCAGCCCCGCCAGTGACGACGCCGCGGTCTTTACGTTTATCGCTCCTCGCACGGTGCCCTTTCGCGGCAAGCAGGTCGAGGCCGTGGTGGCCGGCCGCGGGCCTATGACGTGGACCTTCCTGCTGCCTGACGCCGATCCCAAGGACAAGGCGTATCAGCCGGATGCCGGACTCCTGAAGAAGGTGAAGGAGTGCCGGCGCGGCAACACGGTGCGCCTGACGTACGATCCGGCCGATTTCGTGTTCTGGCTCCGCGGCATTGAGATCGTCAGCGCCCCCGAGGACAAGAAGGCCCAGGGCGCCAATCCCGGCGCCGAGAAGAAGGCCCAGGACACCGGGTCGGCCGCCGACAAGAAGGCCCAGGATGGCGGCGCCGGCGGGCCAGTACGCCCGCCCGTACTGGGCGGCGGCACGACGGGGCAGGGCAGCGCCCCCGCGTCCCCCGCCGCGAAATCGTAGTCCCAGGCGCTCCGGGGCAGACGACGGCAGAGACGCGACAGCGCAAAGCGAAACGTTGAGGCGGGCGGTCCTGCGCGGGCCGCCCGTCTTGCTGCGCCGAGGGGCGGGCGGCTGAAATCCAGTCGCCCCGACCAGCCTTCGCAAAGGCTGCGGCTGGCAGGCCAGTCTTCGCAAAGGCTGCGGCCGGCAGGCCAGTCTTCAGAGAAGGCCCCTCGGCGAGAACGCCGAAGGGCTTTGCTTTGTACCCGCAGTGCCGGATTACTCCTTTGCTCCTGCCTTTCTGAGGAGTTCGACCACCGCTGGTGTTCTTCCTCTCCAGCGCCACGGCCGGCGGCATGTGGCCTTTTGGGTCTGTTGCCTTCACGTCCGCACATGGTAGGGCGTGACCCAGCCCCAGCGCGTGAGTCGCGGCAGCGTGTGGCCCCGCCGGAAGCGCGGTCGGGGAGCCGCGCGGCGACGGGCGCGGCATGAATCCGGTGGACTGGCATAGAGCCAAACCAGTAGAATCTGCAGCAGCATCGCCGCGGAGAGGTGCCAGAGCGGCCGAATGGGCCGGTCTTGAAAACCGGTGTGCCCGCAAGGGTACCGTGGGTTCGAATCCCACCCTCTCCGCCAACAGGCACACCGAAAGGGCTGTTTTCGGCCCGCCCCCGGGGTCAGGACGCTGAGGGCTTGAAGTTGGCCAGGAGTTCCTCCGCCACGAGCGCGGCGGACGCCGCTTGGGCCGCCTCGCGCTCCGCCAGTTCCCGGCGCCAGAAATAGAACGCCGATTCCCGCACGGTGTGCTTCCGGCAGAACGCCCGGATCGACAACCCACTGGGCACGTGCCCGCGCACCCTCTTCCGCCAGAACGCTTCCTTGCTCTTGCTTCGCTCCCTGCCCTTGGCCATGCACTCGCTCCTTACGGGTGCATGGCCGGATCATCGTGCCTTCGCGGCAGGACTACGAGATGGGGTTCACCGGACGCTTACGAAACATCTAAAGTATCCTCACCGCAACGCCGATACACGAATGCACAGTGGGGTGCACGGTGGGGTGCAGATCCGGCCGCCCGGCGTGAACACCAGGTGCTCGCGGAAGAGCGTGGAACCAGCGGTTCGGCGACGCACCATAGCCGCGTCGGGCGAGGCCGCCGAGGCGTTCCCGGTGGCCGGCCCGGACCGGGCGGCAGACATCGACCGGATGCGGGTCGATGATGAAAAGTGGGGAGTCCCCTCCCTGTCCAAGGCGCAGAACGCCTGCGGCAAACGCTGCAAGAGGGGCGTCAAAAGCGCCCGGCGGTCGGCCCAGTTGGGCCGCGTGAGCCGCCGCGGAAACAGTTGCCGCAGGACCGCGTCGGACTCGAACCACGGGTAGAACGCGTGATCGGACTCGAAGCCCAACAACGCTTGAAGGACCGCCAGGCAGAGGACCTCGCGGTCGTCCACGTCCGGCGCCGGGCCGGGACGCGCAAGGAGTTTCCCGTCCCGCGCGACGATGCCGGCTTCCTTCAGGGCGTCGTCCAGGGCGGCGTACACCGTGATGACCCATTCCTCCAAGTCGAAGGTTTTGCGGACCGTCGGCATGGCGCTCTCCCTCCCAGGGCTCCCCATGCCGGAGATATCGGCCGCTCTTCGATAGAACTTCAGGGGCGTCAATCACTTGCGTACCCTCGCACCGGAACAAGGCATACCCTATCTTTAGGAGAATGATCGTGCGAAGGAAATGGATGGTTCTAACAGCCGTTGCCGTAGTTCTGATGCTCGCGCCAACGGCTTCGGCAGGCTCGGCGCCTGCCAGCGTGACCATCACGGCCGCGGTGGACTCGTTCGCCGAGTGGGCGGTTGCGGCGCCTTCAATCACCGCGGGTGACTGGTTTGCCGACGAGATTCCAGTAGCCAGTTTTAGTGCCGTCAACCAGACGCTGACGGCCTCGCTGGCGATGACGCTGTACGCCAACGTCGCCGCCACGCTCACGCCCAGTTCGACCGGTACCGGCATCCTTACCTACGGCACGGAGACCCTCTCGACCAGCTACATGATCACCGGAAACGTGACCGTGCCCGACAGCGACTATGAGCTGGCGGGCACGGGGTCGGGACAGTTTTTCGCTTCGGCTAACACATATACGGTGACGTATGCGCCCGGAGGCGGCTCCTACACCATCAACCTTTTGGTTCAGGCCGTCAGCCCAGCCGACCGGGCACCGGACGCCGGCGATTACATCTGCAATGTGACGCTGACGGCGTCCTGGTAAGGATCGGCATGCCGTGCGGCATGGGGACGGCCGCCCATGTGGCCCGGCCTGAGCCGTTGTCAAGCCGGATGCCTCAGAGGAGTTTGGGCAGTGCGACACGATATCGTGAGAATAGCGGTGGTCGTTGCCGGCCTCATCTGTGCGGCCGGCGGCCTGGCCTTGGGCGGGGCAACCTGGTCCGGCCAGCAGCCGTACACGCTCGCGGTTCCCGAGCATATCACCGGCACCGGGGCCGAGCAAGCACGCAGCGGCTCGCTGGACATGCCACTCGACCATGACACGCCCTGCACGATTACCGTATCCGTGGCCAAGGCGGGCGACGAGGTCCTTGCTTCCGCCGGCGATACCCTCGTTACCAGTTACAAACTTACGGGCGCGGCCTTGCAGAACGGGGGGGATGGCGACTGGGTGGATTCGTCCACGTTTCTGACGCGCAACTACAGCGTCCCGGAAACGGGCCCGCCCGATGGGATCACCATCTGGGTTCGGGCCGCGGCCGGTTCCGGCAGGGCCAATAACGCCGGCACGTACTCTGCTTCCGTCATTCTTACGGCTTCATGGTAGAGGATATTGAAATGCATAAGTCGGTCCAACACGGTGCGTCGCTGCTGGCGGCCTGCCTGGTCGTGGGCGTCATGGGTTCCTCCGCCCCGGCGGGCATCTCCGTCTCGCCGCTGAAACAAGAGGTGACGGCCAGGCCGGGCGAAACCGTGAAGTTCAAGATCACCGTGTCCAACAGCAGACGCGCGGAGTCTGACACGGCTCGGGCCGTTCGCTTGGAGGTGATGGACGTGACCGTCTCCCAAGACGGCGCTCTGTCATTTCAGGGGCCCGGCAGCCAAAAAAACTCGGCCAGCAACTGGGTCTCCCTGGAGGCCAAGGCGTTGACGGTGGAGCCGGGCCAGTCGCGGATCGTCGAAGGCTCCCTGACGGCCCCCTACGCGGCGTCTGGCGAGTACTACAGCGCCGTCCTCGTCACGCTCGAAGACAAGGGGAAGACAGATAAAGGAGTGTCTGTAACGTACCGTATCGCGTCCGGGGTGTTTGTGACGGTTACCGGTCGATCTTTTCCGAGAGAAGCCAAGATCACTCGCTGCGAAGTCACGTGGCCACCGCCGACAGTCCAGACACCTTCGACCCCGCCCGCGTCTCCGCCGGCCGGGCCGGAACCGGCCAAAGTATCGGTCGTCCTGCAAAACACCGGCCAAGCGAGGTTCGACGCAACCGGCAGGATCTCCATCGCCGACTCGCATTCGCGGACGGTCTTTACCGCGCCGCTGACGACCCACCGGCCCTGTGTCTTTGGCGGCGATAGCCGGCTGTTTGAGGCGCCTCTGGATCGGCCGCTGGGCGCCGGCCAGTACGTGGTCAGGGTGGATATGGATTACCAATCGGGATGGGCCAAAGCCCACCACCGGCTGCCGTTGGAGATCACCCCCGAAAAGGCAGAGCTTCTGAAGGCGGCGCAGAAAGCCGCACAGCAAGCGGGGGACCTGCCGGTGCAAGTGACGCCGGAGAAGCTCGCGGTGACGATGCCGGCCGGAGCGTTTCGGTCCCTGAAACTGGCCCTCAAAAACAATTCCGAAGACGCCCTGCGGTGCACGGCCACGCGGGTGTTCGAGGGCGACCGCCCCGTCGGCGTGTCATGGGTCTCGGTCGCGCCAGAGGAATTCGAACTGTCCAAGTCCGGCCAGAAGACGCTGGAACTCGTTATCCGCGTCCCCGTTGGCGCCGCGCCGGGGCAGCACGCCTGCGCGGTCCTCATCGAGGCCGATCAAGGGGGCACTGACAGCGTGCATATCCGCGTGCCGGTGGAATTGGAAGTGAAAGCGGAGAAATAACATCGTGAGTGCCGGAAACGCTCATTGTGACAAGCCGACCGCCCGCACGGCCGTGTTCTGCTTCTGGGCTGTCCTGGCAGCGGGCGATTGCCTTTTCGCCCAAGCGCCGGCGGCCGAGGCCCCCGCTTCCGAACCCGGCAGGCCGACGACGCAGCCGGCGGCGGAGAGCGAGAAGACAACCCGCGTCAGCAACCTTTGGGTGGACACGGAAATCAGGCAAGTGATGCAGGACATCTCCTCGCAGACAGGTGTGGCGATTCTTTGCGACCAGACGGTGCAGGGCGTGGTGACTCTGTCGGTAAAGGACATGCCCGTGGAGGAGTGCCTGGAGCGGGTCTGTTCGGTCGGCGGTTACATCTATGTGAAGGTCAAGGATTACTATGTCGTGGGACGCTCCGACCCCGGCAGCCCGATCTTTCAACGGGTCGCCGCGCCGCAACGGATAAAACTATCCTATGCCAACTGCGACCAGGTCAAGTCGATGTTGCCCCCTTCCCTGGCGCCGCACGTCACTTATGACAAGCCGGGCGGGGCCGTTCTGGTCACCGCTCCGGAACTGGCCCGGCAGCGCGTGCTGGGGGCGATCAAACTTATCGATCAGCCCAATCAGCAGATCGCCATCGAGGCGGTCGTGTTCGAACTCGCCGAGGATGGGGCCAAGCAACTGGGCCTGGACTGGCAGTACAAGAAGACGAATCTGGCGGTCGGGGGAAGCAATCTGGTAGGCACGATCACGTTTGACGCCGGGTCCGAGTTGGCCACGTACATCGACGTGACGCTGCGCGCGATCGTCCAAGACCGCAAGGGCCAGGTCCTGGCCAATCCGCGGATCCTTGTCATGAACGGCCAGGAGGCGGACATATTCGTCGGTCAGGAGAAGTACTTCTCGCTGCTCAGCGGCCAGGCCTCGAATCCCTACTACCGGCTGGAGTCGATCAAGGCGGGCGTGACGCTCAAGGTCGCCCCGCAGATCGGCGACAACGGCCACATCGTCCTTCAACTCGAGCCCGAGGTTTCAGATGTCGTGACGGAGAACAACCGGGATTCCACAAACGGCAACGGCGACAACACCAACTCTCTTTTGCCCGTGGTCAGCCGCCGCCGGGCCAAGACGGTCATCAGTGTTAAAGATGGACAGACGATCATTATCGGCGGGCTGCTGCGCGAGCAGCACCGTGTATCCGTGGAGAAGGTGCCGTGGCTGGGCGATATGCCCGGCATAGGCCTTGCGTTCCGAAATGTCAAAGAGCGAAAGGAACAGCAGGAAGTCGTGATTTTGATCACAGCCCACCTGGTGGATCAGAATCAGCCTTCGGCAACCGAGGTCGCTCCGCGTCTGGAGCAGCGGTACGTCAGTCCGCTGGACGCCATCACGGTTCCCGTGCAAGGAGCAGTCTCATGCGCCTCAGGGAAATAGGGTTCCTGATGGCAGCAGGCGTGGCGATACTGGCCGGTTGCCAGCAGACGGCGCACACAGACCTGACGTTTCAGCGCGGCGTGCAACTGCTGGCTGCCGGAAGCCCCACGTCCGCCATTCCGTTCCTGACGCAGGTCATCGCATCCGCGCCGGACGGTCCGGAGCCCCACGCCATACTGGCATTGGCGTATGCCCTGGACCTTCAGAGTGATCGAGCGATAGCGCAGGCCGGCCAGGTCCGCCGCGCAAAAGGGGAGGCCCCGGGCTGGGAATTGGTGGCTCTGGGCATTGCCGAGATGGCCAAGAGACGCGATTCGGAAGCGACGCGTCACCTCGATCGGCTGGTCCGCAACATCCCGCAAGGCTGTCCCATGGGGCTGGCAGCCAGACAATGGCTGGCGCTATCGCTTCTTCTTCAAGGCCGCGACGCCGAGGTCCTGGAATCCGCTGAGACACTGGCCAACACCGGTCCCGCCCGCACCACCGCCCTGCTATGGACTGTGCTGATTCATGCGCAGCGTGACCGCCCCTCACAGGCCGCCGAGGCTCTGGCGCAAGCCGCCCAGGCAATCGCCGTTTGGGAGCCCCCTCTTCCGAACGGCGACGCAGAGGAGGATGGTCAAGACTTGTACGACGCCGCGGTCGCTGCGCTGGCCAAGGGAGAACTTCAGGAGGCAACCGGTTTCTTCAATTCGGTGGCACAACGCAACCCCAATGCCTCGGACGCTCCCGTGTG
>Ga0315291_10004697_pt1 | contig 17297 bp, 17 predicted proteins | sample YL17G12_20_MG_FD_203070 | JGI IMG/M metagenome (GOLD analysis project Ga0315291, IMG submission 203070) | Sediment microbial communities from Yellowstone Lake, YNP, Wyoming, USA - YL17G12_20 | ecosystem: Environmental > Aquatic > Freshwater > Lake > Sediment | place: USA: Wyoming | collected...
TCCTCTTGCCACGCCTGGCCCCTAAGTTGCCACGCGATCGCGGTCGGCAACATGCGGTGCAGAGCGCAGCCGCGGCTGGTAAGCCGACTGGGGCCGGTGTCATCTTCGTCAGTATCTTTACCATCGTTGAGCTACTGGTCTTGCCGACCACGCTGCAGTCATTGATGATTATCTGCCTTACCTTTTTTGCCATGCTATCCGGTTGGCTTGACGATAAAGCTTTGGATTCATGGAGTGAATACAAGAAGGCGCTGATTGATCTAATCCTCGCAGCCGCCGCCGCAGCGGTCTTGTGTCAAGGCCAAGCAGCCGAGGTGTGGCTGCCATTTACCAAGATGACCATAACCATTCCGCCGCCGGTATTTATCGCTTTTGGCACCATACTCATATGGACCGCGATCAATTCGACCAATTGCACCGATGGGGTCGATGGTCTGTCCGGTACGCTTTGCGCCATCGCTTTTACCAGCCTCGGCGGCTTGCTCTATTTCGTCCTCGGTCACAAGGAGATCTCAACCTACTTGCTGTTGCCGCATTATCAGGATGGTGCCGTGTGGGGGGTCATGGCATTTTCTATGGTCGGTACCATCATGGGGTACCTTTGGTACAACGCTAATCCTAGTTCCATGCTAATGGGCGACGCCGGCTCGCGGGCGCTGGGCTTTCTGCTCGGCGTTTTCGTCATTAAAACAGGCAATCCCTTCACGATTTTTATCGTTTCTGCCGTGCTGTTGGTCAACGGCGGTACCGGTTTGGTCAAGGTCGCACTGTTGCGTTTTTTTAAAATTGGCATCTTCCGCACGGTGCGATTCCCGCTCCACGATCACGTCCGGCACAAGATGGGATGGTCAAATACGCAGGTGCTCGTGCGTTTTACCCTGGTGCAGGTGATGATCACCATGGTGATGCTGGTCCTATTGATCAAAATCCGATGATCACCCATTCAAACCGAAATCACTTCTAGGACCAAGTACTGGCGCCCATACTTTTGTGCCTGGCCTACGAGGTGATTCCGCTCATCTGGAGCAGCATATTGTCCCGGTTTGACGACTGGGTCAGCGCTTCCTCGCGCGTGATCTCGCCGCGCTCAAGCAGGCTCAGGAGGGAGTCATCGAAGCTGCACATGCCGTACTGGTCGAGGCCGTTGGTGATGACGGCGTGCAGGCTGGAAAAACTTTCTGCCTTAAGGATTAGTTCACGCGCGTTGGCGTTGATGATCAAAATCTCTTGGGCGGCGACCATGCCCTTGCCATCGCTACGTGGCACGAGGCGTTGCGATACCACTGCTTTGAGCGTGCTCGCCAGCATTTGCCTTATCACTGAGTGTTGCGTCGCCGGAAAGTAGGAGAGTAGTCGCATCATCGTTTCCACAGCGTCTACTGTATGCAGCGTCGACAGTACTAAGTGGCCCGTCTCTGCCGCCATTAGAGCGGTTTCGGTGGTTTGTTGGTCGCGTAGCTCGCCGACGAGGATCACATCGGGATTTTGCCGCAGCGCAGCCCGCATGGCCGACGCAAACGACTCAGAGTCGCTGCCTATCTCGCGCTGGTTGATGGTTGAACAGGCGTCACGGAAGTTGAATTCGATCGGGTCTTCAATAGTAATGATGTGCGCGGCGCGTTCGTTGTTGATTTGCTGCACAATGCCTGCAAGCGTGGTTGACTTGCCGGAGCCGGTGGCTCCAGTGATCAAAATGAGGCCACGCCGCTCCTTAGCCAGCTTGACGATCGTCTCGGACATCTGCAGTTCCTGCAGCGATTTGACTGCTGGGTGAATCACCCGCAGCACCATGCCGAAGGTCTGGCGTTGGCGAAAGAGGTTGACGCGAAAGCGGTGACCAGTGGCAATCTGGTAGGCAAAGTCGACGTCGCCGGCGGTTTGCAGCCGTCGTTGCAGGTAGGCTGGGAGGATCTTTTCAATCCATGCCGTCATGATCTCGGCGGTGATTTCCTGGCCGTCGCTGAGGCTTACCAAATCGCCATTGAGGCGAAAGCGTGGCAGAGTGCCAGTCTTTAGCAAGACGTCGCTAGCGCCACCGCGTACCGCAACTTTTAATACCCTGTCGAGTTCCAATCATAGCCCCAATTCGCTGGAGTGAGGTAGGAGGAATCTACCTAGCACCCAGCTCATCGGCGCGGTCGCTCTAGTTGTTGAGTCCGACAGTTTGCCTAAACCTAACTATCTGATGATTGTCTCTGGAACTGCGGGGGTTTGCTTTTCTTCCTTGCAGCTGTGGGGTACTCCCTTATAAAATTTTAAACACTAATTAATTTATCGGGGACTCAACATGCAGCGACAGCACGCAGCGGTCTTGATTGCGGCTTTAACCCTGGGGGCTTTGGGTCTGGGTGCCGCTAAGCCGCGTCCCGAAATCAGGCGAGACCGCAGTGGCGTGGCCTTTTTGCTGACCAATCTGCCCAAAGGCAAGGATGTCACTATGCCGCGACCTGCTACGACCTACGTGCCGCTGTCGTCGCGCATTCTATTAACCGCAACCGACATGCCGCAAACCTTGAGCTTTCGCCCAGTCAATGTCGCACATGGGCCACTCCAGGGATTGCGCCTGGTGATTTTCGATGAGCATTCCGACCGGGTACAATACCGTGACATGCAGCCCGGTACGCCCTTTTTGTATCCGGTGAAAACCCTGACGACGGTCACCGTCATGGCCGAGCCTATTGGTGCAGCGGCCAATGGCCTCTACTTGCAGGTAGAGAGCGACAAACCGCTGACGATTGCCCACTAGCTCAACGAAAACTTGTCGTATCCATGGCGTGAGATCAGTTAGCGATTTTTGTACAAAGCATCACCAGGTCCCGGCCCTGTTCCCACCATGGCGATCTCTGCGCCACAAAATGCGGCTGCCGCAGCCACAAAGGCCTTAGCTTCTGGCGGCAGCAGATCCATCGAGCCGCTCTTTGGAATCTCGGTGCTCCAGCCAGGAAACGTCTGATATACCGGCTCGCAAGCCGATAGCACATCGCTGCTCCATGGTAACTCGGTCAATAGGCCCAGCCGTGGATGGCGGTAGGCGGTGCACATTTTTACTTCGGCAAGGCCCGTTAATATATCCATTTTGTTTAGCACCAAGGTGTCTAAACCGTTGACCTCAACAACGTAGCGTAAGGCGACGCCGTCGAGCCAGCCGACGCGCCGGGGGCGGCCAGTGGTGGCGCCAAACTCTTGGCCTTTAGCTGCAAGCAATGCCCCAATGTCATCTTGTAACTCGGTCGGGAAGGGGCCGGAGCCGACGCGAGTGACGTAGCCTTTGGCGATGCCGATGACGCGGTTGATGTGACGCGGCGGTAGACCAATGCTCTGGCAGGCGCCGCCGGCTCCCGTGCTGCTGCTGGTGACGAAAGGGTAGGTACCGTGGTCGAGGTCGAGCAGTGCGCCTTGGGCACCTTCGAGCAGAACCTTTTTGCCAGCGCGCACAGCGGTGCGGATCAGGCTCTCAGCGTCGCAGACGAAGGGCTGCAGGGCGTTTGCGGCGGCTTCGAAGGCGGCCCAAGCGGTGGCTGAACGCTGCAGTAATGGTCCAAATTCAGGCTCGACCTCGGTCATGCGCTGGATCCAGCGCGCACGCGCCGCGGCATCAACGTAGTCGCCAACGCGCAAACCAGAACGAGCAGCTTTGTCGCCGTAGGTCGGGCCGATGCCGCGCTTGGTCGTCCCGATTGCCGATTTACTGCGGCTCTCGCGCTGCTCATCGACGTGGATGTGCCACGGTGTAATGACATGGGCACGGCCGGACAGCCACAGGCGAGCGGGGGTAAGGTGGACGTCTTGGTCGCGCACCTTGTGCATTTCAGCGACTAGCTGGGCAGGATTAATCACGACGCCGGCCGCGAGGGCGCTGGTTTGTCGGGGGTGGAAGATGCCGCTTGGCAATTGGTGCAGGACCACTTTTTGTCCAGCCACATACAGGGTATGTCCGGCATTGTTGCCGCCCTGATAGCGCACGACTAAGTCGCCGTCGGCGGCTAACACGTCGATCCACTTGCCTTTGCCCTCGTCGCCCCATTGAGCGCCGACCAATACCGTGACCTGCGTAGAAGCAGCCATGCCGATTCGTTCCTGCCTGAAATGGTTGTCGTCCCGAGGTTCCATTTAATCGACCGCCTCACCGCTGTCCACTGGAAGTCTCATTTTGTGCGTGATATAGGCCTTGGTTTGGACTCGCGTTTTACGCGCTGTCGCTGCTTTACGTGTGGAGGCTGACCTGTGCCATCCTTGGGCTCCGATCAATGGGAACTTTGGGCGATTTCACCGCTAGATGGCCGCTATCGCCAGCACCTGGCCGGCCTTGGCGATCTGACTGGTGAAGGGGCTCTGATCAGCTACCGCACTAAGGTCGAGGCCGCCTGGTTGCTGCATTTAGCCGACGTGCCTGAGATTAAATCGCTGATCATCCTCCCGCCAGCTGCGCGGCAGACCCTGCTGCTGCTAACGGAGGGTGCCGGGCGGGATTGGCAGGTGCAGATTAAAGAGATCGAAAAGACCACCAATCACGACGTCAAGGCCGTCGAATATTACCTCCAGCATCGCCTTAAAAGCGTTGGGGTGGAGGCGCAGACGCTTGCCTTTATCCATTTCGCCTGTACTTCTGAGGATATTAATAACCTCGCCTATGCCCTGATGCTCAAGGATCTGCGGGCTCTGCGGCTGCTGCCGTTGCTGGCCCAAGTCACCGTGGATCTGGCGAGCAAGGCTGGCGAGTATGCTGATGTGGCGATGCTGTCTAGGACCCACGGGCAGACGGCGACACCGACGACCCTCGGCAAGGAGATGGCGGTGTTTGGGCGGCGCCTGCAGCGCCTTCACGCCAAGCTGGAAGGCCAGGTGCTGGAGGGCAAAATGAACGGCGCCGTTGGCAACTACAACGCGCATATGGTGGCTTTTCCCAACGTTGACTGGCCGGCAGTCGCGCAGGACTTTGTCGTCGAGAAGCTGGGCCTGAGCTTTAATCCGCTGACGACGCAGATAGAAAACCATGACTCCGTAGTCGAATACGTGGCCACCCTGCACCATATCAATGCCATTTTGATCGGTTTGAGCCGTGACATCTGGGGCTATGTCTCGCTTGGTTATTTTCGCCAGCGGCTCAAGGCTGGTGAGATCGGTTCGAGCACCATGCCGCATAAAGTCAACCCGATTGACTTTGAGAATGCTGAGGGTAACCTCGGCATCGCCAACGCCATCGCCGGCCATTTCAGTGATAAGCTACCCATCTCGCGCTGGCAGCGTGACCTCAGTGATTCGACCGTATTGCGCTCTCTAGCGACCCTGGTCGGTCACACCGAGCTAGCTTGGCGTTCACTGTTGCGCGGTTTGGGCAAGCTGAGTATCGACGAAGTCCGCATCGCCAGTGACCTCGACGCCGCTTGGGAGGTGCTCGCCGAGCCAGTACAGACGGTGCTACGCCGCTACGGCGTCGTCGATGCCTATGAACAGCTCAAAGAGGCAACCAGGGGCAAGGCCGTCACTCGTGCCGCGTTGCATCAGCTGATCGATCAATCGACGGCATTGCCTGCTGCCGCTAAAGACGCCCTTCGCGCATTGACTCCAGGCAGCTACACTGGAGCGGCGGCATCCTTGGCGCGGCAATTTGCGGCGACCGTGCTGCCTGGTGCGAGACCCGATTAGCCTATGAATGGCTCTGGCTGATGGTCCGAGCCGTATGCGAGGAATTGACCGGATGAAGTTAAATGACTTGGCGACCTTACTCCAAGCTGAGCTAGTGCTACCGGATGCTGGCTTGGCCCCTGAAATGAACGGCGATCTCGAGCTGACGGCGTTGTCGCCGATCGCTACGGCTGAGCCTGGCAGCCTAACCTTTTTGACTCAAGATGATTACGCGCAGTTTTTGGCGACGACGCGGGCTAGCGCTATCATCCTGGCCAAGCCGCAGGCTGGTTTGCGTCTAGCACAGCTGGTGCATAAAAATCCCTACTGGGCCTTTGCTCGGGCAGCGCAGCTATTTTTCCCAGTCCAGCCTGAAGTGCCCGGGATCTCGCCTCAAGCACATGTCGACGCTTCAGCCACGGTGGCGGCCACGGCGAAGGTCTATCCCTTCGCCTATGTCGCAGCTGGTGCGGTGATCGGCGAACGCTCTGTGCTGTATCCAGGTGTGTATATCGGTCCCCAGGCGCAGGTTGGAGCGGACACTGTGTTGCGGGCCAGCGTGGTCATTGAGGCAGGGGTTAGGATCGGCAACCGTGTCCTCATTCATGGCGGCGCCGTTATCGGCGCTGATGGTTTTGGCTTTGCGCCGGGCGAGGGCGGCTACGCCAAGATTCCCCAGGTCGGAAGCGTGGTCGTCGCTGACGATGTCGAAATCGGCGCCATGGCGACCATCGACCGCGGCGCATTGGAGGATACCGTAGTCGGTCGTGGCGCCAAGCTGGATGATCATGTCCACGTCGGACATGGATCTCAGGTTGGCGAGCATACCGTGATGTGTGCGTTCGCTGGTCTTGCAGGTTCGACTAGGATTGGTAACTGGGTGGTCCTCGGTGGCCACACCGGCACCACCAATCGAGTCGAAATCGTTGATAAGGTCCAGGTTGGAGCGATGTCCGGCGTTACCAAGGACCTAAAGGAGCCCGGAGTCTACATGGGTTTCCCCGCCCGCCCAGTGAAGGAATGGCGGCGCGACGTCGCTCGCCTGCGGCGTTTGGATGAGATGGCTAAGGCGATCTCAGTTCTTACGGCTAAGGTGGCTGAGCTGAGTGAGCGTAACTAAATATTTCTGGCACTCTGTCTAGTCACTGGCGCGAACTTGAAATCTCGCGCCAGAGATTATCTAGCGATTCCGGTCATTAAAGTGCCCCGAAAGTGCACGCAAGGCATGACCGCTGTGTTTGGCATCAGGATCGTCCCAGGCGATAGTACTGAGTTGCAGCCGGTCTGGGCGTAATCACCGAGGATCGCGCTAAACTTACTTAGACCGCTGCTGATTAGATGGCCATCGGGGTGCTTGAGGCGAATCGTGCCGCGGCGCAACGGCAAATTAGCGAGTTTAGTCCCGGCGCCGAGGTTGACCTCGCGGCCGAGGATGGCGTCGCCGACATAGGCGAAGTGGCCAGCCTTGGCGCCATCAAAAAACACCGAGCCTTTGACTTCAGTGGCGTGACCGACCACGGCGCCTGGTCCGACGTAGACTTGGCCGCGAATATAGGCACCATGGCGCACTTCGGCCTTGGGGCCGATGTAGCAGGGGCCTTGAATATAGGCAGTGGGCTCAATGATGGCCCCTTCTGCAATGTAAACGCGGCCTTCAATGATGGCGCCGGGCGCGACGATGCCGTGAATGAGCGGTTGATCTTTAACGCCGAGTTCGTCGAGCAAGGTGCCTAGCCAGGCCGCCAGGCCTTTGCCTAGCAAGGAAAACGCGTCGGCTTCCAGGCAGCGGCTACCATGCAAACTAGCCGACAAATCGATACATCTGCGCAGCATTAAGGTGTTGTTGGACATCTAGCAACCGTCATCATTGGGAAGTTCTTGCCTAAAGCCTGGCGCGTTTTTGCCGACCTAGTTCTTAGGAATCGCGTACGGGTCCGGCGACTCGCCGGTGCCAGTCTAGATTATCGTGAAGCGCAGTGCGACGCACCATTATTTCAGGAAGGGACATGCATGTTTGATGCGAATCAGTTCAAGCGCTCGGTCAAGGATTGGATGCGACAGCACCCCCAGGGGAGTGAAGCTGAGTTGATCGACTACTGCGAGGAGCAGATCCCTCCAGCGCAATTTACAGCCCAGCAATGGCTGATTGAGCACACGGTTAGCTGGTACCGGCATGTCCTGCTGCAGCGGCGCCATGAGCGCAATTTAGGCGAAGAAGAGGACGGCGAGCTAAACTAAAATACACCTCTGCAGGCCCACTGGCTAAACAGCGGTTGTCTATGAGGCCGGGCCCTTGATCAGCGCTTTGACGCGGAGAAACTCGTCCTCATCGATTAAGTCTAGTTCTTCCATGTCTTCGAAGCCCAGGTCACGCATCCAATCCACGTTTTGCATCTCTGGCAATGGCGATGCCACCTCCGCACCATCATCCATTTCGTAGAATTCGTATGCTTCCTTGATCAGCCCAACTTTGGACATGCGGTAGTAGTGGTAGCCGTCGCCGTTGACGACAGCACCATCGCGGGAATCTCCGGTCCAGTATTCTTTGGCGTAAATCATCTCGGTTGCTTCTTGTTGCATCGTCACTCCTCGGGCAAAAGCCAGTCCATGGCATAAGAGAGTCGTCTCTCTACCCTACCTATCGGCAGCGGCAGTCACGGGGCTTAAATAAAGCCATCATTAATTTATTTTTCATAGTAATTAAAGTAATTTACGAAAATAATGGGAGCGCTGATGCGCAAGTCCGAAAGCTTACTGGCCGCGCACCTGGGTGGGGAGGCAAGGATTAGTAAAGCCATTTGCCAAAACGGTTGAGCCGGATCGTCGGAAAAGTCGCATCGCGTGGCGTATAGACGCTCCAAATCACGAATAAGGCCTTGCCTCGGACATAGTCCAGTGGGACGTGGCCCCATACCCGCGAGTCGGTCGAGTTATCACGGTTATCGCCGATGCAGAACACGGCATCATTGGGCACGGTGTAAGCTGCTAGCCCAGGCGAAGGCCAGACGCTGCGGTTAAAGTGCCGAGCACTTGGGATATTCTGCATCACTAAGTGGGTAAGGCCAAATAGGTCTTCGGTATAAAGCAGCTTAATGTCTTTGTCGTCTTCAATGTCAGCGAGGAAGCTGCGCTGGCTTTCAGCGTCCTGGCGCGGCTGTTCCTTGCCATTGATATAGAGGATGTCGTCGACCAATTTGACCTCATCGCCGCCGACCGCGACGACCCGTTTGACGTAGTCGATGTCGGGATCGCGTGGATACTTGAAGACGATGATGTCGCCGCGCTGCGGCTTGCCCCAGTGGCCCAGGGTGATGTCAGTGAAGGGCACCTTGAAGTTGTATGCGAGCTTAAAGGCGAGCAGGCGGTCGCCAACCTTAATCGTCGGCTCCATCGAAGCCGTGGGCACATGGTAGGGCGAGGCGACTGACCAGCGTAAGGCTAGGATCACGGCTAAAAGCGTGCCAAGGCTGCGGAGGTTATCAATACTGAAGAAGCCCGGCTTGGGGGCAGGGCTGTTGTTGGCTGTGTTTACGGCAGGACGGGGCTCGTTGGTATCTTTGCTCATGCGCTGAAAACGCTCCCAAGCTAATAGAAATGCAGACCCCCAGAGATATACCAGAGGTCGAGAGAAGTCACCCGTGAAGAGGGCGAAAACTGGAGAATTCCAGTGAAAGTACCCGCCTCAGGTAGCCGAGCGTCAAGTTAAGGCCCAGTCAGACCGATGAGCTGGCTACGACTAGGTCGTAGAGGAGCATACGGTGATGGCTGCCAAGGTATCAAAGATTATTGGGTTGCTCGGCTTAAGTTGGGGCCTCGCTGCCTCTAGAGCTGAGGCGTTTACCGCCAGCAAGGTTTGGTACGAGGTCTTGCCGACCCAGGTCATCCGCGTTCACGTCAGCTATACCATCCCTGACCTAAAGGAATTTCGCGAATCATATGCCGAATTTCACAATAAAAAGGCTGCCGATGCCTTTTATTGGGATTTGCTACGCGGGGCTGATTTCTATCCTGGCGATACCAGCCAGCGCCGGTTTATCCAACAGCCCCTGAAGCCTGACCCCTGGTGACCTGGATCAAAGCTGCTTGACGGCAGCTAAGGCGGCATCGGAGACGGTCGCACCAACCCGACTGATGACGTCGCTAGCTACGGTCGCCGCCATCTGTCCGGCAACCTGCAGTGATTTGCCCGAAGTGTAGCCATAGAGGAAGCCAGCCGCGAACATATCGCCCGCAGCAGTCGTATCGAGGACCTTTGTAGCGACGGGCTTAATCATGAAGACCTCGCTGCCCTGTTGCACCAAAGCGCCGGCGGCACCTAGCTTGATCACCGCAATGGCACCGGTGGCAGCTATTTTGGCCGCTGCGATCTCCGGCGTGGCGCCGTAGAGCATGATGGCCTCTTCGCGGTTGGCGAAGACGATGTCCGCGTCGTCGGCAATGACCTTCAAGAAGTCGGCGTGGCTGCGACCGATGGCGAAAGGATCGGCAACATCAAAGGACACCAGGGTGCCGTGAGCTTTCGCCGTTGCTACCGCCTCTTTGATCGCGGTCTTTTGGGCGTCGGTATCCCACTGATAGCCACAAAAGTGTAGAACTTGGGATTGTTTGATCTCGGCATGGGGCACTTCGGCTGAACCGTACAGGCGGCTGGCTCCGAGGTTGGTGTTCATCGTCCGCTCACCATCGGGTGTGATCAGGATGACGCAAGAACCAGTGGCTTCCAGGCCCAGCCCGAGAAAGCCTTTGATGCCCAGCTGGGTCATGCGCGACTTAATGCGCTCGCCAAAGCTGTCGCCGCCGACCATGCCGGCAAAGGCTGTTTTTTTGCCAAGCTGAGCCAAGGTGCGGATAGCGTTCATCGCGGAACCACCGAGTTCGGTGACCTGGGGCTTACCCGAGAAGTAGTTGAGCACATGTGCCTGGCGGGCGTCATCGACCAAGTGCATCATGCCCTTGGTCAATTCGAGGGCCTTTAAATCCTGGTCCTCGACGGTGACGAGGATATCAACCAAAGCATTGCAGATGCCAACCACATCGAGGGACTTCGTCATCGGTTTATTCCTTCAAAGCCGGCAGCCTAGCGTAGGGGCTAGGGCATTCCGGATGGGTCATAGATTATCGATTCGCCGGTCAACTTAGCTGGCTTTGCGTAGCTTGTCACGCGTTGGATGCTGCATTGCTTGAAGCTGCTGCGTCAGTACGTGGCGACTTTCTAGGGCGAGGACCTTCTGGCGCAGCTCTTCGATCTCGCTCGCGGCCGCTAGATATAGCCGGGTACCGCCGCGATGATGGCGATAGGCGATGGCGATCGCAAAGACTAAACTAGGTATGGCGCCAGGTGGGGAGATCCAGGCGATCGTTACGGCGCTGGCTGCAGTGAGGCACAGGCCAATAAAGCGGATGCGGCGGTGATGCAGGAAGCCCTGACGGCTCGGGTCCAAAAGGCCGTGGATGACGAACAATAGCGCCCCGATCAAGGGCGCGGCCATGGCGCTCATGGCTACCAACCGCATGGCACTTACTAGGGCTAAAATCACACATAGTATCAGGCACACGGCGGTGATGTGCCGGCGTTGATGAATGACGCGTAGGGTACTTGAAACCGAGCTTGGGGCAGAGGTTGGTGCCATGGTGCTTAACTCGCCTTGTGTGGGGGGTAAATAGACGCCTCGGTTGAGGCTTGGTCAGATTCGGCCTGGGTGAGCGCAGTCGTATGGTGCTTCTTATTGAACACTAAGAGCATCCGCTCAGCGTTCGAGGTCTGCTGTTGGCACAGGCCAGCGATTTCGAGGTAGTTGCCGGCCAAGCGATTGGTCATAGTGATTTGTATCTGGTGGATGCGTAGCTCGGCGGCCACAGCGTGGACATCCATACCTGCTAGTATGGCACAACGTGCCGAGACGAGGGTCAAGATGCCATCAAAGCCGAATGTGACGAGCTCGTAGCGCAGCCCCAAGCTGCCGAGGCGGGTAAGGACAAAGTGGGTAAACATTTCGGTGAGACTTCGGGCCTCGCCGCGGAGGTTTAAGCTGCGGCTAAACGCCAGGCTCACTCGGTTTAGCTCGGAGTTGTTGGCACTGCACGACTGCGCTGCATAACCCCAGCGCAGCAGATGATGCGTTTTAAACCCTTGGCCGCCGAGGGCCAGGCGCCCCAAGCTCGTGCGTATTACGGGTGAATCCAGCAGCGCGTTGAGTGAGCATTGTAGGTAGGCCTCCGCCGCCCAAGCCGGAGCCATAGGCAAGGGCACCGAGATGTCTGAGAACACCGACGATGGTCGCAATATAAACAGCCGGCAACAGGCCTGTAAGCGGCTTAAATCCTGGGGGCTCAGAGCTAAGGTTTGGTCGTAGATCACGATCGGCACGCAGCTGTTGGGCCGCCTGGTGCTTAACTGCAGCAGCAGATCGTTTATTTCATGAAAGATCTGGCCGCTCGCGCCCAAAGCTGCGGTAAAGCTGCGCCAACTGCGCAAGCCCACGTCCTTTGACGTGGTCAGCAGCTTAAACTCACAGTTGGCGAGTCCTTCACTCAATACCAGGGCCCCCTTTAACGAAACGCCGGGTCGCGCTCAGACGCGGACTCCTCGTTTGCTTTATCGACTAGGGCCCCAAAAAGCTGAGGAATAAAGGTACTCAACGGCAGATCGGGGTGGGGGGTAGGCGAGCTCAGGCACTCAGTCCTACTCAGGTCTTGTCGATGTTTTTGGTGTTCGTCAAAAATGCGTGGGAGTAGGCCCAGCCCGAATAAATTGAAAGCGCCAGTCCGAGCCACATGCAGATCATCCCAATTTCGCGCAGCGGCAGGTCGAAAAGCGGGCGGTTAATGAGCAGGCAGGTGATCCCGATGGACAGCAGCACCGTTTTTAACTTGCCGAAGTCGCTGACCTCAATCACCACTTGTCGTTCCAGCGCCATCAGCCGAACGCCATTGACAGCGATGTCGCGACAGATCAGTAAGGCAGCGATAAAAGATGGTAATATCCCGGCATTTGCCAGTAGGACCAAAGCTGCTGCAACCAACGTCTTGTCTGCCACCTGGTCGAGTAGCGCGCCCAGCGGCGAGACCATGCCGTAGCGCCTAGCGACATAGCCGTCGACCACATCGGTGATGGCGGCTATGGCGAAAATAAAGCCGCAGAGAATGCCGAGAGACGGGGCGATCGGGTAGAGCAGCAGCAGCACAGGCACTGCTGCAATGCGCAGCAGCGAAAGTTTATTTGGTAGACCCTTGAGCCAATTCGTGGTGTTGGATAGCGGCGCCATGTACAAGCCTTGGTATTAAAGGTGGGGAGTGGGCCGGGATTTCCCTTGAAGTATCATGGTTCATTCATTTAGGCTGCGCCGGCCTGCCTTGTCAACCGGCCAGCGGAGGTCTATTTCTTGGAACTGCATGTCGAACATCTGATTATTGGCTCCGGGATCGCTGGTCTGACCTTGGCCTTGAAGCTAGCGCAGACCCAAAAGGTGATCGTTATTGCCAAGGGGGGACTTACCGAAAGCAACACTTGGTACGCCCAGGGCGGTATTGCTAGTGTACTTGATGCGCATGATTCTTTCGATCAGCACATCGACGATACACTAATCGCCGGCGCCGGCCTATGCCGTCGCGATATCGTCGAGCTTGTGGTCACGTCGGGCCCTCGACTGATCAGGGAGCTCATCGAGCGCGGGGTGCAGTTTTCACAGGAAGATGGCGGCGAGGATGGAGCCTACCATTTGACCATGGAGGGCGGGCATTCGCATCGCCGCGTGATTCATGCTGATGACTTGACCGGCCAAGCGGTGTTGCGCACCTTAATCGCCAATGCCCGCCGCAGCAGCAACATCACCATTCTCGAACAGCACATGGCGATAGACCTGTTGACCACCGACAAGTATGCCCCGGACTTTGCAGCTAATCACTGCATTGGTGCCTACGTGCTTAATCGCGAGTCCAACGCGATCATTACAGTACGCGCGCTAAACACCTACCTTTGCACCGGCGGGCACGGTAAGGTTTATCTTTATACGTCCAATCCGGATGCCGCTACCGGCGATGGGCTGGCGATGGGCTGGCGCGCTGGATGCCGGGTCGCCAACCTGGAGTTCATGCAGTTTCATCCAACCTGCCTATATCATCCACACGCCAAAACCTTTCTCATCTCCGAGGCCGTTCGCGGCGAAGGCGGGATTCTCAGAAATCGCGCGGGGGTCGCCTTTATGCGCGGCTACCACCCGCTGGCGGATCTGGCGCCGCGCGATATCGTGGCTCGTGCTATCGATACCGAATTAAAGAAGAGTGGCGACACCAACGTTTTTCTCGACGTCCGGCACCTAGACGAAAATTTCCTAATCAAACATTTTCCCAACATCCATGCGACCTGTTTAAAGCACGGCATCGACATGGCGAAAGACATGATTCCGGTGGTGCCTGCAGCGCACTATAGCTGCGGCGGTTTGGTCGTCGATAGCCATGGGCGGACCGGTATCGACGGTCTCTACGCGCTGGGCGAGAATGCCTGCACGGGCCTGCATGGAGCAAATCGACTGGCTTCCAACAGCTTGCTGGAAGCGTTGGTGTTTGCCGATCGCGTCGCTGCGGCTGTCTTGGGGCAAGCCCCCAAGCCGGTACTCGAAGTTTTGGTCCCGGCCTGGAACACTCGCGGTGCCGCGCCCGCCGATGAAATGGTCGTGCTATCGCACATGTGGGACGAGATTCGGCGGCTGATGTGGCATTATGTAGGAATCGTCCGCAGTGACAACCGACTACAACGAGCCCTCAGCCGGATTGCTGCACTGAGGGAGGAGCTGGACCGCTATTACTGGGACTACCAGATCACTGATGCTCTGCTTGAGGTGCGCAACTTAGCGGTGGTGGCGGCGTTAACGGTGCGGTGCGCGATTGCGCGCAAGGAGTCGCGAGGCATTCACTACACCTTGGATTTCCCCGAAGTGAACGATCAAACCGGACGCAAGGATACGATTTTAAGGTAGCGCAGACTGAGGGAGGCACAGTGGGATTTTGGCATAGTCTAAGGCGGCCCGCACAGGAGTCGACCTACCGCCTAGAGCGCCTGGTCGATAGCCTGCAGCGTGAGGAGGCTAGCAAAGGCGGCGTGCATATCGTCTGCGATATCGACAAGACCTACCTCGAGACCGAGTTTGAGAGCTTGCTCCGGATGACACGCATTGCTTTTGAAGCAGCCAGCGACAAGGTGACAGTGGCAGGGGCCGCGGAGGTCCTAGAACTCGGTCGTTGGGGGACCATGAGTGAATCTTTGCCTGAGGGAGGTGAATTCCCGCGTAGCCTGCACTTTGTCTCTTCCTCGCCGCCGCAGCTGCGTACGGTCCTGGCCGAAAAAATGATGATGGATGGCCTCGACTGGACCTCGGATACCTTTAAGAATCAGGCATACAACCTGCGTATGGGGCGCATGGATTTATTGCGCCAGCACGTTGCCTATAAGAATTTGGCGCTGCTTAACTTGGTGGCTAAGACTACCGGTGAGGCTCACTTTTTTTTAATTGGTGACAGCGCTGAATCCGATGCCTACATCTACACTGGGATCAAGTTGTTGCTCGACGGCCGCTTGAGCGCGGCAAGTTACCGTGCCTACCTTGAGGCCGCCGGTGTCGAAAGCAAAGTGGCGCAAAGCCTGGCGGCGTTAGCCCCGGTCGCTAGCAAGGCTCGAGTTGCGGCGGTGCTCATCCGTCGGGTACCCGGCTACGTGATGGTGGAAGAGGAACCATTGACCGATTTAGTGCAGGTTTTTGACGACTTCTTTCAGGCCGCATTGTTACTGATGGCGCACGGATTAATAGCGCCGCTGCACCTATGGCCTTTGGCCCGAAGCTTTCACAACCATCACGGTATGACCCAACTGCAGGTCGCGCTGTCGCTGCGCGGCGTACTTGCTGCGCCGGTGCACGCGGAGCTGCGCCAGGCCGCGGTAGCGGCCTTGCAAAAATTGCACGTCGGCAGCGACTCAGCCGCTCCACCGCTATCGCTGGAGCGCAGCCTCGGATTAACCCCCGCACGCATCAATAAACTCAGCGAAGGCGAAGTCTTACGTCATGCCCGGCTGTGGCAGCAGCGCCTTACCGCGGCTAAGGAACGGCGAGAAGACAAAGCGCCGACCAAGCGCCCTTAGGGCCCGTCAGGAAATAACTTGCACATTTGGGCACCAGCTGACGGGCCCTTAGTTGATGCCGACCGAACTAAGTAAGGATAGTGCCTGGTGAGCGTTTATATTGCCCTGGGCCAGAGCAGCCGTACCGGCTTGAACGCGCAATCTGGATTGGACAAGCTGCGACACCTCTTTGGCATAGTCGACGTCGGCGATCGCTGATTTCGCCGCCGTTAAGTTTTCGTGGTATACATCGATAAAGTCGGAAGCGCGGTCTAGGCGGACCTGCAGCGCACCAAATGTGGCCCGGTGGGTTGAGATCTTGTCTAAAGCATGATCGTAGACGTTGCTGAAGTGCTCAGAGTCTTCAAGTGTCATCAATTCGACGGCATCTTCGAGGCTAATCCCGCTGCCTTCTTCATCGCTAAGTTCAGCCAGCAGCGGCTGGGCGCTTTTAAGCCCCAAGCCTTCGATTGTGGCGATGACCTGTTTGAAGCCATCGAATTTGAGCATGTTCAGATCGTCGCCCTCACTGCCTTCGGCCTTTGAAATAAACGGATCTCCAACGCGAAAAACCAGTGCCTCTGGACTCTTATCTGAGTCGCCATCGAGCAAGGGCACGCCGTTAAATTCGGTGACGGCGGCGATCCTGTTCACCTCGTCGTGCAGGGCCTGGTATTCGACAAAAAGAAAGCTACGGTCGCGGTCGCTGATGGTGGTGTTGACGGCGGCGGTGTTGATCTCCTTCATCCGCAGCACCATGTTGGTGATCTCCGAAAGACTACCTTCTGCAGTCTGCAGCATACTGACCGCGGTATTGATGCCGCGCTTGGACGCCGATAGGCTGCGCAGCTTGAACTCAAACCCTTCGGCCAAGGCCCGCTCTGTCGGCATCGGCTTGCCGTGCGCAAATGCTGACCCGGAGCTAAGGCGTTCGAGCGAGTCCGTGGTTTCGCGCTGGGCATTGGCCAAGTTGCGTTCAAGCATAGCTTGTAAACTGCGGTCGGTGATGTTGAAAGCCACGCTAAAACCTCGGCGTCTTAAGCGCTATGTGACTCGTGCTGGCTCAAATCGATAAAATCGTCGGTTTCGGCACTGGGGGTGTTGCTGCCTGTGCCATTGCCGTTCTTCTTAGCCATCGATGTGTTTATCTCAGGTTTTGCCTGGCGTGGCCGGCTTTTCCCTGATAGCACCTCTGCACAATCCTTGAGCACATGCAGGTAGCGGTGGGCCTCGGCTGAACGGTGGTTCTCGTGGGTGCTATTCATCGGCGACAGCGCCACCAAACTGGCCTCCCGCACAGCGGTTTTGAGGCTGCTGCTTAAGCTGATGCTGCGCCCGGCGTGGCGGGTTGAGGCCAGCGCGGACTCTACTGAATTAGCAACGAGGATTTCACTGTGCTCGAGCGCGTGGTATTGCCGCGACAGGGCCCGGGCTAGACGATCAGCTCCTCCGGTGACATGGCGGACGTCGCTTAGTATCTGCGTCGTCAGGCCTCCGCCTGTGGTCTGAATTTTGCCCAGATGCTCGAGGTTGCTGCTAACGATCCCGGCATCCTTTTGCA
>Ga0315291_10004698_pt1 | contig 17297 bp, 13 predicted proteins | sample YL17G12_20_MG_FD_203070 | JGI IMG/M metagenome (GOLD analysis project Ga0315291, IMG submission 203070) | Sediment microbial communities from Yellowstone Lake, YNP, Wyoming, USA - YL17G12_20 | ecosystem: Environmental > Aquatic > Freshwater > Lake > Sediment | place: USA: Wyoming | collected...
GGTATCGTTGTTTTAAGTTTTTTTCTTTTCGTTTCTCGGCTTTTCTTGCTGCGGTATCAGGCAGGTAAACATTGAACTTCTGATGCGTATTTCTCTCTAATTCTCGGTTAATCGTTGATTTATTCCGTCCAATAATATTTGCTATTTCATTTTGGTTTTTACCATCTTCCAAGAGCGAAAAGATTTGGTCGCGCTCTTCTTGTTTAAGATGTGAGTATTTAGTATTCATACAACCTTGAGTATATCATATATCACTCAAAGTTGCACTTCAAAATTGAATTTGCGAAATATCCGATCGATGATTTAATTCTTTATTTACCGCTATTTTTTTTTGACATTAGTAATTTCTAATCATATTAACTAATTAATTATTAAATTTTTTATGGTCTTATAAATGTATTTTTATATGATTTTTAATCCCGCCGACACATACCCTGCTAAGAATGGGTAATTTGACGATAGCATGCGATAGGTATGATGGGTATACGCCTAATATTAAAAATTAACAATTAACAATTAAATATCAAAATTCAAAATGATAAATTAAAATTCAAAGATAATTTTAACCACCGATGAAATTAAATATTAAATCATTCGGAATTAATTCGAAAATAAATATCAGAAATTCATAATTACTGCAATGATTTTTAAATAAATTATCATTAAGCGGGGTTGACTTTAGGCGCTTTATAAATAAACTCTTTTCAGTGAATTTTAAGCAATACCTGAAGCTTTTTAAACTCCGCAATCTCAGTTTTCTAATTTTCTCCGGCACGGTATCTCAATTTGGCGACCGATTAACCCATATGTTGCTCATTACCTTAATCGGCATCTCAGCGCCGGGAAAAGTAACTGCCTTTTCAGTGGCATCTTTAACCTTTACCTTACCGGTAATTGTTTTCTCTCCCCTATTCGGTGTCTTGGTTGACCGCTGGTCGCGCCGGTCGATTATGATTCGTTCCCATGTAATTCAAGCAATAATTCTCTTTACCGCGCCGTTTCTGATGAACTGGACTCATTCATATCTTCCATTCTGGATTATCATCACCGCTTTTTTCACAATTGACATTTTTAACAATACCGCAAAACCAGCAATGATGCCAACATTAGTTGCTCCGCGAAAATTATTAAGTGCAAACTCTTTAGACCAGTTATTAGCGCGCTTTGCCACCGTAGCCGGTATGGTTTTAGGCGGGTTTTTAATCGCTAAAATCGGCTGGCGATGGGGATTTATCTTTAACGCATCAATGCATTTTTGCGCCGGAATGTTAATATTCGGAATCGTAAAATCAGCCGATGTGAAACCAGTTCATAAATCCGAAAACCGTATAAAAATCGCCGACTCCTTTTCAATCTTAGTCAATGACATCAAAGAGATATTCAGTCTGATGCGAAAGGACCGAATTGTAAATATTGTCATCATCTCATTTGCGCTGATAACTTTCATCGCAAGCGTTTCTTATACAATTCTGATTTTCCTTGTGCAACAGGTATTGAATATGGGAACCGCGGGAGTTGGTATAATGAGCGGTGTGCTTGCTTTTGGCATGATTATCGGCGCGCTGGTGGTCGGAATCTTCCATATCCGAATGAGTAAACTAAATCTTATTATCTACAGCTTCTTAATATATGGTCTCTTATTTTTAATCGGACCGTTCTTTATCAGCCGGATATTAGTAATGTTGATCGCTCTGATCGGCGGAGTAATTTTCTCGTTCATCGCAGTTGCTCAAAACACGATGCTACAGGAACAGGTCTCTTCAGTAATTCGGGGCAGGATTTATTCAATCAAAGAATTTTTTGTAAATGTCACGTTTATCCTGACTGCACTGTTAGTCGGGATAACGAGCGATTTTACCTCATATAAAATTGCGTTGTTCGCGGTCGGTGTGATCGTGATAATATTGTCTTTATTGGCTTTAATTTACTTATCCAAGCCTAAACCAATTGACGTGCGATGATTATTTCGTATACTAAACTTATGATGCAGAAAATCCAATTGGTCATTAGATATTACTTGGGATTTGGGATTTTAGTATTGGTTTCTTTTTTACACGCAGTTGTTCCCTTATCCACATCACCATCCTGGACTTCCAATGACCTGGATTATTCGACTGGCGGCGGTTTTACCGATATTAATAACGATGGTTATATCGATTTCTGCACATCGAATGGCAATGACATGGCGATAAATAAACAAGGAATTTACTTTAATACCGCCGGTGCTTTAGAGACTCAGGCATCATGGCGGTCAGTTGATTCCGGTTATTTTGGACATCTTTATTTAGGTGATGTTGACAACGATGGCAATATCGATATGTCGGTAAGTTTTCTAGGGTTAGGTACGAGTAATCAGGGTAAGACAAGAATATACAAGAATCAAGGAACCAGCTTAAACCCGGCCCCGGACTGGCTCTCCTCTGACCAATATAATTCGTTTGATAATTGTCTGGGTGATGTTGATTTGGATGGTGATTTAGATTTAGCAGTTGCGGCGGGTGATGAATATAATAACATTCGTTCACCAGCTCGGATTTATCGAAATAACAATGGCGTATTTGAAACAACCCCTTACTGGAGCTCTATAGATTCAACCCCGTCCGATTGCATCCGGTTTGCGGATATAAACCGGGATGGCTATTTAGATTTAATCGTAGGTTATCATTATAAACTGGCGGTATTTTATAATCAGAATGGATTAATTCAACCGACCGCAAGCTGGAGTGTACCTGAACAGGGATGGATTATCCGCCTTGCTCCGGCTGATTATGACAATGACGGCTGGATTGACTTAGCAATTGCGGTTAATGGGCAATTAGGCACTGATTCGAGCCGGATTAAAGTATATAAAAACAATCAGGGACAGTTAAACACGCAGGCAAGTTACACAATGCTTAAAAACCGTCACTATTGTTCGTGTGTTGCCTGGGGCGATGCGAATGGCGATGGTTATTTGGATTTAGCGGCCGGTGGCTGGTGGGAAACCGCGGTTGTATTTGAAAACCATAATGGCATCTTAGACACGTTGCCCGGCTGGTCCTGGGGCGGCTCTTCCTTGGTATGCGAAGCACTGGTTTGGGGAGATATCAGAAATTTTCACTTGAGAAACATATCGGATACCTTTTTCGGCAACGGAACCAGAAAACTATTTTATACCAGCAAATCACCCTTGCACAAATTGCTCGCGGTCTATGTGCAGAGGAATCCGGTTCCGGTTGCTAATTATTGTTATGACCCGCTAACCGGTTGGTTCGTCTTACCAAACGCACCCGCAGCCGGAGAAACCGTCATATCAGTATATAGCTATTCTTCCAATCCTGACTTAGCGGTAACCAACTGGACACGGTTAACCGGTAATTTTTTATTCTTTAATACTATCCCGCAAGCAACCGAAGAAGAATATTCTGGTTACATTAAGGAACGAACTTGCGATTTAGTAGTCACACCCAACCCGTTCTTTTCACAATCTAAATTTGACATCGGCAGCAACCGCGGTATAATTAAAATTTATAATCATTCAGGAAGTTTAGTAGAAATATTATCATCCCAACCGTATATCTGGAATGGTAGGGATAAATTTGGAAATGAACTTCCCAGCGGTATATATTTTGTGAAAGCAATTGTTAATAATAAAATTATAACTAAAAAAATTATCAAGCTAAAATAAAATACGAATGTTTTTTGCAGTTGACGTCGGTAATAGCAATATTCATGTCGGTTTATTCACTCAAACTAAACCCGTAAAAACTTTTATATTTCCATGTGGCAAACAAGGTTTAAATCAATTTTTCTTTTTTTTGAAAAAGTACCGAGATATCAAAGGATTGATTTTAAGTGATGCCTATGGTACGACTCGAATCTCAAAAATCAGTGAATTAAAGGAACTTACAAAGGGATTTGATAATTATATATTATTAACTCCGGAAACCGATTGTGGCCTTAAAATAAAATATAATCCAAAATCATCACTAGGTACCGACCGAATTGCGAATTGTGTTGCGGCGCATACGATTTATCAAAGAGACTGTTTGGTGGTTGACTTCGGCACCGCCACAACATTTAACATGGTTTCAAAGGAAGGTGAGTTTCTCGGCGGACTAATTTTACCTGGTATCACCAGTATTTATAACGCTTATCCGCAACATTTAATTAAGAATATTAACGTCAAAAATCTCAAGCGGAAACCTGATGTATGTGCATTTTCCACTTCACAAGCGGTAAATTTTGGTGTATACTATACGTTTATCGGAGCAGTTGAAAAGATAAAACAAGAAATAGAAATGAAGTTAAAAAGAAAAGTGTACACTATTGCAGCGGGCGGTGGTGTAAAGTTTATACCAAAGTCAAATATGCTTTTTGACGATATTGATAGAAACCTTACTTTAAAAGGATTAGCAATTATTTATAAACGATTATCTGAAAGGAGATAATATGACACGTGTCGGAATTTTTATTGATATTCAAAATGTCCAGGAAACGTTCGAGCGCCAAGGAAAGGAAGTCCGGTATGACGCATTACGCCGTTATATTGTCACGTCCGTCAAGACCGTTGAACCGGAATTCAAGTTCATCGCATTTATCCCTTTTAAACGGGATGACGAACGAAGACAACGTTTGATTGATGCTCTCTCATTCCAGGGTTACCGAGTTGTTGCAAAACCGGTGCGGGAACGGGTTGATGGTTCAGTCAAAGCAAATATGGACATTGAAATCACTTTAGAAATTCTTTCGATGGCAGAATATTTAGACCATGTTATATTAATAACTGGTGATGGTGATTTCGTTGCTTTAGTTGACTGGCTCTCTAAACGCGGCAGAAGAATTACTGTAATCGGATTAGGAAAAGGTTATACTTCGGTTGAATTAATCCGTTCATCCGATGAGTATTATAATTTGGATGAACTTGAGGGAGTAATAACATAAATAATCCGGCACGTCGCTAATGACAAATGGCAAGTCGGGGATTTATCTTGGTATCACAACGACTGAGAAAGAAACCGGCATAGCATTTGTTAGCGAAGAGAAAATTCTCTTTGAATTAATTGAAGAAACTGACGCACATCACAACGAGACAATTTTTACTTTTTTAGATAACGCATTCAAATCTTTGAACCTCTCCCCTGGCGAACTTCAGGGAATTGGCGTAGTTATCGGTCCGGGCATGTTCACTTCATTGCGGGTTGGCCTTGCCTGTGCCAAAGGATTAGCCGTTGTTAATAATATCCCGATTAAAGGTTTTAATACGCTTGATGCGTTAGTATTTTCCCTACCCGACTCAGTGCTCAACGAACAACGCACAATCATTCCAGTAATTGATGTTCGCCGCAACGAGGTTTATTATAGGATTTATCAAGGATTAGAGCCGGTATCTGAAATAACGGTATCAGAACCAGATCAATTAGCACAAAAGATAATAAAAGATGCGGTCGTGTTTGGCAGCGGTATAACATCCTATTTAGACTTAATTAAAACTAATACCGAAGTCAACTTTACGACTCATAATCTAAAATATCCGAAGCCATCGGCGGTCGCTTATCATGCGGCTGGAAGTATTGCTAAAAACGACCGCTCTGATATTGAATCTTTAGTGCCGATCTATGTTCGATAAAAGATATTTGTATTTACAATCTCAGTTCCGATGGTTGACATTCTTGAGTAAACCAAGTAAAATTTATTAATAATGAAAACTATTTAACAGGAGGAGTTAATGAAAAAAGTTATATTATTATTTTTTACTTTCTGGCTTTTAATAAATGCTACCTCATTAATTACGGATGATGAGGCGAAATATCTTATAAAAATAAGTATTTTTAACCAAGACGAAATTTCACAATTAATTAGAAATAATGTTCCTGTAATTCAGGAATTTTCTGATGCAGCGATCGCGGTCTTGGGTGAAACGCAATTATCTTTGATTTCTGAGAAGCGTTATACCATATTAGATAAAATTACTGAAGATAAGAATTATTATATTGTTAATTCGGTAAAACCAGCAGTCTTCAATCAGATCCGAGCAAACTACACTATTCTGACTCAAGGCAAGGATTATATACTAATTTCAGCATTTCCCAATCAAGAATATGATTTAGCCCAGCTGCCAATAATGTTGACAAAACTACAATTCATACCAATCACCTTATCCGAAACCGCACCCACTTATCCAGAAGTCCGACAAAATCCGTTAATCGAACAAATGGTCGCGAATGTTAGTTCGGATTCAATTCTTGGTTTTGACCGGAGATTAACACGGTTTGTCACGCGCTATTCAAACACAGATTCCTGCCGTGCTGCCGCGTACTGGTTGCGTGATAAGTTTATCGGTTATAATTGCGATAGTGTCTTTCTTCATAATTTTAACTCAGGCTATGCACCCAATGTTGTGGCGGTTAAAAGAGGATTTGCTCATCCCGACAATATTTATCTTGTCATCTGCGGACACTTTGACGCAGTTAGTAATTGTCCCGGAGCGGATGATAATGCCTCGGGTACAGTTGCCGCTTTAGAGGCTGCTCGCGTCATGAAAGATTATAACTTTGAATATTCAATCCGCTATATTGGATTCAGCGGGGAAGAGCAGGGATTAATCGGAAGTGCTGCATATGCTCTAATGGCAAGAAATCAAGGTGACTCTATTATCGGTGTATTTAACTTTGACATGATTTCCTATGCCAATATAATACCGGAAGATTTAGAAGTTATGGGTAAAATTTCTAATCCTAACTGCAGTACTTTTGTCAATTATATTATAAATACTGCATCAACTTATGTGCCAGAATTACAAACCGTCCGTCGAATGGTTACAAGCTTATCTGGTTCTGACCATCACTCGTTTTGGCAAAGAGGTTATGTCGGATTTTGCGGTATTGAAGACTATCCTCTGACTAACCCTTATTACCATACATCAGGTGATTCAATCGGCGGAGGATTTAATTCTTTATCTTTCTGCACGAATGTAATAAAAACGGGTGTAGCAAGTTTGGCTGGCCTGGCAAATCCAATTTTTCCCAACAGCCCCTTAGTGGTTTATGACAACTGTCGAATCAATGATTCGCTCGGAAACAATAACGGCCGTTGGGACCGCGGTGAAACCGTAAGGCTGTTTTTAACTTTAAGAAACATCGGGCAAACTACCGCAAATGGTGTATCCGCGACGATTGCATGTACTTCGTCATTTGTAACAATTACCCAAAACCAGGCAAGCTTTGGAAACATTGCATCATTAGATACTGCCGTGAATCAAACCGCCTATGTTGTATCGGCAAATCAGAATACACCTACTGCATATCCAGCTAATTTCACTTTAAATGTAACCAGTGCTGAATCATCCTGGAACTATAGTTTCTCGATTCCAATCGGACAATTCGTTGTGACTGACCCGATACCGGACGGACCAAGAACCCCAGCCCGTTATTGGGCTTATGACAATACCGACACCCTTTATTCGCAAAGACCAGTTTATAACTGGGTTGAGATAAAAGATACTGGCACCCGTTTATCGTTTGCTAATAACGACCAGGTGAAATATGTCACCCTGCCGCCTGAATTCGGACCGATAAAATTTTATGGACAGCGATATACCGCTATGTCAATTAGTGCCGATGGCTGGATTGCCTGCGGTTTTGATACAGCCCCTGATTACTCAAATAGCGGTATTCCTGACTCTGACGGTCCGTCAGGAATGATTGCAGTCAACTGGGACGATTTGAGTCCAACCAGCACCTCGGTTGGCGGAGTTTGGTGGCAACACAATACATTGGGAAGACAGTTGATAATCGAATGGGATAGCGTACCGTACTATGCATCAACTTCAACAAGAGATAAATTCGAAGCTATAATCTATGATACGACTTATGCAACACCAACCGGCGATAATACAGTTGTTTTTCAGTATATGACCGCCAATCGCTTCTCCAGTTCAACCATTGGCATTGAAGACCCAACTGAAACAATAGGAATTCAATATCTATATGAAGGCTCCTATCATCCTGCCGCAGCGCTGATTGCTCCCCAGCGTGCAATCAAATACACAACCCAATCACCCTCAATTTTCGAATCTAACTACCAATATCTTGCCACCAATCACCAACCCCGAATCAAGATTTCTCCAAACCCATTTCGCGGACAAACCTTTATTCAATTATCACCGACATTTGATTTAAGCAAATCAATTAAAATCTACAACTCATCGGGCCGGTTAGTAAAATCCTTTTCTCCTTCCTCCTCACAAGTCACTCCCCGCTACTCTCTGGTCTGGGACGGCAGAGATGAACTTGGCGCAAAAGTAGGAGCAGGTATTTACTTTGTTACGGCGGACAATATCAAGCGACCAACAAAAGTAGTCTATCTCCATTAAGAATCAAAAGAATAAATAAAAGGCGGGAAACTCTCCCGCCTTTTTATTTTAATGATATTTTTAGCTGTACCACGGCTGGCATTAACTATTTAGCAAGTTATTAGCTATTTAGCATGCAATTTTACAAGGTAACAAATTTGCAAGTAACCAAACTAATGCAAATGTAATACTTACTGGGCTTAAATGTTAACGGTGTAACTTTAAAACTGAAAATTAGAATTTTTATTTATATCTGTGCCGCATAAACGCAGCCACAATACTTTTGCCGGTAAAGATTTAATTTTTTTGCCAATTCGTAATTATATTTCTTTTTATCTTCCTCGCCTTTTACAAGTTCAACAAATTTAACTCTAAATTTTTCTCCAATTCGATTCCCTTGCTGGTTTATAATGTTAGCATTTTTATACCGGCTGACGGTCAGCGTAGTGGAGAAATTGGGAATGTCCATTGTTTGTGCTTTGTATGCAGTAGCTTCTAAACGCAACTCATAGCAATGCCAACACCGCTTTCCACCTTCTGCCCAATGCTCTAAACCAGCAACTTCTTCATGCCACATTGAATTGTCATAATTATCTAATATTAATTGAAACTGGCAATGGTTTGACAATTCTTTTATTGCTTCGACTCTTTTCCAATATTCGCCGGGTGGCTCGATATTCGGATTATAAAAATGTCCAATTACTTCAAAATTTGTTTGTAATTCTTCGATTAGCTTACTTGTACATATTGCACAACAGGTATGCAAGAGAAGTTTTTCTTTCATGGGTTTTTAGCCTCGTCTTTTTTCTTGCGTAACCTTTCTTCAACTCTACGTAGCTCATCTATGATTTCTAATAGGTCTTGAGAAACCGTAATCGTCATATTCTTTTTATATTCCGCGTAGATGCGGTCACCGATACTATAAATCAACCGATCTTTTTTATGTGATAACGAAAATATCTCCATTTTTATTTTGCCTTTGGTGGTCAACTCTTCAGCTTCTTTTAATGCAATTTTTGTTGTATCTTTAAACCATGTTTTAACCTCATCCCAATCTAATGGCATTCATCTCCTTTCTAAATTTAATGCAGAATAATAAATTTTTCAATAACTGTAACTTTTTCCTCATTGCCTCTTTCATAAGAACGCGCCTGGATTTTATAAAGATAAACACCATTGGATGGTAGTACACCTTCTTCATCCAAGCCGTCCCAAACAATTTGATTATAGCCGAAACTAAACGGCCGGTCCGAAATTGATTTTATTAAACGACCATTAATTGTGTAAACCTTAATGCTTACCGATGCCGGTTGTGACAACACGAATGTAAAATATCCAGTCCGACTGCTAGGTGAAGAATAGTATAATACGTTATCTAGGGCCAGTCTTTGATTCTTTTGAACAGTAACTGCAACTGATTCGCTCGCCAAATTTCGCAAATTATCGGCAGCTTTAACTGTAATGACGCAATTTCCGGTATCCAATTCAACTGGGTAAGAGAATCGACCTTGATAAAAATTGCCTATATCATAACTAAAGTACGAAGTTAAATCAACATCAAGTACATTGTGATTGGGGTATTTCTTAACTATTAATCTGGGATTGAAACCCACCATCGGTGCTATAAAAATTCCTGAGCTATCACTTAGGACACCGGTTAGGGTGAACTTTGCGGGTAAATTATCTTGTTGCTTTAACCTTTTATCTCCATTGTATAGAATAATCTTTGGGCCGGTTATATCAGAAGCATTTGCCTGGAGCGTATCAAATGGAATAGAATCTTTTGTGTAGCTATAGATTTGATTTTGTCCGGCTCGATAGGCAACCGCACTAACCCGTGCGCTGTTAGGAAGTTCACTGTATCCTCCCCCACCATTCATAACATCATATCGGATAAAACGTGGTAAACCGATCGGCACGGTAAAGTTAAAGTTTATTGTATCTCGAATCGGACGACCAATTCCTCTAAAAAGCTCGTAGCCGGAAAGATTATAAAATATTGTACCGATTTCGGATTGATATTCTCGACGCCATTTTGTTGAATAAGCAGATGCAGCGAAGTAGTCATTGCCGGTTGTCTGAACCTGAGCTCGAATTGATTGAGCGGTATTAAAAGTATCAGGTATAATTGAAATATTGCCAAAATCGGTTGGTAATGCCGGAACCGTTGCCGGGTCGCCGAATAAATGATAGGTGTAATCAATATGTAGTGAACGTAAGAATGCGCTGCCAATTGTACTTTCTGGTTGAGTGATCAGTCGACTAAATAATATATAAGCGAAATCGTAATTGCCGGGACCGGTCGCTTTACTAGCTGCGATAGTAGCAATACCCGCATCTTCTTTTCGAACTAGCTCTTCGGAAACTGATTCGTATTTTGTATCCTCAAATCGACCCACTCCGCAACTACCATAAAAACCAATGAAATTCTTTCTACCCGTATGAACTAATGGAACGTGCGATATGTGCAATACTTGCTCATGGCATAATTGAAACCCTGCTCCATGTCCAAAAAAACACCATAATGATGCACCTTTATTAAGTTCTGCAAGTAAAGCTTCTCGTGCTTTACGCTTATCCCGCGATTCACTAAATGGATATTCAGTAAGATAGACCTTAACCGGTTCATATTGAGAAAACCGGTTATTAGTCGAATTGTATAACGTATTTTCCAGATTTTCATTATTCTCAACATGTTGGAATCCGAATTCATCCGGTATGCCCTGTCCTTTCCATTCATCGTCACTTAATAGAATGAACCGTTTATTCCAAATCCCGGTTGACTGCTGATTTTCGTAGTTCACCAATTTATCATAGAATCGTCTCACTTCATTAGGTGTACGTGCGGTGACACGTCCCAGTGCCATATCCGGTGACCAACCACCAGCATCAAAATCAGCATACCACGCATCGACTGCTAATGCGCCAAGCGAATAGACCTGAAAGTCAATATCGTAACCTTGTTCATAGGCAGGACAAGGTGGAAATGTTAATAAATTTAAAATATTACGATAATCATAAGTTCCATCGCCAAGCAATAATCCGTAATAGGGTCGATACTTTTTGAAAAGTCGCTTGATTGCGCCGGGCTCCTCAATACCAAATGTGAAATCATCATAGATCTGGCTCAAGGGAATCGCTATAACCTGGGCTTGCGGAATACCCGCGATATTATTTCTACGATAATTTTCAAAAAGCATTGCACTCTCATAAAGTTCATCGGGAACGACAATTATATAATGTAGACTGGGGTAATTTAAACTCTGTCCGGGATTTTTACGCTCAATGCTGAGGACACTGCGCGTTTTAGACTCATCCGACACATAATAAAAACTTGTTTCCTGTATTGCTACACCAAAAACCAAAGTATCGCGATTTTTTGTATAGCCAGTGAACATTTGCGGGTTACTATAATCTGATATATCTAAAATAATCGGTTTGTTACCTGCCTTGCGGACCGCCAAATCATAATTACCGGGTTTAGAATAGAAATATAAATCCTGAATACCTTCCGATAATTCTAATTTCTCTAAGTAACGGCAGTTGATGAAATCAAAGAAGGCATCTTGCCCTCTGTGACCCCATTGATCGTAAAGTGTAAAAGTTAAATTGTTTGTCTCGTTTAATGGTAATCGTTTATTTATTACAAAATCATAAGCAGGAGGTCCTGTTGACTGTCCAAAAAACCTAAACGAATCGAGTACATTGTTATTTAGTCCGATTTTTATCCAGTTGGTATCAGTTCGAGCATAAAATCTTGGTGCAATGAAGAAGAGCGATTCCGGATTTACTAATTCTAATGGTAAATCAAACGTCTTACTTGATGTATTTCCGTCCTTAGCATAAAATTCCCAAATCCATAGCAGACCATTACGGGCAGGACAATCACGATCTTTTTCTAATCGAACATAATTTTCTGCCGAATATATCCTATTACCGGATAACTGCGACGTGATTTGCTCTATTCTCTTTCCGAAACCCGAGTAGCTTATAGAAAAACCCCAGGTCAACCAATAATAATTATATTTCGTAAATGGGTTCATATAAAAACTACTGTGATTATGATTGTATCGTGATGGTGAAACACCAAAAAATAGAATATAATCTCGGTTGTCAAAGCTACTGTCTGCTTCTCCCGAAATGTAGATCGGAATTTCGGTCATTGTATCAGGGTAATAAACGTTAGAGGTACAATTACTGATATTAAATAATCGTAATGTTCTTGGGTCGATTAAACCGATTGGAATCCCAGCTCGTTTTAGTTCGTCATAAGTTATTTTATATACGCCGGTCGACTCGATTTTTACTTTGTACCAGTTTAAAAATCCTTGGGGATATTTGGAAAAGCCAGTATTTAAATTTAGATTCAGCGGGTCGGATTTCCACTTAACTCCATCTTCCCAATTCAATATAATATCTTTCGCAACGCCATCAAAATAATCTGGCGTAAAATTATCTTCGGCTAGTCTAGAAAATCGAACCGTGACTGTAATATCAGAATTAACTACCGTCTGTTTTGTAATTCGATTGTATTGAATCGGAAATATTTTGAGTCGTGCGATTCGAATACCTCGAAAATAGCTGATCTCTTTTATCTCACAAATATTTTCAGGATATAAGTCAGATTTTAAATCCTGTCTAAACTTATATTCAGGTGGTTTTTCCCATGATTTATATGGCACGGGTGGAATCTCAACGTTTTCAAAATGTGTTACAAAACCCGGCACAGCAATTACTGAGATTTCACCTAGCTGCGGAATAGCAATGACAACTTCTCTGCTCGGTAAATCAAACTGCCCTATTTGTTCTTTTCGCGTCGCACCTTTAATATTGAAAATTGTATATTCTTTACCATCAGCCGCTACTTTTTCCTGTGATAACTGGTCATCACTAAAAGAATATTGAAGACTAAGACCGTGGGCATCGGATTTGGCTACGATAATATCGCTACTCAGATTCACCGACGATTGCTTAGTGCCTTCACTCAATGGGTAGGTAGTTTGGGTTAGTGCTATTAGTAGATTTATTATTAATGTGTGCATTATTTGAAGTTTATGTTAGTTACGGTCAATTATATATAATATAAAATCTTTGTCAAGATAAAACCGAGACCGGTACCACCTAAAATTAACCAGACCGGACTCACTTTTAACCGGATTAATAAAATAAAACTTATGATGACTAGTAATATTCTGAGCGATGAAAAGAGAAGTATATTAGTAATTATGACTCCGTGATTAATGGCAAGCCCAATCGTCGCCGATACTAAAAATCCGATAATTGCCGGTTTAACACCAGCAATAAATCCCTGAGCAAAACTATAAATTTTATTGTTATTGGATTTTTTTAAATAATGATAGAGCATCAGAATAAGAGTAAGAATAATTGTTGACGGTAAAAATATCGCTATTGTCGCAATTAACGCACCGACAAATCCTGATACTTTATACCCGACAAAAGTTGCTAGTAATGCAACCGGACCAGGTGTTACCTGTGACAATGCAACGCCGGTAAGAAGTTCCTGATTAGTAAGCCAAGGTCTTAAGATTACTACTTCTTTAGCAACAAATGGTATTGCCGCATATCCGCCGCCAAAAATCAGCGCACCGATTTCAATAAAGATAATTGCAAGTGTGCCTAAACTGCTAAACTTAATATGAAACGGATTAGCCACGATGATAAATAATATTTGCAAAAAAGAATAAATGCCTATTTTCGGTCGTTTCTGCAGAATTATACCAAAAACACCACAAATTATAATCGTAATGATTGGTGTAATTTTAAAGATACTGGCGAATAGTGCAAATACGGCAATCGCGACACTTCTTGAATCTTTAAGATACAACTTACCCATATCAACACTTGCCCATGCTAAAATCCCAATAATTATCGGTTGAATCCAGGAGAAAATGTCATTAATCACTAAGACCCTCTGAGTTTGAAAATATAGATAACTGAGAATTAGCATCGCTAAAAATCCAGGAATTAGGAAAGCTGTTATCGAAGTCAACATACCTTTTATACCTCGTATCCGATAACCGATATACTCAACATAATTAGGAACAAATGGTCCTGGAATCATCTGACCTAACGCAACTGCGGTTGCTAAATCGTCATCATTAATCCACTTTTTTTCCGACACGATATATTTCCGAATCAGCGCAAGCATCGCTACGCCCCCACCAAATCCGATCGACCCGATTTTAAAGAACGTTATTATTAAATCTTTAATTCGTACTGGGTGAGAGTTATCTTGCATACTTCAAGAATTATCTTACTCAAATTATACAATAATTCAATAAAAAATAAGCGGTCCGATTCGGACCGCTAGGGTATTAAAAGGAGGCTATATGTTTACCCCCATCTATTCTCATGACTTACTATAATCGAACTAGGGCGGTAATTGTCATTTTATCATTTACAAATAGATGCTGGATTTACCAAAATCGCCATCTGCGTGCGGGACGTTGCCCTTGTTCTCGTTTCATGCGTTCTTGAGGCATATTTCGTGCTTTATGAATTAACTGCCGCATTTCGTTATCAAATCTCATCTGAAAGAGCATGAATTTAGCCTGCTGTTCCGGTGTCAGGATCGAAGCAATCTCTTTTCTAAGCTTGGCTTCAGTTTCTCTGAACTTTGCCTCATTCAGCTCAATTTCCTGCAGTTTGTTTTTTATTTCATTGCTAAATTTTTTCGAGTCGCGGAGATATTCTTCGAGATTATTAATCGCTTTCATACGTGTTCGCTCGAATGAATCTCTTGCTTGTCTTATGTCTTTTAACTTAGGGAATAACCGCGTTCCCTGCTCTTCAGTTAAATCTAACGCATTAGTCAATTGCCAAATACGAATCGTTTCTAACTTTTCTCTTGGTTCTTTATTCATGTATTCAGGACCGAATGGTTCATCCGGTCTATCCATCATTGGTCCTTGATTTGTCAGTCCGGGTCCGGACGATTCGTCTGGTTTTTCCATCATCTGTCCCTGATTGATACAATCAGAACAGAACGGTTCATTCGGTTGAACGGTCATTGGCTGCGCGAAAATTAAACTCAGTCCGAAAATAAGGATTGTGACTACTTTTATCATTTTATCCTCCTGGGCTCGTGTTAGCCCTATTGTCATTATTTTCCTGAACTTTCACATATTTATTTAAAAGCTCATTAGCAATACTTTCCTTCTCATCATCGGTAAGTGAAGATAATATATCATCAACATCTCTACCGCTATACAGTTCACTTTCGATTTCTTGCAAATCAGTTGCTGGAATATCAGTAATTGCTTGTTCATTTATCGCATTTTGAGTTTCGGTATCTAAAATGTCATAAAGAAATGCCGCACTTGTTTTTTCTTCGGTTAGTCCGCTAAACACGCGCTCATCGGTTTCTCTTCTGATTTGCTGGATATGATTAACATAACCAGTAATTACGATTACTAAAACCATTAAGGTCGGCGCGAAGATTGGCATTAATCTTGGCAATAACCTTCTCCTTGGAACCGGCGCATAAAGACTCTGAATTTTACGACGCACCTGTGGCAAGAAATCATCCGTAGGATGGGGAAATTTTATGACCGGTTCAACTTGATTTAACAGTCCGTAAGTTGCTTTAAGTTCGCTAAGCTCTTTCTGACACAACTGGCATTGCTCAAGATGAAGAGTAATTTCTTGATTCTCTTTTTCTGATAGTTCATTACCCAGAAACAAACTTAGCCGGTCTATAACCTTTTTACAATTCATCTTATGCCTTCCAATCTTTCAGTAATAACTGTAGTTTTTTTATAGCATGGTGATAATTTGATTTTACGCCGCCGGTTGACAAATGCAGCATTTTCGCGATTTCATCGTTATCAAGCTGGTCATACTGGCGCATGATAAAAATGAGTTTCTGCCGGACCGGTAATTGTCCAAGCGCATTTGATATTGCCATTGATATTTGCTGTTGTTTTTTTATCATATCAGGTTCGTTTTTCTCAGCTTTTTGTGTAACGGTTTCAAATATTAATCTATCTTCGGTCATAGTATCTAACGACGAAACATTTTTATCTTTCTTTGATTTATTAAGGAAAGTGAGGCATTGATTAAAGCATATCCGGTAAATCCAGGTGTAGAAAGAAGACTTCTCTTTAAACTTTCGCAAAGACTTATAAGCACGGACAAAAGCTTCTTGCGATAATTCCCAAGCATCTTCCTGATTGTGCACCATTCGGTAAGCGAGCGTATAAATTCTCGTTTGATACCGTTTAACCAGTACATCGAATCCATTCTCATTTCCTTTTTTAAACTTTTTAACCAACTCAAGGTCGGTGTATGACTCAAGACTATTTGAGTCTTTTGTATCCACGCTCGGCGGTTTTGTTTCTCTATCCAATCTTTCTCCACGATATATTAGACAAAAATATCATTAAAAAGTTTAATCTAACTTACAATTATGTCAACCCTGTTAGATATAACCATTATTTAATTTAACGCACAAAACTATAACTAATTATCTAATGGGGTAACCCCGCTAGATATATCTATTATCGTAAATCATCTATTAAAGATACGAGTGTGTTTTGAGGCAGAGAACATCGCGGAGGTTCGAATAAGACTTTGAGCATGTATTTGAGCACATTGCAAAGCAGGCATTTTAGACATCACAAGCAAATTTCTAATTTTGAATTTCAAATCAATTTTTAATGTTGCACATTCAACCTTGAAGTGCAACATAAGTGGTTGCGGCTTCTAAAGGGGTTTTGAAACCCAGACATTTTCTGGGTCGGTTGTTGAGTCGTGATTCTATCCATACAATTTGCTCCTCGCTAATCATACTAAAATCAGTGCCCTTTGGCAAGTACCCGAATTGCCTCATCAAAAATCTACACGAAATGGTATCATTGCCTCATTTAAGAAATCTATTCGAAATGAGGTTATAATATGACTGCTATTTTGAAAGCGAGGCAGTCATATGGCATTAACTATGCAG
>Ga0315291_10004700_pt1 | contig 17295 bp, 27 predicted proteins | sample YL17G12_20_MG_FD_203070 | JGI IMG/M metagenome (GOLD analysis project Ga0315291, IMG submission 203070) | Sediment microbial communities from Yellowstone Lake, YNP, Wyoming, USA - YL17G12_20 | ecosystem: Environmental > Aquatic > Freshwater > Lake > Sediment | place: USA: Wyoming | collected...
CCGAGGCTATGGAAGTCTATGGCAAACAGCTCGTAGCCCTAGATTACAGGTGCAACGGGGTATGTTTCATTATAACCGACGGTGCCGAGAATCAGTCCATTAACAAAGATCCTGCCGAGATCAAGAAAGCATTCGGTCGGGTGCGCACGAACGAGACTCTGGAGTCCCTCCAGACGGTGCTGATCGGCGTAGGCACGGACCCTATGGTCATGCAGATGCTCCAGGACCTTCAGAAGGCTGCGGGTATCGATCAGTTCGTAGATATGGGTGCCGCGACACCGGCGAAGCTCGCCAAGCTGGCGGCGTTCATCAGCAAATCGATCAGCTCTACTAGCCAAGCGCTGGGCAGTGGGCAGGCCTCGCAGCCTCTCACGTTCTAATTAGCCTGTCAGGCACTTGTCTTGGGCAGGCACTCCTATCATAGGAGTGCCTGCTGTTATAGTTTAGAGAGGACTCCATGACAAACGAACAAGCTGTAAAAGAATACCAGTGCCCTGGGTGTGTCTCCGGGCCGTACGAAGAGTGCTTTACCAAGAAACCGGACAATGCCGGGTGTGCTAAACATTGCCCGGGGACAATGATGATACCCGTTGGGAAGATATAGTAGCTAAAAATATGAAGGACATAAGCTATTACCCCACTCAGGCACACTATGCTTAGATGCTTTGCTCGTGGTAGGTTTTTAATGTAATCACATGAGTATGAAGAGTAAAAATAGAAAATGAAACTAGTACATAAATTTAACTATAGAAAGAGAAATGCTGAGTTAGACACTCTATGCAAAGTGTCTAATGATCTTTACAATCAGGCGAACTATACCATAAAGCAAGAATTTAATAAATCCGGTAAATGGGTACGATATAATGAGCTAGACAGGATAATGAAAGCAACAGAGAATTTAGAGCATGAGATAAACTACAGAAAACTAAAAGCACAGGCAGCTCAACAGATATTAAGGATGCTGGATAAAAATTGGCTCTCTTACTTTAGGGCACTCAAAGTATTTAAGAAAGACCCCAGTAAGTTTACTGGCCAACCAAGACCTCCTAGATTTTTAAAACGCGGGAGCAGGAATTTATTAGTCTATACTAATCAATGCTCCCAGATAAAAGACAACAAAATAGTATTAGAAGAAAACATATCCATAAACATACCCAAAGTAGATAAAGATTTTAGCAAACTCAAACAAATAAGAATTTTGCCGAGAAAAGATAGGTATGAGATAGAAATAATTTACAACGTAGACTGTGCTAATTTTGAGTTAGATCAGAACAACTATCTATCGATAGATTTAGGAGTTAATAATTTAGCGGCTTGCATTTCTAAGGATAAATCTTTTCTTTTAGACGGTAAACCTATTAAATCTGTAAATCAGTTTTTCAATAAGACTAGTGCAAAGAACAGATCTTTCAGAGATAAAAAAGGAGGTAGAACATGCCGTAGAAAATCAAATGAGTTGAGTAACTACAGAGAATTTTTTATCAGAGACCAGTTTCATAAGATGACGAGGCTCATTGTAAATTACTGCATAGTAAAGAATATTGGTACTATAGTTTGTGGGTATAATAAGCGATGGAAAGACTCCATCGATATTGGTAAAATTTCGAATCAGAAATTTACCAGCATACCCCATAAGCTATTTTTGAAGATGTTAAAGTATAAATGTGAGTTAGTAGGCATTGTGCTGATTTGTAAAGAAGAGTCATACACATCTAAGTGTGATGGCCTAGCGTTAGAGCCTGTGAAAAAGCATAAAGTTTATTTGGGTAAAAGGATTAAAAGGGGGCTTTTTCAGAGCTCTGTAGGTAAACTCATCAATGCTGATATTGATGGGTCTTTAAACACACTTAGGAAAGTAATCGGTGATGGTCCTTTTATTAGGGATCTAATCGATAGTGTGGTTCTGTTTAACCCAGTGAAGATAAGGTTTGCGGATCTAAGCTGCAAGCAGACTCTTTCAAATCTTTTGGTTAAATGTTAAAAAGTGGATACATTTTTTAGCATTGTTAACGAAAAGGATAACATTTTCGAATCTATTGAAAAGAAAAACGAGCAGTGGGGCACGTATGACTACTTGAATGTCCCTACATGGAAGCATCTAGATGAGCATGGGAACACACTTGTCCGTGGACACAGCCCCCGTACCAACAGTACGTTCATGCAGGTTATCCTCGGGGACTGCCGAGAAGTAGTTGACTGCCTTGAGATCACAAAAGAGATGCTGGAAAAAATGGATTGACTATGTCAAGAACCTGGAGCAACATACTCAGTAGCCAATACAGCGTAGAGGAAATGCGCCAGTTAGAGGACATAACAATCCGAGTGGAAAAAGAGGCGTTGGGGGATCCATACAAGATCACGAAAAAATATCGAGTTTGCCATTTAGATGACGAGCCTACTGTGAAAGAGCCTATGGAAAACATGCCCCTCTACATAAACGACGAAAACACTGTGAAGAAAGCCATAGCAATATTTCGGTTAAAGGTCGGTAGGTAGTGATGACCTACACGGACGAGGAGTACGAGTATTTCTTAGCCTATCTGGGAGTAGATTTTAAACCGCGTGTGCCTCTACCTGATGGGATGCTAAATTAAAATATTACATACAAAACCATTTAGGTTCCTATGACGTTAGTTTGGTCGACGATGCCCTAAAAATCCTTTTTGAAGAGCCTTTGGAGAATATGCCTCTTTACGTAAACCATGACATACAAGTAGGCAAACTAGGTAAGATATGTCTGAGCAAAATAGCCGCCTGGCGGCTTAGCAGGGCGAAGTAATGAAGCTCGAATTACATTTAGTCCCTAAAACTTCTTACTACGAAAATCTCCGAAACAAGCTCGGCAGGGACTGGTCAGTACTATCCAAAAGCATTAGAGACAGCAAACAGTTTACTTGTGAGCTATGCGGGTGGAAACAGGTGCCCGGTAAATACACCCATCTCCACGAACTTTGGGAATACGATGAAGAGACCAAAACACAGAAACTAGTAGGGTTTGAATGTGTATGCCCTGATTGCCATGCGGTTCATCACTGGATGCACTCGGAGCTATCTGGTTGTAACATGGATTTCCTGATGAGGCATGCCTGTAGAATAAACTGTTGCACAGAGAGCGAGTTCAGGCAGCACATAGAAGACGCCCTGTCTGTGTGGAGAAAGCGCTCCGAAATAATTTGGACTATAGATACCAGCTATTACGCTAGTTTGAAATATTAAAAGGGCGGTCACAATACACCAGGAGTCATATAAAATATGTATCCAAAACTACACCCCGAGCCCGTATATGTGGATATTAACTCCAGAGTATACAAAATCCCGCGGGACAAGATAGCCGCAGCTTACGCCGGGGCTATGGCTTTTAAAGAATGCCTGATATGGGAGCTGAGTGCTCTATTGGGAGTCACCACATTCAAAGAGCAATACGACAAAGCCATGCCTGCTTGTATCGTAGCAGCAAATCAAGTAGGCCTCTCAGCTACGGTAGACACTTTGGAGTACCACAACCCCGGGAGAGGTTTAGATATTTTTATTAAAGAAAAGATGGAGCACAAAGACAATCCTTTCTATCCTTTTTTTGAGGAGCTGTAGGGAGATGTCCTTCGTAAAGCATGAGTTCTACTGCTCCGGTAGCTGCCGAAAGTATTTCGATTTCGTACTGAATGAGGAACTTAACGGCAGCTACCGTATACACTGTCCGAACTGCGGGCACATACACTACCGCAACGTGGTCAACGGTGTGATCACCGAGGGCCGGTTCACCGATAGTCCCGAGTCACTGCTAATAGAGGATATCACTCCCATGAAATCCTCCTGCCGTGACACGCCCAGGGAATCAATGCTGGATGCAGACCACAACCCGGATGGATTTATGCACCGGCTCTGGAGAGAGTATTTTTCAGCGGAGTGTGCATGAGCAACACAGATAAACTGCAACTGGTATGTATCGACATAGAGACGAACGGCCTCAAGCTGGAGGACGACGTTCTCTCTATATCTATACGAGCTCTAAATCCAGACGGCACCCCTACGGATCTGGAGTTCTATTCTCTGATACGCTCAGATCAACCCTCCAACCCTGAAGCTTTTGCTGTAAATGGTATCACACGGGAGCAGCTATCGGCAGCGCCTACTAAAGAGGAGCTGCTGCAGTCTTTGAGATTCTGGCGCATAAAGCATTTCTACGGTGCCAAGCTATCTCCTATGGGGCATAATTTTATTGGATTTGACAAACCTCGAGTCGAGCGCCTGCTAGGAAATCTCTACGATAGAATGTTCCATTATCATGTAGATGACTCCATGATACTATCGAGAGCTCTCCAGAGAATCGGTCTACTGCCGGTAGATTCATGCGGGCTAAAAAACCTGGCTGCTTTTTTCAGGGTAGTGCCTAAAGAGGGGATACTGCATAATGCCTCCGCGGATACGTACGTATGTGGTATGGTGTATTCAAAGCTATTGAAAATATTGAACCCTAATCTGATGACTAGGGTCGTTCGGGTATTCAACCCTCGCTATCTCGGAGTTTAAACCGGATTACAAATAAACCTAACCTACAAACTGGAGGAGTCTCATGCCCAAAACAATCCCGTTCATGTCAAAGGGGCCGAAAGCCGATTCAAAGGACGGAAAGATCGTAGATCACGGAGACCTCGGAGATCTCAAATATGAGGTTTACACCCGTAACGTCATTCACATTTTTGACGAAAAGCTGATGTTCCACAAGGACATAGTAGCTTTCGAGAATGAAATCGAAAAGATTGATTTCCAAAAAATGACCGACGGAGAGTGTGTCACTGTAAAAGGTGCTGGTGATACCGACAATCTCGTTTTCAGATGTGCAGATGGAATAGTAAAAATTGAGCTTACTCGCAGAGGATTTGATGCCCTCGACAAGTTGAAATCTATACTGCGTAAGAGTCGGAGCGCCTAAAAACATACTATCAATAAAAAAGGAGTGACCATGGTAGCAGACATAGCTTTGGATCGCAGAGTCATTTGGGACTCAAAGAGACTCCGTGAGATCGATGAGGCCAAGAAAATCGTCATGGACTATAAAAAAGCTGGATATGTCATCCTCAAAGGTGACGGCAGTCCTATGGAGCGGTTTCATCCGTCCCTACAGGAAGTCATCATCAAGGCTACGAAAATAGTCCGTAGCGTGATGAAGATCCTGGATGTGACCGGAGACACTCGTATCACCTGGGATAAAGAGAACGGTAAAGAGGCTCTGGAGGCAAAGCAGAAGTTTCAGGATCTCCTGAAACAGGGCTATAAAGCCTATAGCGTCACTACTAGCGGCAACAAGGGTCGGAAGATCGAGGAATTCGATGTGGACGCCCAGGAGATCCTGATGATACCCGAAACGAGGAAAGGGTAAGGCATATGCTGAAGAGACTCATATGTAAGATACTCGGGCACATTTACACAGCTAAAGCGGCCACTGGGAACACCCTACAGCTGTCCAATCAGCTCACCGGTAGTTTAGATACTGTAAGCCTGCATAAGTGGGAGCCCCTAAAATTTTGCCCGCGGTGTTGTACTCCGAATCCTCATTACGAGCAGCTGAAAAAGAAAAATGCTGAGTGGAGTAACTACGAAGCGGGAAAACCAGAGGCAAAACCTGGCAAGATACTAACTGAAAACTTTTTACCACAGAATAAATAACAGGAGGGCACGATGGGCGGATCGAATAGCAGTACTATCAACGGTCTGAGATTTCATGTCAACGACGTGAATGGAGACGTCCACGTCCATGACGATTCAGCAAAGCTCAAATTTGAGCTCGCTAAGGACTATTTCAAGAAAGAGGCGAAAGACGCTCTGGATAGTCTAAAGAGAGGGTCTGGGGTAGTAGCCATAAAGGGTAAAACTGCCACGACCATGTATATCATGAACGACGAGGGGTCCTACAGTGTCCTCCTGTCAGACGGATCCGGTGCCAAAAACAAACTGGAAGAGTTCCTGAAAGGATTCTGACGCCATGGCTTCTACGTATATAAACAACAGCACGGTAGACTATGAGCTTTACAGCAACGCTACCAACAGTGCCACCTGGCTGAATTATACAGGGAATTCTACATTGCTGAATATACTTAGCAATGAAACCACGTATACTATCCCTATAAATAACATAAAGCTCTCTACTGCTGCCGAGGAGTATACAACAGGCGGGATAACTCCAATGGGCTACCAGAACTATTTCGGAAAGGCTACCGATATACAGTATGGAAATGTAATAGGTAACTATATCCTCAACGATGTGAACTATACCGCAAACCTAACGATGGGCGGGACTGTGTACTGGGGGGAGAATTTCCCCAGTAAAAGGAGCCAGCTGAGGTCTAACCTCGTCATAGTTGTAAAATCCCGAGCCTGCCCTATCCAGGGGGCTTCTCCTGAAGAACAGACGGCTCTGGAGACCCTACGGGAGATAATCTCAGAAAGCGACTACCGAAAGTACGTGAAGCATGGATTCCTTATGGTCCAGGGATCTGATGGAGACATGTATCAGGTATTTAGGACGAGGAGTCACACAAAAGTCTGGCGTGATGGCAAAGTCATTGAGGAGGTGTGCGTACGGATAAAGGACGCCGCAGTGCCTCCTACAGACAATGTCATAGCTTTTCGCACCCTGATACAGATAAACGCTGAGGCTTTTAAAGAGATGGGCAACCGATTCCCTATGTCAGGGGACCGCAATGTTATGATGGGGGGCGTTGGTACAACCTTTATAGCTAACAACGAAAATGTGTTCTACAGGGCGGCGGCATAACCATGACAGATGCCCAGATATTCAAAAATGCCGAATGTTTCGTATGCAGCAGGCTCATCAGTGCTTTCACTAAAATAGAGAGCACTGATCGTCGCGTGACAAAAGTAGTCATGCCCCCGAGAGCTTTGAAAGCTATGCGTGCAGAGCTGAACTCTCCCCTGTATGCTCAGGATGTCCCCGGAGACCAGATGCCTGCCTACGCTAAAGCATTCAAACGAGAGATAGCACTCGATGGGGGATCTACAGGATTCGATACCAAGTGCAATATATGGGGAGCACGGATCATCCTGGGGGACAGGTTCCAGGTGATATCTGATGAAACTCAGATAATGCCTATGACTGTCCCGGTACCCTATAGCTCATTCATGGGCGGACTATCTATCATAGTCAAGTCTCGAGCTCGTACTGAATTCTTTGGAGGTCCTGGAGAACAAAAAGCCCAGGAAACTCTCAGAGAGATGATCTCTGAGAGCGATTTCAGGAAGTACGTGAAATACGGGTTCGTGCTGGTCTCCGGGCAAAGCGGTATGGTATACCAGATTTTTGGACAGGGGCACACCAAAGTGTGGGATAAAGGGGTCCTGCACGCCGAGGTGTGTATCATATTCCACGACATGGATATCCCTCCCACAGATAGAGTCATAGCTCTCAAAACACTGATAGAGGCCTCTGAGGGTGAGTTCTATCGTTTAGGGAATGTCTACAAAATGAGAGAGGCAGCGTGACAGTGAAGTACGTGGTTCACATACCAAACTACCCTCAGGGCACTTTACACTGTGAGGTGTCAAAAAAGCAAGCATTCAAACTCTTACGACCTTTGGTCACCGTAGATTGCTTTGAAGATTCGGGGATGCCCTACGGATCTTTTGGAGGTGTCTTTGCTACTCAGGCAGATATCAGTAGACAGATCGAGTATAAAAATTAACATGGGAGTAAGCTACTATGTCCTGGTTTAAAAAGAGATATTGTTGCACCTTATGTGGCGATATCATCAGCGAAGTATGGTTTTGGCAGAAGCATCATGGCCACAATCCCTGTCTAAAGCATGAAGTTTTGGAATCTACGATGAGTAAAGAGCAGTTAATCGGCATGCTGCAAAACCGCTTAACAGCGAAAGTCATAGCACAGCAGGAAATCGATCGAAACAATATTGAAATTGATTGTCTTGAGCATGCTATAGAAAATAATAAAATAGACAGTAGCTATATAGTTGGTACTTTCATAGTGGTTTCGGATTCCGATATGATCACCCTGAATAGGATAAGTAGGCTGGATCAAGCTGAGGAAATGGCTTCTAAAAAGTGTATGGACAATAATGTTCCTGTGCATATCTATAGGTTAGAGCAGGTCTGTGTAAAAGAACCTAAAGCAGTGCCTAAAGATCAACCTATTAAAGCATCCGATAAAGGATAACCATGAACGCCGATTCATACTTCGAAATCGGACACTCCCACAAGGTCTGTGAAGACTATGCCCTGTCGGGAGTACAGGACGACCTCGCCTACGCTATTGTGTCGGATGGCTGCTCCTCCTCCAAAAATAGCGACGTAGGAGCACGCCTACTGGCTCACATCAGTAGGGACGCGCTACTCTACCTACATCGACGGAAACTCCTATACGACCCTCATTTCCTGGTCAGCTCTTTAAAAACCACTCTTGAGGAGATCATTATAAAGAAATGTTTGGAGGTAAAAGACACCCTGCGGTTCCCGTGTGATATTTTTGATGCTACTCTGTTGATAGCCATAGTCTCGGGAGACACCTGGAAACAAAAAATCCTTTTCTCGTGGGGAGACGGGTACTTTATCTTGAAGAGACCTAGTGGTGCGATAGACGTAATAGCCCTGAGCTATGAGTCCGGTGCCCCATACTACCCCTCCTACGAGCTATCTCAAGATAAGCATGACGCCTACGCAGTAGAGTACGGGTCCATGCCCCTACATAAGAACATAGACCGTATAAGCACTGATGGTATCGTAGATTTCGTAGATGTAGATGTGATACCCTCAGTCATGCAGAGATCTTATTTCTCAGTCATGGGGGAAGGAGCTGAGGCCACACAAATAATCGTGTCGAGTGATGGTATTGGGACCTACGAGGATGATCCGGGAGTACGACTTCCGACAGGGACTGAGCTCCGTAAATATACCGCTCTCGATGTCATACCGAGCATAGTAGCCTATAAGAATCCTGTTGGTGAGTTCGTGACGCGTCGTATGAATCGTCTCAAGAAAGAGCATGCAGATGCTCACGTCATCCACCAGGATGACGTGTCTTGCGCCGCTATCAATTTAGTTTAACCTCTCAAAATCCGAGGAGAGTGTCGCTATGCCGTATGAGAAAATGAATGTGACTGTCAGATGTGATGAGATTGCCTGTAAATACAACGAGGACGAAAAGTGTAAATGTGATGAGGAGGCAGAGGCGCTGGACCCTGATTGTAGAAACCAATGTTTCATGTACTCCAGTTATTTTGAAAATGGGGCTCAGTTAAAATTTGATACTTTGGAGGAGCTGTCTCAGTTCGTAAAAGAGCACGAGGGCATAGCTCCGCTGGTAGTGTACGATGACAGAGCTCTAAATTTATTGTTTACGAGTACAAGGTGCCTATTAAAAAACTCTATACACGATCACGTCGCCCTGGTCCAAATAGCCAGAGAGGATGTTGAAAACGTAATGATCAGGCCCTCCGTGGATGGGGCTCTTTTAGTGGTGCCTAAAATACAGATGGAGATGCCGTCGTTGTTGTGCGCGTAGGTTCTAAACCCTTTCCAATAGAGGTATGACTATGCTAGTAGTAATCGGATGTGATACGTGTGGTAATCAGGACAATCTCTGCATTGAATTCAAATTCACAGCTGAGTCAAAATCCTGTTCAGAGTGCCACTCCATAAATAGTAATACATGGAGTTTTCACTTCTGCGGGCTCCCGTGTTTCTTCAGATGGGCTAAGATAGTAGAGGAAAAAGGCGTCCCCTGTAGGGATTGTCACTCGACCGGATATCTATTTGGTATCAAAGTTAATGGGACGTGTACGACCTGCAAAGGTAAGAAATTTGTCAAAAAACCTATACCTTGGAAGGTGACCCCATGAATCGTCGCTGTGATCACGTAGGAAAATTCGGTCGCTGTACCCGTGCCGCGAAATGGACGTGGGAAGATGACAGCATGAAGCTCCACCATGTCTGTACCCAACACAGGAACATCATAGTACCACAGGGTGGATATGTTATCCCTGCCATACCAAAATGTTATGCCAACATACGAGACATAACCTGTGAGTGCGACAAGTATCAGTGTACATTCACGAAAAAGGAGACCACCAAAAAAGGTGTGCTCGTAAACAAAGGCAAAGGGATATGCCCAACGGCATGAAACTTACAGAAGACGATTTTTGTGGTCTCACTCGAGAGCAGGAAGAGCGTATCATAGAAGATATGTTTAATAAAGGATATCTGATGAGGACTCCTGTGCTCAAAAAGCTCTGGAGTGCCTTTGATAGTTTTGTCACACAGTTCTGCTCTATACTTTTCAATGTAGGAAAGGACTACGAGAATGAGAACAAAGACCCTGAAAAAACCGCTCAAACTCAAAATAGGCAAGAAGACGCACACTATCAAGAAAATCACGATAGCCTCTGACAAGCACATTCGGAAATACGAGTGGCTCGCGCAGGAGTTCGTCCAGAAGATATTCGGAGTGAAAGGGGCGCTACTCACAGACGGGTCGAGTGTCTACGACTTCGATTTTGAGGTTGATTTCGTAAACAGTAAAGTGAAGCATCAGACGGATAGGGTCCTGAAAAAGATAAAAAGGATCTACAAAGTGGATGTGAGTGACATCAAGGGTCTCGTGCTGTACAAAATACTAGATAGAATAGAGGATGCAGCGTGAACATCAATGTCCAGGAGTCCGTAGTCGAACACTTCTGGGAGCAGGAGCCCGAGGGCACCTCCCATGAATTCTGGGCGTTCAGGTTTCCTCCCAAAGCTAAAGTAGGAGATACCATACATTTCCACATAGACAAAAAAGAAGTGGCGCAGGCGGTGATCGATTATATAGAGCCTCCAGGCGAATCAGCCTGCGATACTACAGGCAAGTTCAAGAATAGATGGAAAGTCTTCTGGAGATGTGGAACTTTTAAGGACGTCCGGTAATCGTACAATGAGAACCTATACCAACACACAAGAGCGTCTCGCGCAGCTTAACAAAGACGCCGACACCCGATCGGTGTTAGACTGCATAGACCGCCCCATACGTCCGCTAATCGTAGAGATGAATCGTATAGGCATAATGACGCGGTTTTCGTGCTGCGGGTACAGCTATGATGGGGAGGAAGAGCCTAAGTCACATGCGGAAAACCCTAACATATTGATACTATCACCAGTCTCGTCTGAGATTATCAATGAGATACTCAGACTACCACCGGGTTTGTGGTCAGAAAAAACCCTTGAGGTATATAAACAACCCAGTGTCGAGATATTCACGACTTTCCTTGAGGTAGTCCGCTCTCAAAATTGGTTCATACAGATAATGCCAAATAAAACTGAATGGGGGATAGTGTACGACAAGTGGAAGACTGTAATGACGTGGAACAGATGTGATAATCTCCACGAGGCTATACATGACTATGAGGCTAAACTTTTTGCGATAGTGGCGCTCACAGGGGCACTCAAAAAGCTACCCACGTATAAAGAACGTATGACTCTGATAGATGGAAACATATCCAGAAAGAAATACTTTGGAGAAGAGTGGCTTGTAGAACCTAAACAACCGGTGATGCTGGATTTTAGTAAAGTAGAGGTATGAGACCATGATAACTAAGGATACAGTAATATCCATCAGATTCTGCGCGGATATTATGGCTGTAGATCCTACACATGGTATACGGTTTCAGATTTATGATGAAAAAGGTGTCCCACTACAAATAGAGTACGATACGCAAGGGCTATGTTCCATAGATGACGAGCGAATCGCTGGCATTCATATAGCCCTAGACTGTATCAAGCATCTTTTTAACAATATAGTAGAGCATAGGAACGAGCAGCTAAAATCGCTAGCTCTCGAGATGTCGCAACTCACAGGGGCTCCTGTGCAATGCACTCAAATACCAGAGCCCATCACACCTACGGGCATGAGTGGGACTGTAAAAGGCTATAACGAAGACGAGGAGAGATAATATGCCAAGTTTCGTGACTAGGAAAAAGCTTCATCCTACTACCATATTTGACATCCAGACAGGACTGTGGGGAGTGTGGTCGGTCCTATACGCAGAGCTGAATAATAAAAAGATCAATAGAAAAAAGATACTGGCGTGTATGGATAAATGCTGTATACTGGCAAGAAAGTGTGAAATACGACTACCAGATAAAAAGAGCAAAGATGCTGAGCAAGATTTCTGGGATAACGTAGGAAAGAAAAGAGGATCTTATGGGCAATGAATCATACATTATAGACATACGAGGATTTTCGGTATATTATAAAACAGAAGACAGATATAATTCCGATATATCCCTCTCTCTTAATTGTGCAATGGGAGAGCGTGACAGAAATCGTATCAATGAGATAGAAGATAAAGATATTCGTAAAGCTGTCTATAAAGTCTTTGATAAAATGAGTGAGATTGATCCCGACATAGAAAGCTGTATGAGCAACCAGTGCGAGGGGCAATCTCCTATGGCGATAGGGTGGAGCGATATGGAAAAAGCTACACCAGAAAAGCTAGTAGCATTGAAAGAAATCCTAGAGGAAGCTGGCTTCATCGTAGAAGTTATAGAGAAAGATAGATTCATTACATACGGGTGAAAAATGACAAAATACAGTATTCTTAAGAAGTTGGAAGAATTCCGGGACAACATGCACAAAAAATCCTATTTGAGAAAAATGTGCGGTTCTGTCGCTTTGTTAGACAATATTGATTTTGCCCTGTATATAGCTAGAGCAACCTACTACAATGAGAATGCTGAGATTTTAGAAAAATTTCACAGGATCATTTTTAGGATAAGTTCAAAATTTCTAACAAGAATTTTCAAAGATATCTACCCAAAAAAAGACTATAGAAAAATAGCATCAAAGCATAAAGAGCTGTGTATAATAAAAGATCGTTACTGGAGAGCATACTTGAAATCTACTAAGGCTGACTACTAACGCACGAATGTGAGGCATGACTGATTCCAAAAATAAGGATAATATATGCCCAACAGAAAATCTCAAAAAGTAGTAGCGTACCATATAGACACGGTAGACTCTACCGCGTGCTACTATGACATGCCAGGGCCTGTATTTTTCTACTATAAACCTAAAAACAAAGAATTTCCCATTTTTCATACGACATCTGAAGGAGCATGGGTAGAGGTACACCCAAAATATAGAGACTCGAAAAAAATCTCCATAGAACAAGGGTTCTGTATAGGCGGAGACTACGGCACCATGAAATTGCCCCGTTATACAGTATCCACAACGATCACCGGAGTACCTGTGTCAGAGAAAAATGCGCGTGCTCTCCTGTGGTATGCCGCACACGAAAAAATGAGAAAACTGGCCAATGATATGGCCTCTACAGCAATAAGAACGCTCAATAAATCAGGATACCTTATCGTGAGCTGTGGGGACTTACAACTCACCTATACTACTAAAAAAGAATTAAAGATACAGTTCAATCTGGGCATGGTCCTGAATGTCATGACTACTGCACAAGTAGTCCAATCCTATACTCAAGACGCATTTGTGTGGAAATCAATCAATACAGGTAAACAAAAGGACCCTACAAATGAATTTCCCATACAGAATAGCCGTAAAAGGCAAAGGCACTGAAACCCTCACAAAGGGTGACTACATCGCCGCGGGCGGAGAAGGTACCGTATGCCAAAAAGGCGGCACCGCATACAAAATCTATCACGACCCCAAGCGGATGATCTCCGTAGGCAAGATCACCGAGCTGCAGTGCCTGGCACACCTCAAAAACGTGCTCGGTCCTCGAGACATCCTCCTGGACGCCAAAACGAACACGCCTGTAGGGTTTACCATGCCTTATATACATAAAACCGAGTTCTTGACTCGCCTATTCGCTAACCCTATAACGATACTTACCAAAGTGACGTTGTGGGAGTCTAGGGAGCTTACTCAATAAAATGAGTAAGCAGACGTTACAACGAGAGTTCAAGAACGTACCTACGGGCGCTCCACTAGCCTGTAGCTCTACAAGCACGCCATTAAACAGACTGGAAACGGTCAGTGTGGTGAGCAAAGTACTGAGTTGTAACAATCCCGAAGTGGGTCAGCGGAAACAGGTATCCGGACTTAAAGTCACTGTACCTGTACTCTCTATTACGGGGAGTCCCTTGATGCCTTGTTCTTTGGCTAAAGCACGCCACCTTTTAGAAAGGAGAAGAGCGAAGATAGTCAATCTCAATCCGTTTGCTATTAAATTAACTTTTGACTGTGAGAACAAAGTTCAGGAGGTATCCCTCGGAATAGACACAGGGTACAGGCACATAGGGTTCTCAGCTATCACAGAAGTCAAAGAGATTGTGTCTGGTGAGGTTGAGCTTGATGATAAAACCTCTAAAAGGTTAACAGAGCGAAGAATGTACCGAGGGCACAGAAGAAGCAGGTTGAGATACAGGAAACCTAGATTCAATAACAGAAAGACTTCTGAGGGGTGGTTACCTCCTTCTATCCAGAGAAGACTTGATACACATATAAATATGGTAAACAAGTTAAAGGAGTTGACTCCAGTTAGAAAGGTAACTGTAGAGATAGGTGCTTTCGATATACAAAAACTGATGGATCCTGAAATCTCTGGAAAAGAGTATCAGCATGGCGATCTGTACGGATACAACAATTTAAAAGCTTTTCTGTTTAGTCGTGAGAGCGGTAAATGTCAACTCTGTAATAAAAAGATTGTTAAGGGTGAGAAAGCACACTTACATCATATTAAACCTAGGAGTGAGACGGGTACTGACAGGCCCTCTAATATAGCTTTGTTACATGAAAACTGTCATGATAAGATGCACAAGAAAAAGCTCTATAAAAAACTTAAGGGACCAAAAGAGTACAAAGCAGAGACTTTCATGTCTATAATGGCTGCTAGGTTAAAAAAAGCTTTAGATTGTGATGTTACCTATGGATACGAGACGGCCACTAAAAGAAATCTGTTGAGAATAGAGAAGAGTCATGTGAATGACGCGCTTGTTATAGCGGGAGGGACTAATCAGGAGAGGTGCCTGCCTTATAAAGTAGAGCAGAAAAGGATAAATAACAGGGTGCTTCAGACTAATAGGAAAGGATTTATTCCATCTATTAGAAAGAAAAGGCATTCTATACAAAATAGAGATTTTGTTTGGATAAATAATAAGAGATACCTGTGTGGGGGAGTTGCTAGTAGAGGTGCCGAGGTTTATTATTTTGAGCGCTCTGGAAAAAAGTTAATTAATACAAAAAAGATAGAAAAGGTATATCACACAGGCAGTATGGTTTGGATAAGCGGTGTGGTTTTCACGGAGCTTGTATGAATTTCCCCCTAAAAGTAATCATCCAAGGAAAAGGCCCTGAAACCCTCGATAAGAACTCCTACATTGCGGCAGGAGGGGAGGGAATTGTTTGCAGAAAGGGCGGTACAGCCTACAAGATATACCACGACCCTAAAAAAATGATAGCTATAAAAAAGATACAGGAATTGAGTCCTTTAAAGGGCTATACCAATATACTGTGCCCTCAGGACATTGTTCTTGATGCCCGAACCTCTACTCCAGTCGGTTTCACTATGCCTTTTGTAGACAAGACAGACTTTCTCTGTCGAGTTTTTAATAAAGGGTATAAACAAGACAACGGGATTACTGATCAAGCCGTTGTATCTCTAGTGAAAAGCATTCAAGAAACCATAAAAAGCATACATAAAAGTGGGATACTTATTGTTGACCTAAACGAGTTGAATCTGTTAGTGGACTCCACTACTTACGAAACCGCCTACTTTATTGATGTAGATTCATGGCAAACCGCTACCTATAAAGCTACAGCACTCATGGAATCTGTAAGGGATAGATTTATGGTTCCGGGCCAATTCAATGAAGGAACCGACTGGTTTTCTTTCGCAATAGTATCTTTTGAAATCTATACCGGATTTCATCCTTACCAAAAAGGGCAACACCCTAATTATAAACCAAAAGACTGGTCTGCTAGAATGGATGCCGGAATAAGCGTGTTCCATCCTGAAGTTACTCTATCAGATGTATGGAAAGGCGCACTAAATGTGATCCCCAAACCCCACCTAGAATGGTACAAGCGCGTCTTCCACAACAAAGAGCGTACAGCACCCCCGCTCCCCGAGGGCACGCTCCTGGTAGGCACTATACAGCCTGTTATGGTAGCTGGTAACGCCTCGTTTGAGGTCACGAAGCTCTTCTCGTATAAAGAGAAGATTCTGGGACATTTCTATTACAATGGGCTCAACTACGTGATCACTGAGAAAGGGATCTACCAGAGTGACCGTTTGGTTCGTACGCTCAACAAGAAGTATCGTAAAATGAGTCTGGCTGCCGTACCTGGCTGTGACCCTGTCTTCGTGCACAAAGAGGGTTCTACGGTCTATTTCGAGGACCTGGGGGGCACTCAGGTAGGTATAGTGGCTGCCGCGGACGCTATGCAGTACGGTGGACGTATTTATACGGTCTACAACGGTAAGATGACCGAGAACACGTTCAGGAATATGAGCAAGAAAGTGCTACACCTCACAAAAGAGGTGAGTAATATCTTTGAGCCTGCCACCAAGCTATTCCCGGGAGTAGCGGTACAGGACATCCTCGGTAAATGCTGGTTGGCGATACCCTATGCTGAGGGCAAGTGTGCCAGTATGGCGATACCAGAACTCAACGGGGATAGGATCCTCGACGCTAAATTTGAGGGGGTTATCTGTATTCTCATATCTGAGAAGAGCGGAAAATACAAACGTACTGTGCTGCATTTCAATGACAAGGTGAATTCGTATTCCATCAGGGTAGAGGACGATATAGCGTATGAGGGGGTGAACTTCACCTATCTGAGTAGCGGGGTGTGCGTGCATGTGCCGTCGGATAGTATGATAGAGCTTTTCCGGGACAATTCCAAAGTGAAGACGGTCGCGAACCCACCGTTTACTACTGACATGAAACTCACGAATGACGTCACGAGTGTACTGTTCGTGAACGACACTGGACTGTACACCGTAAAACTCAAATGAAAGGGAGAAACAATGGTCGAAAAAATCATGAGCCCAGTAGCAGAGGCCGAGCAGAAACTGACACAAGGTGTACGGGAATTAAAGCTCGACACACCTCTTATTAGGTCTTTTCTGGAGAAGACGGCTAAAGAGTATATGCGAGTTTTCAAAAAGAAAGGTAGGATAGTTAGACTATGGCCTTCCGAGTTTATTTTCGAGGTACATGCAAAAGACTGGCGCAAAAAAGTACGAGTTCCTATTGCTGACTTTTTTGCAGGTAAATCAAACGTTGCCCAGAGGGATCTACAACTAAATTATGAGGGTTTGA
>Ga0315291_10004702_pt1 | contig 17294 bp, 23 predicted proteins | sample YL17G12_20_MG_FD_203070 | JGI IMG/M metagenome (GOLD analysis project Ga0315291, IMG submission 203070) | Sediment microbial communities from Yellowstone Lake, YNP, Wyoming, USA - YL17G12_20 | ecosystem: Environmental > Aquatic > Freshwater > Lake > Sediment | place: USA: Wyoming | collected...
TCCACCCTTCCGGCGATCGCATTTCCGCCCATACGTGGATCGGGTTTCCGGGCTGCCTGGCTACCACCACGAGGCGGAAGATCCGGCCGATCGCCATGATCGCGGCGGCTAGCAGGGTCGCTATGTCGTCGCAATCTCCGGCGCCGATCGCCAGGGTGCGGCGCGGTGCCTGTACGTACTCATGTCCCGGCGGGTCCAGGGTGTAGCGGACGGCGCGCAACGCTGCACGCATGAGGGCGCGGGCTTCGCCGTCGTAGTCGTCGCGGGCCACGTTGCGGATCGCGGCAAGCGCCCAATCTCGGACGGTCGGGTCGACGGCGTCCTGCCGGGCAAGTCGGGCCATGATCGGCACGACTTGTTCCGGGTGCCTCCAACCCTTGCCGGTGTTGAAGTGCGCCGCGGTTCCGCGGAGCGGGAAATTCAAGGCAGGCGCTCCGCCGTCGGCGGGGTTCCTCCGTTGCCTCCGGCGCCTGGTGCCTGCGCCGTTGGCGGACGCGATCCGGCGCCTCCGGCGGGCGGCGGTCGTACCTGCGTCGGCTGCGTCGGCCTGCTCGAGCTGGCGGGCGCGGCCTGCGGCGCCTGCTCGCGGGGCTTCTTCGGAAACCACTCGTCCATCCCGCGTTTGATAAACTCGCGGCCCACGTCGCGCGTAAACGCTGACATCCCATCTTCGGGATCGCCTGGGTTCGGCGCGGCCTGCGGCGTCGGCGCCAGGCGCTCGAGGGCTTCGCGGATCTGCACGGCCTCGTCGATCGCGCTGAGTAGTCCGGGGCGGTCGGGCGCGGCGGCGCCGTCGGCGGCCTGGGCGGGCGCGGGTCCGCTGCGCGCCAGGTGCTCGAGGATCGCGGCGGTCTGCCGGGAGAGTCCGGCCACGGCGATCGCAAGGTCGCGCACGGCGGGATCGGGTCCGGCCTGGTGAGGCGGCGCGGGCGCTGCCATCGGAACGGCGAGCGTTGCGGGGATCGGGTTCGGCGGCGCCAGGTCTTGCCCGTAGTGCCTGGGGCGCCCGGCGACAAAGACATCGGCGGCGGTCCAAAGCGTTCCGCCGTCGTTGTCCTGTACGGTGATCTTGTACCGCTCGCCCCCCCAATTCTCGCGTAGGTACTCCCTCAAGCCGTAGCTGCGGATCGCGTCGGAGTCGGCGGTTTCGAGGTATCCGCGCGCCCATGCTGGCACGAGTCGTTCAATTTCGACCCTGCACGCGGGCGGGATGAGGCGCACGGCTGCGGCCGTCGCTGCGGCCTGCGCGTGCTGCGCTACGGTTGCGGCGGTCGCTGCGCCAGGTGGCGGGGCCTCCGGCGCCGGGGCGCCCCCTGCGGCCTCCGTGGCGGCCTTCCTGGCGGCTTCCTCGACGGCGGCGATAGCGGCTGCCTTAGCGGCCTTGGCGATCGCACCCTTGCGGCCTTTCGCCGCTGCGTCGGCCGAATCGCTGATCGTCGTCGTGGTTCTTGGCATGGTTTACCCCGCGGAATTTGACAGTAGGCGGGATTTCGTCGATCGTCAATCCCGCCGCTAGGGTCGCCCCCGAAAACCCGTCGCCTACCCCGCCGGGCTGCGGCACTTTACAAGAGGGGTGCGAGGTAGGCGCATGCACGCACGGTTCCCGTTGGCGTTGATCGCGTTCGTCGTCCGTTCCGTTGTGCGGCTGGTGGTGAAAGGGCAAGAGGTGGCGTTCTCCTGCGAACGAACCTTGCCGGTGCTGCTGGCGGTCTTGGCGCATGATGGGGCGGGCGGCTCGTGGGCGTCGATCGCAACGCTGGCGCGAGAATCGGGCAAGTCCGAATCGGCGGTGCATCGCGCCCTTCGCGCCTTGGTTCTCCTGGGGGTTCTGCTCGGGTGCCGTCGTCGTCGCGGCAACGGGTCAGACTCGACGTCGATCTACCGGCTGGCGCCCAAGTGGGCGGCGCTCCTGGGGTGCCGTAGCGGCCAGGGGGAGGGTGCCATAGACGGCACCCCCTTTGATCTCCCTAACAATCCCAAGGAACAACCCCCTACACCCCCCGCCGCTTGCGATCCGGCGGTCGGCCTCGAGGTCCACGGCGAGGCGGGGGGGGACACCCCCCCCGCACCCCCGGCCCTGGTGCCTACGGCGGTCGAAGCGGGGGGGGGGCTATCCCCTACCGATCGGGCGGCGGCCTGCCTGGCGCTGCTGGCTTGGAACGGCGAAGCCTACCCCGCGGCCCACGGCGGCCGGGCCTACCTGCCGGACGTGCGGGCCGACGGTCGGGCGGTGCCTAAGATCGTGCGCTACGCGGAGGCGGCGGGCTGCCGGACGGTTCCGGCGGTCGGCGCCTGGTGCTCGTCGTACCTGTCGCGGTTCTGGACGCTCGGCGGCAAGGCTGCGGATTTCGGGCATCGGCTATCGGCGGCGGTGAAGCTGGCGGAATTCTGCCGTCCACGGCCGCGGCCGACGGTCGTACCACGGCCGGAAACCGTGCCAACGGTCGATCCGGCGGCGTTCCGCCGGGCGGCGGCTGCGGCGGCTTCCTCGGGTTGCGAGTTCGCGGCGTCGATCGTGCGTCGTGCTGGCGGCGCGATCGCGGCGGGGTGAGTTTCCGCTAGTAAATAATCACAGGAACGCCCTAACTATCTGCACCTATTGACGCCAGGGATTCCGCGTGCTACCTGTCAACGGTTACGATCGGAAACGATCCGATCGGGGGAGGTAGCATCATGGGTCGGCCGTTCCTTGGTACTCGTCCCTTTGTTCTGCGGTTGCTGCCGGTGGAGATCGGCGTTTTGCAGCTAGCAGCGGCGCGCACGGGCCAGCGCAACGCGCAAGCCTGGGCCATGCGTGCGTTGTGGGAGTCGGCGTGTGCGGTCGTCGGTGCCGATCGGGCGGCCGCAATTCGCACGGGTGCGCCGCTCGAGCCAGGCGAGGCGGAGGCGATCGCGGGCCTGGTGCCTGCGCCCCCTGCGCCTGCGCCTCCGCCGCGGCCGACGAAGGCGCGGCCGTCGGCGGAGTTGGTGGCGGCGATCGATCGCCAGGTCGGGCTAGGGTTCGCGGGGGAGCCTGCCGGGCCGGTTCGGATCTCTCCGCCGGGGTCCGATCCGACTGACGGGCACAAGCGACAAACGGCGCGGGCGGAAAAGCTGCGGTCGCTTTCGCGCAAGCGCGATTCCCGGCGCCAGGCGGCGGCGCGCAAGTCGCGGCCGACGGGGAAGGGCAAGGGGCGCCGATGAACCGTTGCCAGGCTTGCGATCGGGAATGCGCGCCCGGCGCTGCCTTCTGCGCGGAATGCCTCCAAGGGGCCAAGGATGCGATCGTGCGCCAGGCGGAGCGGCGCGGCCTGGTGGCGGATGCGCTGCGCGAACGCTGCCCGGCCTGCGGCCTGGTGGCGGTGTCCATCCGCACGATCGGGCCGTTCGGCTCGAGCGCGCCGCACGTGATCGCAGAGTGCGGGGCTTGCCTCTGGCGGATTCTGCTGTCGGCGCATTGTGCGTGCGGGCGGCCGGTCGAGTGGTTCCCTGGTGGGGAGCCTGGCGTTTTCTACTGTATGGGGTGCCTGCGGTCGTATCGGGTCGGCGGTTCGTTCCGTCCGAATTGCCCGGCGTGCGGGGCGCCGATGCTCTGGTCGATACCGGAAGCGGACGGGCGCCCGCGGCCGGGCTTGTGGGTCTGCGTCTGCGGCGCGGAGAAACCGGCCGCGGTCGCCTGGTAGGGGGTGAAGCATGCGGGCGGTCTGGTTGCTGCTGCTGTGCGGGTGTTCGATGAACTGGATCGATCTGTCGCCCGAGGCGGACGGCGAGGACCTGGCGGACGGCGAGGACCTGGCGGACGGCGAGGACCTGGCGGCCGAGGTCGAGGACCTGGCGGACGGCGAGGACCTGGCGGCCGAGGTCGAGGACCTGGCGGACGGCGAGGACCTGGCGGACGTGTGCGGCGCCTGGTGGCTGGTGGACGGGGACGGGGACGGCTACGGGGCCGGGGCGGCGACCTGGGTCGACTGCGGGCTGCCCGATCCGCCGGGCTACGTGCTGATCGGCGGCGACTGCTGCGACGGAAACGCGAACGTGCATCCCGATCAAGCGGAGTGTTTCGCGGTGCTGGTTCCCGGCTGTCCCGGCCTGGCGGACCTGTGCGATTACGACTGCGACGGGGCGCGGTTCAACTGCACGGGCGGCGGCTGCCGGTAGGGGGCGCGGAATGAAACGGGCGCCCGCGGTGCGTGCTAGTGCGGGGCTGAACCTGCCGCGCGGAACCTGCCGCACGTCGATCGGTCCCTGTCCCGGCTGCGGTTCTCCCGTGTTTGCTCCGGTTGATTGGGTGGCGGGTTGGTGCCAGGTCTGCGGCGTTGCGCTCGAGCGGGACGAGGAAGGGCGCGCGGAGTTTGATGCGGCGGTCGGTCGGCCGATGTGCCAGGCGTGCGGCGTCGGCCTGGTCGATCCGGTGGAGCCTGCGGGGTCGTTCAAGTGCCGAAATTGCGGCGCGGTGTTTGCTGACTGGCGGAAGGGGGGCGCGTGATGGCTTCTCCGGTCTGTCCGTTCTGCGGGTATGACTACTTTCTGACGTTCCCGCGCGATCCGTGGGAGTGGTGCGGGAAGTGCGGGCGGGCGTCGTTCGTGTCGGACGGCAAGCGGGAGATCCCGCTAGGTGCGCCGCGGCGGTCGAAGCGCGATCTAGATCGCCTGGTGATGAGGATCGGCGGGCGTCGTCTGCCGCCCTTGTCATAATAGGCATTAGCGGTAGGGTTGACGCGATCAACCTGATCGCAGGAAAGGGGGCCGGATGGCATACCTAACGGAATGGAAATCGGGAACCTGGCGCCGCAAGGTCGCGGTGGGGAGGCGGTGCGATGTCTGCGGCCGGACCGTGCGCGGCCGGGCCGTCGGGTGGTGGCGGCTGAACGTGTTTCGCTCCAAGGGCGATCGGCGCCAGCGGCTCCGCGGCCTCCGGCGCCTTCATGTCTGCTCGTCGCGCTGCCTGGTCCGGCGCCTGGCGGGCGCTCGAGCGGGGACGCGGATCGGTTTGCAGTTCCACGGGGCGGCGAAGCTGGCGATCCGCGGCCTGGTCAAGCGGGGCGAGTTGTGAACGGTCCGGCCTGCCCGGAGTGCGGCGGGCCACTCGTCCGCCAGGCGGCGGGCGCCTGGTCGTGCGCCAGGTGCGCCGGGGACGGGGCGGGCGTGGTGCCTGCGCCCTTGGCGGCCGACGGCGATCGCCTGGTGGCGCTCGAGCGGGCGATCCTGTCGCTGCGCGGTGATGCTCTCGATCGCGCGGGTGTCGTCGTTGACCTTGAACGGCGCGTGCGGGCGCTCGAGGCGGGCGGCGCCTAGTTCTGTACGAGTAGCTGGCGGATGAGCAGCACGTCGACGGCGGTCGGCGCCGCGTCGGTGATGATGAGATCCCAATAGGGGGGATTCGGTCCGGCGGGGCTGATGTAGCGGACATCGCCCGGCGCCAGCACGTTTCCGTCGACGTTCTTGTAGGCGTTGAGTCCGGCGCCGTCGTCGGCGCCGCGGAGAGTGATCTGCGTGATCGGGTTCGCTCCGACGTTCTTGACGCGGACCACAAAGCCGATGTCCGCTCCGTAGGTCGGTTCCGGGCGCCAGGGGACGACGGTAGTATTTCCGATCGGGCAAGGCACGCCCGCCGCGATCGGTTCGTCCTGCCTGATCTGCACGTATCGGGGATAATCGCCCATGTCTTTACCCTCCCGGCCGGGATGCTAGCTCCCGGCCGACGGTCGCGCAAGCCTGGTGCTTGCGCCCTTGGCGGGGCGCCGGAGGGCGCGATCGGGGGGGTAGTGCGACCCCTACCGGGTTCCCGATCGGGCAACCTGGGGCATTCTAGGGGCCTCGATTTCGGACGGCGCCCCCCGGTTCCCGCCCCTGGCGGGATTTCGGCTCCGTGGACCCTGGCGCCTTCCAACCGCTGCCGGGGGGCGCCAGGCTCGAGCGTAGCACGGCGGGTTAGGTGCTGCGGTCCTTCTTCTTGCTGGCGGCCTTTGCTGCGAGTAGTCCAAGCAAGATCCATCCCCACGGGGTCGACGTGCTCGCCGCGGCCGTCGGCGCTCCTGCTGGCGGCGCCTCTCCGATGCGCGGCGGGAGCAACCCCGACGGCGCTCCGCCAGGCGCTCCGCCTGGTGAAACGCCGACGGCCGCGGCGGCGTCCTGCAAGGTCAATTCCGCCTCGAGGATGAGGCGCAAAAGCTCGGCTAGGTTCTCGGTCGCTACCTTGAGCCAGTCAAGCGCGGGTTTGTTGTGGTAGTCGTAGCTCGGGGAAATCCAGGTGCCAGGCTGCCAGACACTCGATCCGCCGAATAGGTTTTCGCGCTTGGCGGCCTCCCACTCCGCACGGGCGCGGGCGGTGAGTTCTGCGATCCGCGCGTCCCATGCCATGACGAAGCGGAGTCGATCCGCGATCGACTGCGGGCTGACGTCGACGGGAGTCTCGAGCCAGGCGCGGGCGGCCGTCCATTGGGGCGCCATGACGCGGAGATCGGCGGCGACGGTGCGAACGTGGTTCATCGTCTGTTCCCAAAGCTGATCGCTCGATCCCGTCGTGCGGTATCCGGTCGGGTCGGTGTCCATTTCGTGCGCGATCCGCGCAAGCTCGAGGAAGGGATCGGCCTCGGCCTCCGCCGTCGGCGGAGTCTCGAGCCAGGCGGCGGCGCTCGACTTGGCGATCGCGGCGGTCGGCATGCTCAGTACTCCACGATCGCGGATGCCTGGCGGCGCCGGTCATAGCGCGCCGTCGTGCGCGGGTCGCGGTGTCCCATCGTGCGCCGGAGCGTTTCGATCGGCACCCCGCGGTCGATCGCAAGGGTGGCAAACGTGCGCCGGAATGCGTGCGGCGTGATCTGCGCCTCCGGTAGTCCGGCGGCGGCGGCCCATGCCTGGCAAAGCTGCCGCACCCGTTCGCGGGTGATCGGGATCAACCGCTCGCCCGGCTCGAGGTCGCGCGCCAGGTGCGCCAGGTCGGCGGCAAGCTGATCGCTGATACCTAGGTCGCGGGCCTCGCCTCGCTTCGCGGTCGCGCTGCGGACGTGGATCGACTTGGCGGCCTGGTCGAAGTCGCGGGCGCGCAAGCCTAGTGCCTCCGCGATCCGCAAGCCGATCGACGCGAGCAAGAGCACGATCGCCCGGTTCCGGGTGTGGAGCGCGGCCACGGGGCCGGAAGTCGCGGCGGCGAGGATGGCGCGAACGTCGCTTGCCTCCATGCTCGGGCGCTTCTGCTCGTCCTGGGAGACGATCGGCGCCTCGAGGTCGGCGGCGGGGTTGTCGTGGCGGTATTCGTTCGCGCGCAAAAAGCGGTGGAACGTGCGGACGGCGGCCAGGCGGCGGGCCACGGTCGCGGGCGCCTCGCTGGCGATCGCCTGCTCGCGCCAGGTGACAAGCGCGGCCAGGTCGGCGCGGGCGGCGGCGAGGATCGCGGCCTGGTCGTCGGCCTGGTCGTCGGCCAGGATCGCGCGGCCGACGGAAACCAGATCGGATCGGTAGGCGCGGCGGGTCTGCGGGCTGCGCTTCGCGCGAAGCCAGGCGGCGGCGATCGCGCCGGGGTCGCGGCGCTCGAGCGCGCGGCTAGAGGTCCTGGGCTTCGATGATGTCATGCAACGCCAGGGAAACGGCCGACGGATAGAAATTCTCCCCCTGCACGATCAAGACATGGCGGAACGGCTCGCGGCAAGTGGGGCAGGCGTGGCGGGCGGGGTCGCTCAAGGGCAACACGAATTCGGCGCCGCAGTTGCAACGGATCGTTGCGCTCGCCTGCAAGATTTCGCCCCCGCTCGAGCGGATCGACGCGGGCGGGCATTCCATGTCGATTTCGCCCCACGGCAACGCCTTCGCCTGCTTCAACACTTCGGCAAGCTCGGGGATCTCGGACGGGGGGAGGGGCTGATCCGGTCCGGCTTCCTCCGGCGGGTCGGCGTCGTCGGCGCCCGCGGTCGGGGCCTGGTCGATCGTGTCGGTCATGTTCTGCGCCTCCTTGCCGCGATGATAACGCCCAATGCCAAGATCGGCAACGCCAGGTCGGATCGGCCTGGCGCCGCGGCCGGAGTCGGCGGCGGTGGGGCGCCTGGTGCCTGCGCCCTAGGCGCGGCCGTTGCGCCGCACCCGATCCAGCGGAAGCGGCCGGAGGCGTCGATCCCGAGTGCGGCGAGCGTTGCGGCCACGTCGAAGCGGTGCGCCAGGTCCTCGGCGCGGAGGGGCCAGCGGGAAACGGCCTCAAGGTGTAGATGCGGGCCGGACCATTGGAACGCGGGCCGGTCGGGATAGCCTGCCGTCGATCCGACGGTGGCGATCGCCTCGCCCGTTCGCACGGTCGCCCCCTCGTCGGCGCGCGTCGACGCACAATGCGCGTACATGCTGAACCACTCGCCCGCGTGCGCGTGGCGGAGTAGCACGACGTTCCCATAACCGCGCACGCCTGGCGCCCCTGCCGCGTAGACGCGATCGATGATGCCGTCTGCGATCGCAAGGATCGGCGTGCCCTCCGGCGCCATGATGTCGACGCCGTTGTGCCAGCGGTCCGATCCGTCCTGGCGGCGCCTCCATCCCTGCGGCGAGCCGATGCGCCCACCGATGATCGGCGGCGCCAGGCACGGATCGATGTCCGGCATGGGGCTAGTCGACGCGGGTCTGCATCGCCCGCGGCGTCAATAGGACATCGGGGATAAGCTCGCCCTCGAGGATTCCGTATCCTTGGCCGAGTAGATCGACGATCGGCATCGCGGCAAGTCGTGCGGTCTGATCCCACGTCGAAATTAGGACGACGTGCCGCGGTCCCTGTACGTAGATCCGGGCGTTCCCGGTGTAGCCTCCGGTTTGCCAGCGGGTGATCGACTGCCAGGGGATGACATGCTCCGCAACGCCGTTTAGGAAGTCGTCGGCGCTCGCCATGCCAGGGATCGCGCCTGGGATCGGGAGTAGTTGCCCGGCGACCGGGGGATCGGGGTCGCCTCCCTCTTGGTTGTTGATCTGCGCCACGACAGACCAACGCCAAAAGGGCAAGGTTGCGCCCGGTCCCATCGGGCCGAGTTCTTCCCACCATAGCGGCGAGTCGTCCATCCCGACGGCGAACGGGTTTTGCTGCACGCGGAACGGCGCGGCCTGCACGTGGGCGACCTGGGCGACGTATCCCGCGGGGACGAAAAGCGCGGCTAGGATCTGACTCGAGCGGGCGCGGTAGTCGTAGGGTGGTCCGGCCGGAAGCGCGGCGCGTCGTCCCCAGTCCTTGCGGAACCAACGGGGGAAGTTCGGAACGCCCTGGATCTCGATCCGCACGGTGGCGGCCTACTCGTCCCCGCCGAGTGCGCCGCGGGGGCCTCCGTGCTTCGGCAAGCGGTCCCATCCGATAAGGGCGATGTCGAGGATCGACGGGATCGCGGCGCCGGGGTACAGCTCGGCCGGGTCGACGGTGAACGTGCGGCGAATTCGGATCGTGATCTTCTCGTTGCCTTCGACGAGGGCATAGCGCATTCCGCCCGGCTGGCCTCCGGCGTTCTGGTTGCCTAGCAACGCCTGCACTAGCACGGGCTTGGTGATCCACTTGTTTTGATCGGTCCCGGCCTCGAAGATTTCCACGATCCGCGAGTCGTAGGGGCGGATCGACCCGAAACCCCACTCCAAGAAAACGAACGGCATCGACTGCGGGATCGTGATGACGCCTTCGGGCGGCTCGGCGCCCGCGAACGGGTCCAGGCTGAAGCGCACGGGCCACACTCGCGGGCGGAGCGCGTATCGTTTCTGAAGCTCGAGGGCGATCGCTGCGGTCTGGTAGTCGTCGGCCACGGTTCAAGCCTCCCGGCGGGCGCCTGGTGCCTAGGCGCCCGCCTTCCGCGATCGCTACTACCGGCGCCGGGTGGCGGAGCCAGCGCGCGGCATCGCGCCCGCCCGCGGGTTGATCTTCCGGCGGCCCCACAGTTCCCACGAGAGGGCGACGAGGGCCGGGGGCAGGAAGGCGGCCACTTCGACCGGCGGCGGGATCGGCGCGTTGGTCACGATCCAGTCATTCGCCAGCGGGGCGCCCACTCCGACGCCCGCGATCCCGGTCCCGAGGTAGGGCATGTCGGCCGGGCTGAATTCGATGTGCGCGGTGAGGCTCGGTCCGCCCGGCCGGAGGCGCAGTTGATCGGGGAGGGGGAAGCCGTCGCGGCGGCTCGTCCCCATGTTCTGCGCGGTCGCGGCGTCGGCGCCTCCGAGGATGACGTATCCGCCCGCGGCGCCGATCGTGTCGACCGGGATCGCCTGCAACACGGGCATGGTGTCCGCCTCGAGGTAGTACAGGCCACGGCTGATCAAGGTGCCCATCTGGATCGCGCGGGGCACAACGATCGCGGTGAGGGCGCCCACTCCGAGGCGCACGAGGCGATCGGACGGCTCGGGCGGGAAGAAGTAGCGGAGCGACTGGCGGAACGCGGTGAAGTCGTAGGGCGCTTTGCCGCTCTCCTTCATGTTGGTGAGGTTCGCCACGCTCGGCACGCTGTCCAAGAACGTGATCTTGCCCTGCTGCACGGCGGGGCGCTGCAACCCGACGGCGTTGGTGGTCGTGTCGTTGCGCCAGTCGGTCGAGGAGATCCGATAGAAAAGGACGGACGGATCGGCGCGCTTCTCGTCGCCTCCGGCGGCGCCCATGTCGTCGTCCGCTCCCATGTCGTCGTCCGCTCCCATGTCGTCGTCCCCTGCCGTTCCGGCCTGCTCGATCTGCATTACCATCGTCGATCCCTCCCGCCCTTGTCTCGACATGCGAGCAAGAGCAAAAACGCCGCGTCTGCGGCGCGAGTCCCTACCACTTGGGCGGGCGAGTCTCGAGCTTGACGCCCGCGGCCGTCCGCACGTATCCGTGAACCTGCGTCGACTTGGTGTCGGCGCAAAGCCTCGCCCACTCGTCGGCGGTGAAGGGGTAGAGCGCGATCGACCCCTTCGGGATCGGCGCTGCGAAGTGCGGCCGGGCCTTCTTCTTCGCGTCCGGCTCGAGGTTGACCCATGCGCCCGCGGGCGGGAAACGCCCGGCGGCGATCGCGGCGTCGTAGTCGGCGCGCGGGATCGGGTGATCCTTGTCGCCCACGGGGCCAGGCGCGGCGGTCGGTCCGGTTTCGTCCTTCGGCATGCTGCGGCCTCGCTTCCTGGCGGGCGCCTGGTGCCTAGGCGCCCGCGTGCTCGAGCGCACGGCGGATCTCAGCTAACCGCGTCCCGGTAGCGGTCCATCGCGGCCGACATGCCCTTGACTCCCCCGCCCGCCGGAAGCGGGAACAAGAGGAAGGAACCATCGGGCGCGGTGCCCAACTTGTAGCGGCGGCCGGTCGCGTCGTCCTTGATGATGTCGCCCGGCTTGGAAGTCTCGGGGATCTCGACGCGGGTTTCCTCGGCGCCCATGTCCCCGCCGAGTCCCTGGAAGCCTCCGCCCGGCGTCGGCATGTACCACACCGATTGATCGGGCATGCGGACATAGGCGCCCATCGGGGAGATCGCGCCCATGCCTGCAAGCCGCTCGTAGTCGGCGGCCTCGATCGGGTTGTCGGCGGACATCCCGTTGCCCGCTCCGGTGAGCAAGCCCGTTGTCTCGCCCGTCGGGGCCGGGGAGAGGAAGGCTAGCAGGTGGTTCGCGGTGAACTCGTCGGCGTGCTGATCGACGAGGTACTGGACGGCAACGCCCGTCGCGCCGTCCTGCGCGGCGCGCTGCTCGTTGGCGTCGGCGCCCAGCCAGTCCGCCACCATCGGCGCGGTGTAGATCCCGGCGGCGAACGTGAGATAGTGCGTCCCGGTCAACTTGCCGTCGGTTCCGCGCACCCCGCCGATTTTCCGCGCGAGCAAGCGAATCCCCACCCCGCCGAGTCCGGCGGAGAGGAAACGCCCGAGGGAAAAGCCGTCCGGGTTCTTGCGGATGCTGCGGCGCCGGTAGCGGCGCGGGTTGCTGGCGGCCTCGTTGCGCCGCGTGTATCGGCGCTTGCCGCGGCGGCGCGGGTTCTCGTTCGGCTCGTTCCGGCGGCGCCTGGCAGTCATGGCGGACGCGCGCCGCTTGAACCTGCCCGACTTGCCGCGCGGGGGGAGTCGACGACGGGGGTTGACGATCGTTGTTTCCATGTTTTTCCCTTCCCTAGCCTTCAAGGCTAATCCACGATTCCGCGGGCGGTCAACCTGAACCGTCCGCCGTCGATCATGATCGCCCGCGGCCGTTCGGCGGGGCCGACGGCTGAAACGCGGGGAAGCTGCGCGCGGCTGAATTTGTGGATGTAGTCGATCGGGCTGCCGTCCTGCCACTTGTCCGATCGGTAGGTGATGCTCGAGGCGGTGCCTAGCTGCGTCGTGAATTCGTCCGCTAGCGGAACGTCCATCGCGTAGGTTTTGCGCGGGTCGAAGCTGTGCCAGGTCTTGAACGTGCGCTCCGATGTCGCGTGCGGCGGGTGCTTCGTCGCTTTCCGGCCGGACGGTGGCACGAGGAAGATCCGCATGCGCCCGCGGCTGCCTTTCTCGGCGCCGGGGTCCGCTAGCACGGGCCAGCGTTCGCCCACGGTCCAGCGGTAGCCTTTTCCGGCGGTCAACTCCAAGCCTCGAGCGGTGCCGATCTGGACAAGCTGCCGGGGCTGCGGTGGGTTAGCTCGAGGGGCCACGCCGCGGCCGGAACGTGCGCGGGTCGCCGGCGTAGTGCGTGCGCCCTTGGCGTTGTGCCGATCGACGGCATCTCCGACGGCCTTTGATGTGACTCCGGCGGCAAGGATGAGTCCGGCCAATTCGGGATCGTTCGGGACGGCGATTCCGCGGGCTACGAGGTGATCGCGCCAGGCTCGGCCGCGCGCCCATCCGTCAAGCCACGGGTGCCAGAGTTTCGGATCGCTCGGGATGAGGGTTCCGGCCTGGTCCTGTAGCAGCGCGCCGCGGAGTCCTGCGCGGTAGCCTTCGCGCCAGGCGCCGCGGATGCGGGTCGGCTCGGCGTAGTGCTCGGGCGGCTCGGGGATGTCGATCGGCGGGTTGCCTTGCACGGGCTGGCAAGGGTTCGCGGGCGGCGCCTCGAGCGCGCGGCCTGCTTCCTTCAAGTGCGCCGCGGCCTCCGTGACATGCAAGCGCGCGGTCGAGTCGTCGGGGTTCTTCGTCGGCTGTCCCCACGTGATCCAGCGGTATCCGTGCGCGCGTAGCCAGGTCTGCGCGCCTCGCTTGTCGAAGCGGTGCGGGCCTTGTGCGGCGAAGCGGATCGCCTGCGTTTCGGTGGTGTCCCTGCCGGGGCGGCGCGCGATGATCGCCCGCACGCCTGGCGCCAGGTCGATCGACCGGAACGTCGACGGGTCGAAGCTCTCCGACGGCTCGATCCCGGCGGCGTATTCGGTCCAGTAGATCCGGCGCTTCGGGTTCGTCATTTCTTAGCCAGGAAAAGCCCCCCGACAAGTCCACCGATCCCGAAAAGGTACTTGTCGCTTTCGGTGGTGCCCTTCTGAAATTGTAGCATCCACTCCATTCCCGCGCGCACCATCGCGGGATCGTGGTTCTTCATTCCGAGGTCGATCAAGTCGCCTGCGGCGTTGATCCCGGCGTTGGTTGCGGCGGCCGTCGCCTGGCGGTTTGCGTGTAGCAGGTTGGGGATCTCCTTGACCCCTGCAACGCCGATCGTTCCGATCGCGGCCCACTTGACGATCGGCGCGGTCGCCTTCAAGAGCGCGGCGCCGGTCGTGCGCCACCATCCGGCGGTGACTCGAGCGGCGGCGGATGCTGCGGCGGCGCCCTGGCCCATCGCTTGCGGGAGTGCTGCTCGAGCAACGGCGGCGCCTTCCTCTGCCGTTGCCACGGCGGCGGCCTCCGCTCCGACGGCGCCCACGGCCTCCGGTCCTGCGATCGCGGATGCGAACGGGACGATCCCGACGCTGAACGAAAGCCGATCAAGCGCGGTCGCGCGGCGGTTCGGGTCGCCTGTAATGTAGGCGTCGGGAATCCATCCCATGCCAGGAACGGAAAGCGCGGTTGCGGTTTCGGTGGCGGCCAGGTCCTCGCCGTTCGTCCACAGAGTCCACACCCCATCCGCGATCCGGTCGCGCACCCATGACACGGCGCCGATTTCAAGCAACGCCTGCGCGATCGACTTGGCGGTTTCCGGGCGCCAGTATTGCGACGGGGTGATCCCGCGCTGCCAGGCGTCGATCGCTCCGACGCATGCGAACGCTAGGACGGGCTGCGCTGCAACGGCCAGGTGCGCGATCGTCTGCTGGTAGGCTTCTCCAAGCTGCGCGAGGTCCTGTTGTGTGAGCGTTGCGCCCTGCCCGAGTCCTTCGCGCATGCCTCCGGGCGGGAGCAATTGCGGCGGCAAGGTGCGGGACATGAGGCGGTGCCCTGGGTAGCGGATGCGCGCGGGGCCGAGTCGGCGCCCGGCGGGGTGCGGTGCGATTCGGGCGATCGTCGTGCCTGGCGTTCGGCGGCCGACTACCACGGGCGCGGGCGGTCCGCCTCGAGCGGCGACGGGCGGACGTGCGCCCGGCCGGAGGTCGGCGGCCGTCGCAACGTGCGCCCGGCCGGAGGCGTCAACGATCGTCGGTGCGGGCGGTCCGCCTCGAGCGGCGACGGGCGGACGTGCGCCCGGCCGGAGGTCGGCGGCCGTCGCAACGTGCGCCCGGCCGGAGGCGTCAACGATCGTCGGCATGCCTCCGCCCGCTCGAGGGGCGGCGACGGGTGGCGGGGCGCCTGGCGCCAGGTCGGCGGCCGTCGCAACGTGCGCGCGTCCGTCGGCGCCTACGATCGTCGGCATGCCAGGCGGTAGCACGGCGGCGCGAACGGTACTCATAGGCGGATCGCCTCCTTCGGCTTGCGGGTGCTCGAGCGCGGGCGGCGCGGGTTCGTTGCGGGGCGCCGGTTCAAGGCTTCGATCGTTTCGTCAAGCTCGGATCGGATTTCGCCCCATACGTCTGCTGCCATCCTGGCGCCCTTCAAGAATTGGCGGATGCGGCGGATCGCGTCGGGGATGCTCTCGAGGTCGCCCGCGGCGTAGCGTCCCGGCGCTACTTCGCGGCAGTCGATGATCGTCGCCTTCGGCATGCTAACCCCGACGGCGGGCGGCGGCGGCGACGAGGACAAGCAACGCGATCCATCCGCTTTGATGCTTGCCGTTCGGGCCTCCGGCGGCTGCGCTTGCGGCTGCCGTGCTGGTCGTCGTCGGCGGCTTGACCTGCACGGGTTCGGCGGGCGGCGCTCCGATCCCGGCGAAATCCTCATAGGTCGATCGCATGGTCTGCGGCGTGATCCCGCGGCCCATTCCGGGGCCGTAGGTCCATCCGGCTCCGCGCCACGCCTGCGGGGTGAAGCCGTGCGGGGTCGCGGGCGGGATGCCAAGTCCGGCGAACGTCCACGGGTGGGAGCGGTAGGCTTGCGCGTACCATCCGCGGGCGAACGATCGCGGCTGCCTGCTGGTTCCTCCGCCTCCCTTGATGATCTGCGCGAGTGCCACGGTTACGCCCTCCGCTTCTTCATGGCGGCGATCGCCACGATCGCAATCAACGCAAGGGTGGTGCTGTCGAAACCTCCGGGCTTGCTGGTGGTCGGCGGGATGATCTGCGTGGGAACGGTCGGCGCTCCGCCTCCGCCCGCGGAGACTTGGATCGGCGCGGCCGGGGCGCCGCTCGCGGTCGGCGCGGGTCCGGCGCCTGGTGCCTGCGCCCCTGGCGCTGCTGCGGCGTCGCCTCCGCCGGACGGCGCCGCGGCGCCTGCGCTCGGGCGCGGCATCTTCGCGTCAAGCTCGGCCAGGGTGGGAACGCTGCCGGGGTTGATCCCGCCGTCGGCCATGAGCCAGGCGCGCACGTTCTCGTCGACCCAAGACTGGACATCTTCGCCCTTCGCCTTTTTCCACGCCATGAGGCGCTCGGCGGCGCGGCTGCGGGACATGCCTGCTTCTCCGATGTGCGCCAGTCCGTAATTCGTGCGGCGGGCGCGCGTGCGGAGGTCGCCCACGGTCGCGGTCGATCCGTCGGCGGCGCGTTCCGTCTTTGCGAGTAGTGCGGCCTGCCCTGGCAAGCTGGCGGCGATCGTCGCCTCCGTCGCGGCGTCCACGAGTCGGACGGGGCCGACGGCGCCTAGGCCGTGCATGGTGCGCGTCCCGATCGTTCCGCCTCCGCCTCCGCTTTGCCGCGCTGCTGCGTGCGACGGGTGGAGCGGATAGAGGTAGCGTCGATCCCATGCGCCCATCCCCTCGTAATAGGTCCAGGCGCCGGGGCGCCACTCCGGGCGCCAGGCGCCGGGCATGCTGTGACGCTTCGGCGTGAATTGCCCGAGTCCGAAAAGACCGGAGCGGCCGAATACGGCGGCGGCCTGCTGCGCGGCGCCGATGAGGCGTTGTGCCTGCGTTGCCTGCAACGCTGCCGCGAACGCTTGCACGGCGGCCGGGGCGGGCGAGGCGCCCGCGGGCAAGAGTCCGGCGCCGCGTGGCATCGCGCGGGCGCCGGTCGGCATGCGTGCGGCGCCGGGCGGCGGTCGTACCTGCGTCGGCCTGGCGGCGCCTGGTGCGCCTCGCCCGCCTACGGTGCGCGGCGCGGGCGGCCTGGCGCCAGGTGCTCGGCCTCCGCCCGCGGCGCGTACCTGCGTCGGCCTGGCGGCGCCTGCGCGCACGTCTGCGGCGGTCGCAACGTGCGCGGCGCCTCCGGGGCCTACGATCGTCGGCCTTCCTCCGGCGGCGGCTGCGGCGGCGCTGACGGGCGCTCGAGCGGCGCCGCGGCCCTTTCCGCCTCCGCCTCCGCCTCCGCCGGTCGCCTTCTCGATCATGCTGGCGCCCGCGGTGATGGCGGCGATTGCGGCGCCTGCGGGGGGGTAGATCGCGCCAACGACTTTGGCGATCGGGCCTACGATTTTCCCGACCTTCTTGATCCCGCCCCAAACACTCGCCCAAAACCCCGCGATGTCCTGTTCGGTGTACGCGCCGATCGTATTTTGCATCGGATACCCTCGCCCGAAATCGTCCCATGCTCGCCGCTGTCCGTCAACGCCTGCGTCGACCCCAAGTCGCGGCGGCTTGGTAACGGGGTCGATCGTGATCCATCCTTCCGGCGATCGCATTTCCGCCCATACGTGGATCGGGTTTCCGGGCTGTCTGGCTACCACCACGAGGCGGAAGATCCGGCCGATCGCCATGATCGCGGCGGCTAGCAGGGTCGCTATGTCGTCGCAATCTCCGGCGCCGATCGCCAGGGTGCGGCGCGGTGCCTGCACGTACTCATGTCCCGGCGGGTCCAGGGTGTAGCGGACGGCGCGCAACGCTGCCCGCATGAGGGCGCGGGCTTCGCCGTCGTAGTCGTCGCGGGCCACGTTGCGGATCGCGGCAAGCGCCCAATCTCGGACGGTCGGGTCGACGGCGTCCTGCCGGGCAAGTCGGGCCATGATCGGCACGA
>Ga0315291_10004707_pt1 | contig 17286 bp, 16 predicted proteins | sample YL17G12_20_MG_FD_203070 | JGI IMG/M metagenome (GOLD analysis project Ga0315291, IMG submission 203070) | Sediment microbial communities from Yellowstone Lake, YNP, Wyoming, USA - YL17G12_20 | ecosystem: Environmental > Aquatic > Freshwater > Lake > Sediment | place: USA: Wyoming | collected...
AGAATGGTATTGGAACATATTGCAAGCTGGTAGAGATTTATCAAACAGTGGTTATCTTGCCATGCATCTACGAATTAAGGTGCCTTTTCCTTCAACTACTGTTTTCCGTTATTTCCATTTTCCATTCCCTAAGCATATACCACATATTCCCATACAACGATTTCTTCAGATTTATTATGAAGAGCTTGAGGATGGTAAATTTTTTTATGAAACATATTGCCTGCATTGTCAAAAACCCGAGGTTATATGCATCATAGGAAATGGTTATCTTGATGAGTTTATGCGATACGACCAATTAAAAAAATGTATGAATAGTAAACGACGCGATTGAATAAAGGTAGATAAATTGATTATTAACATCAAAAGATTCATGAAATTGATGAGATCATTATCATACAGTTCATGGTAATTCAGTTCTTTACACGTTCATATCTATAATCTATAAAGAATCATGAGTTTTTGTACTGCTTCAAGCGCTATTTTCAACCTGTGATTTCGTTTATTGATTTTGGTCTTTCTTATTTTATTTTTTTGTCGATTGACCAAATAATGAACGAACTATATGAATGGTGAAAAATTGTATTTTTCAGGAGGTGATAAAAAGAAAGAATGCACATTTGTTAGGATATAGCGAATTATATGAAAAAAATTAGAAAAAAACAAGGAGGTAAAACATGAAACTGAATGATTATGAAGAGATAGTTGGAACGCTGGAAAATTATACCCAAGAACAAGATAGTATCAAATTGGTTTTCAAGATACAGACAACGATAGAATTGCCAGTAGGAGCAATTACTAAAGATGAGCTGGATGATTGTATCAGCAGGAAAATCGGCATATTCAATAGCAAAGGAGACTATAGGCTTAGAAAATTTCCAACGCCTATCGAGAACTTCAAAAACGAGAACTGCCCGTCATGCGAGAAACAAAATCAATGTTCCAGAGATGGCGAAGAACTTTTTTATTGCCTTCTCAATAAAGTATGTGAATTACACAGGAATAAACAGGCATCAAATCTCACGGGAAGTGATCTACGCGATGAAAATAAAAAACAAAAATGAATTCTGCGATTGGCCGGAATGCAAACAACATCCTGGCCCAAGCCATTCCATTCATGGAAATGAATATTGTCAGGCTCATTACGGATCTGCGCTGGAAGAGTACTTTCTTGAAAAGTATGCTAGATGGGACGGACGGAGCATCCCAGATGGAAAATTTTTGAGCGTTCTTTCCCGTTACGCTGAAGATCTCTACAAAGGCGAAGAGATGCCTGGCGGTTTATCAAAGGGGCGGTTAAATCATAGGATATACAAGATAAAAAAGACAAAAGACGGATTGAATTTCAGCATTGAACGACATCGTAATGCATGGAAACGCCCAGAGAAAATGAAGGAAGTGATACAGTGCTGGAGCTTTAACATCAAACAGAAGAAATTGAAATTATTGAACGAAAAATCGTAACATATGATCTAAGCCCCTGATGCAAAGCATAAAGATAACATCTGCATGCAGAGGGCTTGGTATTTTTTGCGAGGAGGTGATAAAAACATGTAATGCACATCTGAATGATATTTAATTTTTAGAACATAAGAAATTTGCAAAACAACAGATGATTAGTAATGGTGAAAAAAACCAATGGAGGTAATAACATGGCATATGAAAATGTCGACGGCTGGAAGCTGTATGTTCGTGATGTAAAACTAAAGGAAGAAAGAACATGTACTATCTATTTCTTTTCTAAGAGAATTCCAAAGAGCGGTACTGCATGTGATCTTCCTGAAGGCCATGCAATGGGCATGAATAAAAGAACGGGCATACCATATCTAAAAAAGAAATAGGGAGAGGCCACCTCTCTCCTTTTTTTCTTTTTTTGATTTTCGTCAACTGTCAATTTTTATTAAAACATAGAAATATTTATTTATCGGCTCTTGTTCTTTAATACATCATAGCGGGAAATTGGATGTAAGCAGGTGGTTCGTCTGCATAGATTATTGTAATAAACGGAATGACATGACCGGGCGTGCCATGTCTCTGGTGAGAAAAGCAATTTCTCGGAAAACTAAGAGAAATAAAATCAATGTAAATCTTAAAGGTAGACGGTAAAAAATTCGTTTTTCCGATTTTGAAAAGCATTATATGGACATATTAGAAATTCCTACAGTAAAAGTAGAACCAACATTTTATTATAAGAAATTCAGCAAATTTTCTGGAGAAAAAAATGTTTTATACGTTTAGAATTACTCTTCACCAATATCTTCTTCTTTGGCTATCTCCTCAAGAATGTTAATATATTGATGGTGGCTCAACTTTGCTCGTTCAATCAAATCATCCCATGTGGTAAACAGTACCCATCCTTTGTCACAATATGCTTTGCTAATTGATTGTGCATCCGAATGCAACTCGGCCGCAATCAGATGACTTTGAATGCGTTCATACTTGATTCCATCCGGGTCGCTGATTTCTTTAAATCTTTTCTCGACATAGACGCGATATTTGTCTGCCTGTAAGAAATCCTCTGCCTTGGCGATGAACTTTCCTCGTTTAATTTCCACTATGTGTAGAGTTCCACCTATCCCCATGCAAATAAAGTCAGCACGGTCGTTGTCGCCTTCGTCGCCTTGAGGTTCAAGACCGAATTCTTCTTTTATCCAAGTGGCAACTCTTGTCTCGGGCTTATTTAAAATCCAAGTTGGATTCATGAGAAATGGAAAGTTCGCTAGATGTTTCGATATGATGCCACGTTCTCTGGCGTCTTCGTGATGCATTTGTTCCAGAGCATTAATCGCGGCTAAATTACTTCTCAATATCTGAAGAAGACCTACGGCGGTTCGTATGTGCATTTTGGACAATAATTCGTCGAGTTTTTCAAGATCCTTGGGATTTGCATCTCTGATTTTCTCTATGATTCTTTTAAGAGTTTCATTTTCTAACGCAGAGAGGAACCAAGATAATAATTCTTCAAATTCAGTATTTTCCATTTCTATAGTTTTAAATTTATTAACAAAATTAATAGCAACTCTCTTGTACGCTGGAGTGAGTTCTTCTATCCTATTTTTTAAAGAAGTTTTAAGTTCCATCACAATTTTTTCTCTAGATTCAGCACGTAGGGTTGCCCATTCCGTTAAATATTTTTTAATAAGATCTTGACCCCATTTTTGAAAAGCTTGACCGGTTGGACTTTCCCAAGCAATGGCATCACGAGGAGTTGCTATTTGGTCTGGACCTCCCATCTCGTCTAACCATTCGGCTCTAACCATGCCTACCAAATAACGAAGCCCATGTTGTCCGGTAACACCTCCGCTGATGTCAAAAAAAGTTGCTTCTTGAGATATTTTTCCTCTCGTGTAAATTAATATTCCGGACAATTCTCCTTCGTTTTGTTTTCTAGGGTACTCAGTGAATCCAAGCCAATATCTAATTGGTCCACACCCAGCTACTTCGGCTTCAGCCCAACCCGTTTTAGGCCATCGGTATTGAAGTGTGATTTCTTCAGGACTGAGTTCTGTTCCATTAATTGTAACTATAAACTTAGGTCCAATAACTAAAAATCGTTGAGCCATACTATGACGGAATCTTTCAGAACTTTGAGCGCGTTTATTATGTAAGCGTCTAAGAATTATAGTAGTTCCTTGTGTTGTTCTTGCCCCAGTCGGTGCTTTACTGATTGGTCCCGCATAGATAATATTTGCTGGAGCTTGATTTCTACCTGCTTTTTTCAACTCATCCCAAGATAAAACGAACCAGATTAACACATGTTCTTTAAGTTTTGCATCTGGTTTTTTGTAAACCGTTTGAACTTCTACAATATCTGCTATTCCAAATCCTGCTAATTTTCCTATGCCTTTTCTTCCTTGGAGGAGACGCCCTTCTGGCGAGTGATCTGTTTTTTCAGCTTCCCTACGATCTCGGCCAACATCAAGGTAACTATCCCTAATCATTTCCCATGTCATGCCGTGACCATTATCTCTAACTATAATAACGTGCGAATCATTTGTTGGATCCCAACCCTCGTCAAGTAGAAGTTCTACTTCAACTTTTTTAGCATCGGCATCCCATGAATTTGATATGAGTTCGGCAATTGCAGGTACTGGTCTCCCAGAGTACATTTGAACTCCAAGATGTTTTACAATGTTACCAGCAAAAGTAAGTTTTAATTCATCCGGATTGCGATCGGGTAGAAGAAAGTTAGACATTTAAATCACCTATTTTTCGCGAGAAGGTTAGAATATGTTTCGCGACATTTTTTGCAAATTTTGGGGGTAGTGCATTTCCAATTAATTCACATGCTGTATCCATATAGTCAGTTTCAAATTTATAATTCATTGGAAAAGTTTGTATTAACGCAGCTTCTCGAACCGATATGGTGCGTGGTTCGTCAGGATGTCCAAAACGACCCTTACATGGAGTCGTGCAACCTGTCGTTATTGTCGGTGGGATTTGGTTCCATGACATTCTACCGTAAACATTTGAAAAACCTTCCTCACTATTTACATGGCATTTTGGTCTAAGAGCTTTCGGTAGAGAAAACCTACTCGCTCCTGCGGTCAAGATTTTCATTCTCGCCATACTAACTTCTGAAAGGTCTCTTGTTACATGCCAATTAAACTTTTTTGGTCCTCCGTTTTTTTGAGCTTGGGCAAGAGTCACAGGTTTTTTCATTTTTTTTAATACCTCGCGAAGCGTGAGCCAAGGTTTCAAACCGTTTTTGCCTTTGCAATTATGCGTTGGTGTAGGGATAGAAATTTCAAAGCCAAGACCTGCTAGCAACACTAATCTTCGTCTAGATTGAGGAATGCCATAGTTAGCTAACTGTAATATGGATTTATTAACTTTGTACCCAACATCTTCGATTCTTTTTACGAATTCATCGAGGATCGGTTTTCCACGTCCATCCAATCCAGGCACATTTTCCATCATAATCATTTTTGGCTTTATTTCTTCTATTAAACGTGCCATTTCTAGAACCAAGTTGTTTCTAGGATCCTCTCTTTTGTATTTATATGTCAAAGAGGAGAAGCCTTGACAGGGTGGACATCCTGCAATCAAATCGATTTCATTTAAACCAATATTCTGTAAGATTTCTTTACCAGTAACATCTCTAATGTCGCGAATAATAAGTTCGGTATCTTTATGATTCGCCGCATAAGTTTTTGCAATTTTTGGATTTACTTCTATGGCGGCCAATACCTTGAAACCCGCTTTTTTTAAACCAAGGCTCAATCCGCCTGCGCCGGAAAATAAATCTATGGCAGTTAGCGTTTTATTTGCTACAGGCATCTACTATTCTCCTCAATCTTTTGATTACCTTTTCTTTATTTTTAAGAATGTCTGTATCCCAAAAACGATGAACAGACCATCCTTCATTTCTCAACATTCCGTTATTCCTTAGGTCCCTTTTTTTATTTTCTATAAGTTTATTCATCCAAAATTTTCTGTTTCTTTTAAATGCCTTGCCGCTAACTTCCTTTTCTCGCCGTCCGTGCCAAAAAGAACTATCGCAAAATATCAAAATATTCTTACCATGTATCCTGAAATCTGGTCTTCCAATAAGTTTTGGTTGTTCTTCATATCTTATATTTAACTCTTCTAATAGTTTTTTCATTTCCTTTTCTATGGATGTACAATTACTTTTTACTCTCTTCATCCGAGCAGATACTTCTTTCGTTGGTGATTTGTAATTTTTCATTCGAAGATATAATCAATGTCGACTTTAAATTTTTTAACTATTAGCTATATATCTTTGTTGTTATTTGATCTGTAAAATCTGTGGCAGCAAAGAAACCGATAACCCTGATGGGATCTGCGATGATTGGAAGTTTTGCATCTTAGATAATAAGGATATTCCTCCGAATATGTCTTGAGCGGTTCAGTATCTCATTGTCTGAAGAGAGAGATATGTTACTTCAGTGTCCTTATTTTTTCCTTATCGAATAGGTATAAATAGATTTTATACTTACATTATAGGCGATATATACTCTATATAATGCATGATGAGGAGAGGAAAAACGATAGTATATGGATCTCAATGAATTTAATACAAGAAAACAGAAAATCGATGTATTACTCAGGGAGCAAGGGTGGGTAGTTGGTGATAGAAAAAATGTAATCACTGAGGTTGATACGAAACAATCAAATTTTCGTGCTCAAAACTACAAAACAGTTACAGAAACATTCAGAAATGATATGGAGAGTAAATACGTTGATTATCTACTGCTCGATAGTCATGGTGCACCCATTGCAATCGTCGAGGCAAAACGAACTTCCAAGGACCCTATTTTAACAGCCCAGAAACAAGCAGAAGAGTACGCAAATGACATCAAGAAACAACTTGGACGAGATGTGTTTATCTTTCTTACCAATGGGTATGAAATCTGGTTCTGGGACAGAGAACGATATGGTCCTCGGAATGTAAAGGGGTTTTTTGCCCAAAGAGATTTGGAACGGCTACGTTTCCAAGTTGAAGCAAAACAGAAACTCACTGGGGTTGAGATTAATAGCAAAATCGTTGATCGTTCGAAAAGCGTAGAAAGTGTGAAAAGAGTACTGGAACATCTTCAGAAAGGAAATAGGAAAGCACTTATTGTTATGGCAACTGGAACAGGTAAAACACGGGTTGCAATGGCAATAATTGATGTTCTTTTGAAAGCAGGCTGGGCTGAAAGAGTATTGTTTCTCGCTGATCGGAAGGCACTGAGGAATCAAGCCTTTGACGAGGGATTCAAAGTATATTTCCCAGAGGAATCCAAATCGAAGATTTTTTCTGGAACCTATGAAAAAAATTCAAGACTTTATGTGTCCACCATTCAAACGTTCATGGAGATATATAATCAAAAAGATGAAAAAGGACAATATCTGGTTTCCCCGGGTGAATTCGATGTCATCATCTCAGATGAGGCACACCGTTCAATCTACAATAAATGGAAGGATGTTTTTACTTATCTCGATGCTATCCAAATAGGGCTTACTGCTACACCATCCGAATTCATTGAAAGAGATACTTTCAGGTTTTTCAACTGCGAAAATAACGTAGCAAATGCTCTCTATAGCTACGAAGAAGCGGTAAAAGATGGAGTGCTGTGCGATTTTAGAAAGAATATTTCAGGTGCTCAGACGCATTTTCAGATTGAGGGCATTAAACCGTCAGATTTGACCTCTGGAGAAATGAAACGATTACTGGAACAAGGTGTTGACCCGTATGAAATCAACTTCGAGGGAACAGAACTTGAGAAAAAGGTAGCTGTAAAGGGAACAAGTGAATCCCACGTTCGAGAGTTTATGGATAACTGTTTGACGGACCTATCTGGAAACCTCCCTGCAAAGTCCATTATCTTTGCCACTTCAAAGAAACATGCGAAACGAATCTGGGAAGCTTTTGAAAAATTGTATCCTGAGTACAAGGGTCGACTTGCACGGGTTATAGTGTCTGAGGATACTGAGGCACAACAAATGATTAAAGCGTTTAAGACTGAATCATTCCCAAGAGTTGCCATCTCAGTAGATATGCTTGACACTGGCATCGATGTTCCCGAAGTATGTAATCTCATATTTGCGAAACCTGTGTTTTCAAGGATTAAGTTCTGGCAGATGCTTGGCAGGGGAACACGATCCGATATTGCGTGTAAACATCATAAAGAATGGTTACCGAATGGGAAAAAAGAATATTTCAAAGTGTTTGATTTCTGGAATAATTTTGAGTATTGGGATATGCACCCCGAGAGTGACGAGAAAGAATCAGGACAGGCGATCACGAGTAGGATTTTTCTTTTGCGATTGAAACACCTCGAACACTTCTTGAGCGATGGAGATGAAAAGAACATCGAGGTTATGAAAAAGAAAATCCTCGATGATATTATATCATTGCCGAAGGATTCTGTGAGTGTAAGGGAAAAGCTGAGAGATGTCGAAAAGGCCTCATCTCCAGAACTTTGGGATAATGTTGGTATCAACCCTGTAGAGTTCTTGAAAGAAAAAATAACCCCTCTGATGAAATTCAAGCCAGATGTTAATCTACATGTATCGTCGTTCACATTAAAATGTGAACAGCTTAGTACTGCTATTTTACAGAATGACCATGAAGAGATCGAACGATTAAAACAAAAGATCGGGGAGATGGTAGATTGCCTCCCTGAAGAACTGAATGTCATTAAACCGAAGCTTGCGTTGAAAGAGAAGGTACTCTCAAAGAAATTCTGGGAACACATATCTTTTGAAGATTCACAGATGCTTATCAACGAGCTTGCCTCATTGATGAAATATATGTCTAGTGAGCCACGGAATACCATTGTTCTTGATATGGATGATATAATCCAGCAACGGAAGCTTATCGAATTCGGTCCTGATGCAACAATGGAACACGTCAAAGTCTATAAAGAGAAGGTAGAGGATCGAATCAAGAAACTTGCTAATGAACACCCTTCGATACTGAAGATCAAGCGGGATGAGTTACTTGATGAATCTGACTTGCGGAAACTTGAGGAGGCATTAAACAGCCCCGAGTTGTTTATCACTGAGGATATTCTTCAGAAGGTCTACAGCCAAAACAAGGGTACGTTGGTTCAGTTTATTAAGACTATTCTTGGGTTGTACAAGTTTCCCGATCCTGAAATACGGATACGAGATGCCTTCAACACATACATTATCGAGAATAACAAGCATTACAGTGCAGATCAGCTTAATTTCATGAGGACATTACAGACGGTTTTTTCAAAGAAAAAGCACATTGTGTACGCAGAACTCTTTGAGGCACCGTTCACCAATTTTGGGGTTAATGCACCGATGCCGATGTTTACAGAGAACGAATTAGATGATTTTATAAAAATTTGTACCGTTTTAGAAAAAGAAATATATGCGAAAAAATTATAGATAAATGATTAAAAAATAAGGGGTAGGCATATGCGAGGTTTACCTTTAGATGTGAAAATAAATTTGCAGAAAACCCGTGAATCCGCGCTTCTGGCAGTCGATATCTATAACAAACCAGCTACGTCTTTTCGTTCATGCGGATATGTTGTGATGATGATTATTGCATGGACATCACTTCTTCATGCAATTTTTGAACGGAATAAAATCAGTTATTATTATCGCAAAAAAGATTCCGATAGATATGAATATGTAGATGGAGAAAAAAAGGCTTGGAATCTTGAAACATCTATCGGAAAATATATCGAGGACGGGAACGATCCTGTTCGTAAAAACATAGAATTTTTTATTCATTTAAGAAACAAGATAGAACATCGATTTCTACCCGAGTTAGATTTTCGTATATTCGGTGAGTGTCAAGCGTTGTTGTTGAATTTTGAAGATATTCTTTATAAGGAGTTTGGCGACAAATATGCTTTAAGAGAAAGCCTACCAATATCTCTTCAATTGAGTAGAGAGAGTCATATTACCAAAGAAAAAGCTCAGAAAAAGGGTATGCTTGAAGTCATGAAATTTATCGATAAATATCGAGGTGAGTTAAAACAGGAGATATGGGATAATCCAAAGTTTAGTTATAGGGTATTTTTATTTCCAAAAATAGTGAACAATCCAAAGACTGCGGATGTTGCTATCGAGTTCATTAATTACGATTCTACAAAACCAGAAGAAATGGAAAAATACAAACGAGCTGTACTGTTTTTCAAAGAGAAATATATTCCAGTATCAAATTTAGATAAATATAAACCATCGGTGATCGTAGAAGAAGTAAAAAAGAAAATACCTAATTTTACCATGGGTACTCATACGAAAGCGTGGAAATATTACAAAGTGAGACCAAATGGCAAATCAAGCCAACCAGAAAAATGTAAATCTGAGTATTGCTGTTATGATAAGCCACATAATGACTATGTTTATTCAAACGCATGGATAGATTTCTTGGCCAAGAAATTGTCAGATAAAAAAGAGATGAAAAAAGTAAAGAAATTTAGCATTTAAGGATATTAAATGATGGAATTGCCAAGCAGACCAGAATGGAAACGATTGGGTGATGTTGCAGAAATAATTATGGGACAATCTCCACCAGGATGTACTTATAATTTAATCGGACAAGGCATGCCCTTTTTACAGGGTAAGGCTGAATTTGGCGATGTTTTACCAAGGCATATCAAATATACAAATAAACCATTAAAAGTTGCTCCAAAAGGAAGTGTGCTAATTTCTGTTAGAGCCCCAGTAGGTGATGTCAATATTGCCAATATTGATTATTGTATAGGAAGAGGTTTAGCTTCGATATCATTATATGACGGAGATAACAATTTTTTATTTTACTTTTTAACCTATTATAAAGATAGACTTGAGAACGAAGGGGTAGGGTCTACTTTCAAAGCCATCAGTAAATCCAAACTACAGAACTTTAGAATCCCATTCCCTCCTCTCGAAATCCAACGTAAAATCGTTGCTATCCTTGAGAAAGCCGAGGCTATGAAAAAATTCAGAGCACAAGCAGATGAACTGATAAACCAACTGCTCCAAAGTGTGTTCTTGGAAATGTTCGGAGACCCAGTAAAAAATACAAAAAATTGGCAAATAGATTCATTGGAAAATAAATGTATTAAAATAACAGATGGCGAACATCTAAATCCAAAGTTAGAACCTGTAGGCAGACACGTTATACTGGCTGGTGATGTCTTGGAAAATGGTGTTGCTTTCTCAAGTAATAAATTTGTTTCAGAAGGAGATTTTCAAAAATTTATAAAAAAATGTAATCCTGAAAAAAATGATTTACTTTTAGTTAGTAGAGGTGCAACCATTGGTAGGTGCACATCAATACGAACCGACACTCCCTTCTGCTTAATGGGTAGTGTTATTCTTATAAAACCAAAAAATATTAGTCATTTCTATTTAGAATATCTCTTTAAAAATCATAATTTTATAAGAAAAGTAATAAACCTTTCTTCAGCCTCCGCTCAACAGGCAATCTATTTAAAACATATTAAAAAATTACAAATTCCAGTTCCTCCAAGTAACCTTCAAGATAAATTTGAGTTTATTGTCAATAAACTTGAGAAACTAAATGAAGGTCATAAACAGACGAGAGAAGAAATAGAAAATCTATTCAATGTTTTAATGCAGAAAGCATTTACAGGAGAGTTAGTCGCATGAGATTAGCACCAGAATTACAATCAAAAATCAAATTATTGTGGGCTAAATTCTGGAGTGGTGGATTATCAAACCCATTATCCTCTATCGAACAAATGTCCTATCTTATCTTCATGAAACGCCTTGAGGATATGGACATAGCAGAACAAAAGAAAACACGGGCTAAAAAACAACCATTTACTTCAGTTTTTGATGTGCATGAAGATTGCCGTTGGTCAACCTGGAAACACTACCCCGCAGAAAAGATGCTCACTCACGTACGTGATGTTGTGTTTCCTTTCATCAAAAATATCCATGACGGAGAAAAAACACTTTTTGCAGAACATATGAAAGATGCCGTGTTCATTATCCCAAAACCATCTCTTCTTCAAGAGGCAGTCTCCATCATCGATGATCTTAACATAACCGCCCAAAACAGGGATACTCAGGGCGATATCTATGAATATCTACTCAGTGAACTCAAAACCGCTGGTAAGAACGGTCAGTTCAGGACACCACGACACATCATTCGCATGATTGTAGAACTTGTTGATCCTGATCTTGGAGATAGAATCTGCGATCCTGCTTGCGGAACAGCGGGTTTTCTCATCAATGCCTACGAATACATACTTCGAAAATACACAAGCCCCGATCTGGTGAAAGAAGACAAAGAAGGAAGCTTCTATGGGCTCTATGGAGACAAAATAACCGACAAAAAAGCATGGGCTCTCCTCTGGAGTTCATTCTACGGATACGATTTTGAGCCCACAATGGTCAGAATATCTTTGATGAATATGGTGCTCCATGGTATTACAACACCCAGCATCAGTCTCGTGGACACCCTCTCAAAACGATATTCTGAAGAAAACAAATACAATGTTGTACTTGCAAACCCACCATTCAAAGGCAGCATCGATAAAGACGACATCAATGGCAACCTCACGGTTGGAACGACAAAAACAGAACTCCTCTTTGTCGAACGCATGGTGAACCTATTACAAATAGGTGGAAAATGCGGTGTTATCGTCCCCGATGGTGTCCTCTTCGGTTCATCAAATGCACATAAGAAACTCAGAAAAATCCTTTTAGAGCAATGCCAATTAGAAGCAGTTATTTCCATGCCAGGTGGGATTTTCAAACCCTATGCTGGGGTCTCCACTGCCGTCCTTGTTTTTGTAAAAGGAGACAAAACAGACAAGGTCTGGTTCTATGATATGGATGCAGATGGGTATTCACTCGACGATAAGCGAACTTTCATTGATGGGAAAGGAGATATCCCTGATATCATCCAACACTACAGGAAACGTGATAAAGAAAATCCCATGGACCGAAAAGGAAAGTGTTTCTTCGTTCCCTTCAAGGAAATAAAAGATAATGAATATGATCTCTCAATATCGAAATACAAAGAGATAGTATATGAAGAAATCCAGTATGAAAAACCAGAAATAATCATTGAGAAGATTAAGATACTCGAAGATAATATCAGTGTAAATCTCTCTGAACTGAAAAAGATGCTCAAGAGGCCATGAGTATGTCTGAAATGCCGACCATGAATTTTAGAAATATCAATCTCTTCTTGATTTCATTATACGGCATTATTTTTATTCTATCACTCACCGAAGTTCTTAGAGTAAAAAATCCTGATAATCTTATGTGGGGATCTTTTATCAACATCATTGTTTGTCTGATAGCTTGGTTATTTGACCTAGGGACGTACTACTTTTCTGAAGAGATCAAGACTTACAGGACAAGTAGAATAACAATTTTCTCAGTGGTTATCTTAATAACGTCATTAGTTACAGCTATCTCGTTATCATCCTAAGAGAAAAAAATGGAAAATTGGTATTCTCCTGCACCTTATCTGTTTCACTTTATTTAAATTCAATCTATTTCAATTTTTTCTTGTTATTTAAATTGTATGACAAGGTTTAGCATAATTTTTAAATAGTCCTGTTCCATATGATTATTTTCGAGGTGATAACCGTGTTAGAAATAATCCTCGCAATCCCAATTGGGGGAGCAGTACTGAAGATCATCTTGACACTTTTCGAGTAACGAGAAGAATAGGATGAGGATAATATATATTTTAAAGGGTCTGAGGAGAGCCCTTATTTTTTAATAATCCTTTAGAAAAGATTACTTTTTAGATTCTTTTCTTGTAACGACGATCAATACAGTCTTTCCCGCATGCTTCATAAGTCCGCCTACCCTTCCATCCTTGGTAACCGTTTACTTCTTACCATCGAGTTTTTCTCGTAAAAGAAGAAGCCCTCGCTCGACAGCATGGGTAAGATTAGAAAATTCTTTCGTTTTTATTTTAGTTTGAACCCATTCGAATAACTCTGGATCTATGGTAACTCCGGTCTTGATTTTCTTTTTTTTCTCATCTTTTTTTGGTCGAACCATAGTAGTTAGTATCCAACCAAAACATATAAATATTTGTTTGTTTATTACAGTTATTATCCAACCAAAACAAACTAAAACTAACTAAAAAGGAGGTATGAAATATGAATAAAGAAAAAACTCTTAGAAGAAAAGCAGAACAAATAATGAAATATATGAATAAAAAAGCTGGATTTGATCTCAATGCTCTCAAACGCGAGGTCTATAGCTACCAGTTCCACTTTGGAGATAAGCCATCATGGAACCAATCGTTTCCTGCCGCAATAGAACAACATAATGGCAACGATATCAAGAACAAGGACCATCAACACAAATCACCGGAGGTGAAGAGATGAAGAACAAGAAACAATTAGTGGTAAGTAACATTGATGATAAGCGGACAAAAAGCGAAGTGGATCCTGATGTCGAAATCATCGATGAAAAAACCTGCCAAGTCGAGTACGACACTTCAAAGCTACAGATATACGCGATTGACGGAGTCATTCCTTTTGTAGATTCGGAGGAGGCACGATTTTTATTCTTCACCAACTATTGTGATGTTGACGCCGGTAAATCGTCAAATAAAAAGAAGAAATTTTACAATTCCTGTGTGGCAGAACTTCGAATGACACCATCTACCATGAAAATGATTGTCAGTATTATTAATGATGAGTTAAATATCTATGAGCGGTCTCAAAAGAAAAAGTTGGCAATTGAGAATGGGTTAAAAAAGCAAGAACAACAGCTGATGTTTGGATGAAGAGGGAGGTTATTTGTATGGAGTCTAATTCTGGAAATAAAGAATGCGTCCTGGACATTGAGACAAACGGCGATCCTTGGCATGGAAGACTTTGCACCATTGCGATTCTCGATGTGAAATCACAGCAGGTTACAACATTTTACCATGATAAGGAAGAGGTGTTGCTTATGGAGTTTCTCAGATTTTTTGACCGAACTAAATACAACCACATGATAGGTTATAATCTTAGTTTCGATGTCAGATTCATCTTCAGTAGATGTATAAAATACAGATTAAGGTCGCATAGTTTTTTCAAAGCAAGGACGACAGACATCATGATGATTCTCAAAAATTTAAACGGAGGATACAATTTCAATCGCCCCGGCCGATTATCTGAATGGAGTGAACTTATAAATAGCTCCATCATCAAAAGCGCTCCTGTCCCAATATTGTACCAAGAAGGAAAAATCAGCGAGATTCTCGAATACAATAAGCGGCACGTAAAAATTACTTTTGAGCTGTGGCAGAGGATCAGATTTGTGCTGGAGGCGTGAAAATGCATAATAACAACGCTGACAAAGGAAAAGAAAACAAAGGCATTCAAATCGTCAGGATGGGACATTTAAAAAAAATAGATGATGCAAACTATCTTGTGCAATCTCAATCAAATGCAGAAATATGGTATAAAGTACAATGGGAAAAGAACCACTGGATCTGCAGTTGCCCAGATTATGAAAAACACAACAGCAAATGCAAACACATACATGCGGCCGTTTACTACCAAACATTAACAAAAATAAAATCGGGAGTGGAACATCGATATAAAGAAGAAAATTGCCCAATATGCGGTCTTGATGATCAGGTTGTTAAAGATGGCGTGAGGTATAACCGTAGCGGACCTGTGCAACGATACTTCTGCAAACGTTGCAAGAAAAGATATGCAGAAAGAGTGACAGGATTTAAAGGTATGAAGAATAAGCCAGAAATTGTAGCGGCTAGCCTTGATCTTTTCTATCGTGGTTTAAGCCTTCGGCAAATTGTCCAGCACTTAGAAACCTCCCAACGTATTAAAATTTCTTATGGAACCATTTACTACTGGATTAAAAAATATGTAGATCTAGTAAGCCAATATACGGAAGGATTAACAGCAAACCTTTCTGGTAAACTGCATGCTGATGAAACAGTCCTTACAGTAAGCGGACGCCATTTACTTTTATGGTCATTGCTTGATTCCGAAACAAGATTTCTAGTTGCAACTCATATCTCCCAAAAAAGAGGAGAAGAAGATGCATCTGCACTATTGAAAAAAGGTAAAAATGCAAGTAAAGGAAAAGTAACAGAAATTGTAACAGATGGCCTAGTTTCCTATAATGGTGCTATTAGAAATGAATTTGGATCAGATCCAGAGAATCCGCTGATTCATTTGCAAGGCCCGCTCTCCCTTGGTTTAAACAACAAAATGGAGAGAATGAACGAAACCATTAAAACACGAACTAAAACAATGGCAGGACTATACAATGAAGAAACCGCCATACGGTTTGCAAATGGGTTTTTAACGCATTACAATTTTGTGCGAACCCATTCGGCCCTGCACAATATGACTCCCGCGATGATGGCAGGAATCACTCCTAGGAAGTATGATTGGCTGGACTTAATTGTAAAATCAAGTAAAATAAAAGAAAGTAATAGGTTTGAAAAAGATTAACGTCTCTTTTTGGAGAGTCGAGTTGCTAGTAAAATCAAATCTTTCCAGCTGCGAATATTCAATTTTATTCCTGCGGCTTCGGCAGGTGTTTTTCCCTTCAAACTTTTATGGTGCGACAAGAAATTGTATTGTAAACGAGCAAGCTCTGCAGCAGCCTGAAGCAATTCTACTGTGGTGAAACATTTTCCTTTCGCTATCTGTCCTCGGCGCATGGTCCGGTTTAACCTTTCAATATAATTCACAATAGAAATATCGCTAGGTTTTGATTTCTGGTTCAAACGTGCATGAGGAAGTATTTTTTTTATGGCAGCCGCATGTGAATGTAATCCATCGCACTGAACCACTACCGGATAATATGCAGCCCTTAATACAGCCTGCTGAAGAGCATTTATAGAAGCTTGAGTATCTCGGTTGACCGATACATCAGAGGCAAGCCAATATCTCTGATCAACGGCCAAGACATTCGTGATGTATGCCCATAATCTATGGGGCCGTGGCTGAAAGCAGTCATCAATTTGCCAGATATTTGATATCAATTCATGATGATAATTTTCTTCGATTATTAACAACAGATTACTACAGCTTTTAACGATATTGATAACAGTCGGTATTGATATGGACATTTCCATGCCTTTCATTTTAGCAGTTCGTTTTACATCTTCAACAATAGCTTCCATTCTCATACCCTCTACGAATAAACTAAGAATAATATCCAAAACCCAAAGAGGATAGTGTAGATGTAGGATTGGGGCGTCACTGAATTTCCTGTGACACTTTTTATTTTGGCATAGATAAACTTGAACCGAACCTAGATATTTTCTCTTCCTTTCTCCATTCTTGACGAACTGATCACTACCGCAGTGTGGGCAACATCTTTTTCGTGATTTTGAAGGACCATTTTTGTTCGGCATACACTTATAATCTTCCCATCTTTTTTGTTCCACTTTCATATTTATTATCCCCTTTTTTTCAACACTATCCCTTTCCACCGGACATCTAACAGATAGAAAATACAAAAAAAATCACCCAACAACTTGACACTACCAATACACGGTTGTGTTAAAATGACGGGAGGCAAGATACTGTATTAAAAATACGGGTGATTTCTTTCGTATTTGTTTTTTTGTTAAAAATTCGGTAGGTGATAAAAATGCACTATGATTGTCAATCATAATGATTCTCCCTTGATAACACAAGCAATATTCTCTACAATTTTTTGTTGATCTTTATAAATATTGTATTTCTTCTTCACCGTTGGATTCTTCACTTGAAATAATACTCCCGGTTTCAGCTTCTTTTTGTTTGGTGGATCCTGGTTTATTGTCGGTTTATTGTCAAGAATTGGTGCCGTTGCAAAAAGTTTCAAGACACAACAAAAGAAGCCGAAGGATTCAGGATCACA
>Ga0315291_10004709_pt1 | contig 17278 bp, 19 predicted proteins | sample YL17G12_20_MG_FD_203070 | JGI IMG/M metagenome (GOLD analysis project Ga0315291, IMG submission 203070) | Sediment microbial communities from Yellowstone Lake, YNP, Wyoming, USA - YL17G12_20 | ecosystem: Environmental > Aquatic > Freshwater > Lake > Sediment | place: USA: Wyoming | collected...
CAAAGATCCCAACAACAGAAAAAACAAAAACCCTATCGAAGTTCTCCTAACTGGAATTCACGTTAGATCAGCTTGCATTGTCTGACCGCCATCCGGGCGTGTTGCTTCGCGACTTTTATTTTTTTTGAAACAGAGGGTAAGTTATGAATGATCTGTTTGGACCACGCAGAAAGTACGGCAACGAGTTTCTGATCGTCGTCAATGGTTCAGATATGGAACTCAGAGGCAGCCGCCGTTTGAACCTTTGGACTTTGTACCACAAGACCGACAAAGAAACCGTCCCGGATAAGAAATATGTGGACATGGACTTGGAGAGTTTGCAGCAATCCGTCAAGCATCTAATATCCGGCAAACGCGACACCGCGATGCTGCTACATAGCGGAGTGCCACTACTGAGCAGAAGAAGATATCCAGAACTCATAAACTTGAAACTGAACCAGAAGTGGCAAGTTGCAGAAGTAAACAAGACTACCATCTACCACACGAACAACCGCGTCGTTCTTAAAGGCTACCCTCCAAACAAAGATCCGGGTCATTGGCTCACCTTAGACCCAGTTAAAACCAAAAAGATCCGCAAGTTCTGGCACGAAGCTGAACAAGGCGCTTACAAATCTGTGCGTCCTATCGGGTACACAAGAAGTAAAGGTGCGGCCTCACTCTGGTTCTCAGACGGATTGCCGCCTGTAGATGCTTCACTGATGGATTACGTTTTGACCAGATTCCCGCAAGCCTCATGGCTTCCTGCCCTAGAATACGGGCGCTGGAAAACTAACGATCACATCGTTGTCTTTCAAGACAGTGTTTTGGTCGCCGTAGTTATCAGCGTTCCAACCAAGGAAGTTCCGACTGGAATTAAACGGCTGATCGAGAAGTAATTCAAATGCCAACGAATCTTTTCAAAGACGTGCAGCAAGAGCTGCTCTCAATGTGTGTATTTGACAGACCGTGGCTCCGTGCTTGCAGTAACATCGTATCCCAAGAGGACTTCAAACCTTTATCTAGCAGCAAAGACACGATCCCGTGGTTGATTTCCGGGATTGCTTTGGAGTTCTACCACAAGAACCATGAACCGCTCGGCAGCTTGGCCGTTCGTGAAGTGGATCGTTTCGTTCAAAAGGCCAGAATAAGTGATGGCCGTAAAGACAGATTGTATCTGTTTCTAAAAGAACTGAAGCAAGTCTATCAACCGGGGCGATCTTTACTTCTGCAAGAAGAAGTTATCAACTGGAAAAAAGAACGCGCTCGTAGAAGAGCCCTGAAGTTACTCTTAGACTTTGAAGAGAAGGGAACGCTGACGGAAGATGTTTGGGCGGAGACCATGCGGGAAGCCACTCGTGGTTTCACGGGCAACCATGAAGCCACAGATTGGTTACAAGAAGTCGAGAATCGTTCCTTGCGCCGGGTTAAAAAGGTCCACAGAAAAGTTCCTTGCTTTATGGTTGACCCGCTTGATGGATTGATACGCAACATAGGTCGGGGACAATTAGGCATCTTTCTGGCGGCTTGGAAAATGGGCAAGTCGACGGCCTTAATCTGGACTGCCATATCCTACATGATTCAAGGCTACAATGTGCTCTACTTCACACTAGAAGACCCGATAGAAGATACTGAAGATCGGTTTGACGCTTGCATCGCGCAAACACCCATCATTGATCTCGGTCTTGAAACTGAACTTACAGAAAAGTTAGGTCGGTTTGCCCAGCTAACAAAAGCGCGACTGAAGATTGTTGATGGTACTGACGCGGAACTCTCCGTTCACCAGATAGAGACAATTTGGGAACGTGAAAGGAACATGGGCTTCCTAGCGGACGCGGTTATCATAGATTATGATGACGAAATTAAACCACCGATTAAAAACAAAGATCGCCGCTTTGAGTTGGCGGACATCTATAGAAGTTTGAGAAGATTCAGCGGTAAACATCAGCTCTTTGTTTGGACTGCTGCTCAAGGTACGCGACAAACAGAAGGGAAAGAAATCATTTCAGGAGCGGATGTGGCGGAGGACATTTCCAAAATTAGAAAAGTCACGGTAGCCATCGGTATAGGACAAGGGCAGTGGGGAACTGATGCCCGGTATCTGAACGTCATCGCTCACAAATTCGACAAGCAACACATCGGTTGCCAAATCTGGTCTGATCCTGAAAGTGGTTGCTTCTACGACCAACAAAAAACCTTGAAACGGATAGCTCGTGAGAAGTCAAAACGAAACGGGCACTTGAGGAAGTGAGTATGCGACACAGCGTAAATATGTTTCGAGACAGCATCGTAGTCAACTTCATTGAGAAAGGGATAGCTGCGCGTGAAAGCGATGAGCCAAACGAAATTATTGTCTGTTGTCCGTTTTGCCACAAGAGAGGTAAAGAATCTCCAGACACGCAGTACCATCTGGGTCTAAACACCAAGAAGAACGTGGCGCACTGCTACCGATGTGACTGGAAGTGTGGAGCGAACGCTGTACAAGTCTTGTTGGGCGTCAGTTATCAAATTAGCAACTTAGACTTGGCGGAAGAAAAAGTTAAGACCAAACCTATCTGGCCAAAAGACTTTGAGCCACTCCGAACGTTCGGGGATTACTGGATGCGGAAAGCGTATTCACTCGTACAAAGCAGAGGTGTCACACCAGAACAAATAGATAAATTCAATCCCGGTCTTTGTCTTATGGGGGCGTTTCGTTATCGCGTTGTGTTCCCACTCTATGATTCCAAAAACAAACTTGAAGGCTTCTCTGGTAGAACTATTATCAAAGATAAACAACCCAAATGGTACCACAGTAAAGGACTGGAAGGCAGCTTGTTCCTCGCTCAATACCATAAACGGGATTCGATAGTTGTGACTGAAGGTATCTGGGATGCTTTGGCGGTGCATCGAGGATTAAAGCGAGTAGCTGATTCCGCCGCTCTGCTCGGTCATAATCTCAGTGACGCGAAACTAGAACACTTGAGAGAGTACAAAAAGATTGTTTTTTGGCTGGACCCAGATGCGGCCGGACTTGAAGGCGTCATTGATACAGCGGAAGACCTCCTGTACGATACCGATGTGCATATCATTTCCTATCCTAAAGAACCCGGAGAATGCAATGACATTGAAGTGAGGGAAGCGTGGCTCCAAAAACAACCGTGGTCTTGGATGGCTGAATTGCGGTACAAAGCGAACAGAATGTGTTTGTAGGTAATCATCCCTTTCTAGGAGGAACAGTGGCTCTCTATAAAGACTCAGGAAGCGACTCTAGCAGTAGGAAAAATGAAGCCTTTAGAATTGTAGAGCGTCTGAACAAGATCAACGAGCAGCTTAGTGAGTGGGAGCTAGAATTTTTGAGTAGCATTGAAGAACGAGTCGACGACCCAAAAGGGGAGATTTCCCCAAAACAGATATTCAAACTGCGCGACATACTTGAGAAATACGATGGGTGAAAGGAGAGAGAGAAAATGGAAATGACGATTGGGGATCTCATTCTCAGATCGCTTCGAGCCCAAGCATGGGAGCGGGCTAAAGGAGAGTTGCACGCCGTAGCTGCGACTTTCTTTAGTCATGGGGAAAATTCCAGACCGAATCAATTTGAAAATTTCATGATGGAGATGGAAAGGTTTATTGTTCACATCGAAGGTAACGGACTTACCGAATAGTTTGTAGTAACTACACTCTTAAAACTGAGATAAGGAGAAAAACAATGAAGATAATCAAAGCATTTTTGAAAGACGAAACGGCTCAGGATTTGGTTGAGTATGCTTTACTGCTTACCTTCCTGGCCTTAGCAGCAATCTCAATCCTGCCAATTCTCGGCAGCGCCGTGAACAACATCTTCAGCCAGTCGGCAAGTTCTCTAACAAGGTCCACCGGGAGCTAGTAGTCTTTGGGCGGCAACGGCACCGGTTCGTCTCGCAGCGTCCGGCTCCTCTTTAGGCCCGCGCCGCCCTCCAGTTTGCTTTGTAGGTCGCGCCCCACGCGGGCGCGTGGATTGAAACGCTTTGTAGGAGCGACAATGATGACACCAAAGGAACTTGAAATGAGTACAAAACATGAACGGGAGGGAAGCAAGGTGGATGTTATCGGTGGGTTCCCTTACGCCGATCCAAACTGTAAGGGATGTGGAAAGCCTTTAGTTTTGGAGAATTCCTGGATGACGGATGGTTGCCCGTGTAACTCTGCTCTCGGCACCAACAGTATGAACGAGACTCGCTGGCGGTTGCTGATGCAACTACAACAGCAACAGGATGCTGTCCAACAGCAACAGGACCAGGCTATGCAGGGGCTTCAGGCGCAAAACCATCGGCTGATGACCCAACTCGGGGAAGAGATAGCCGAGTCTGACGAATTAGTCAAGCAGCGCGATGACTTCACCCAGCAACTCGCCGAACAGCGAGCGGAGATCGAGCGGCTGAAGTGCCAATGGCAGCCGATTGAGACGGCGCCGAGAGATGGAACCTATATTCTGCTCGGCTGGTTTTTGGAGGGTGGAGGCGGGGGGCATCCAGAGGTTGCTTTCTGGCATTCGACAAAGCAACTATGGTGCAGCTCTCGGCTCCTCAATGCGGAGGGCTACTACTCACCAACCCACTGGCAGCCGCTCCCAGAGCCACCGAAGGAGATCAAGCCATGTGCGTGAAAGAGAAATACTACGCGGTAAGGATCGGTCTCAGGAATGGAAAGGGTAAACAGCGAGCTTACTTTTCTATTATTTCACTCGGCTGTGATGCCCCTGCTCTCTACCACACACAGCAGGAAGCGAGAAGCGCACGCCGAGAGATTCTTTCCTACTGTGGACATAAGGATGTATTCGTTGTGCGCGTCGAGTTGAAGGAGGTCAAATAAAAGCAGATGCGAACGGGAGGGAGAGATGGAATACTCAGAGTCGGATAACCTAAGACTTGTAGCTGAGAATGCAGTCCTAAAACAGCAACTTACCGAGCAGCGAGTCAAGGAAGCAATGAACGAACGAGTCAGTGAACCAGGGACGTCATTTTTTGAACGCATTCAGGCTGAGAAGGACGCCGCCCACCAGCAGGCCATACAGGGGCTTCAGGAAGAGCTTAAGAAGGCGAAGGAGAAAGCCGAGTTGATGCGGGCTTCCCGAGATGCCTGGCGAAATAAAGCTGAGGTTCAGGACACTGCCTTGAGAGAAGCTCAGGCGCGGTTGGTATTGCTCGATGCTCAAAACCTTGTCATTGATGGATTGAGACGTGACAACGACCGGCTTCAGGCGGAAGTGGATCGGCTAATCCAGATCAGCAAAGGAGAGGCAATATCTCATTTCCTTGAACAGGGATATGTAGTGCTGACCCAAGAGCGAGCCGACCACCAGCAGGCGGAACGCGACTCTTGGCAGAAGCAGGCTGAGATTCAAGCCTGTAGCTGGGGAGCGGCCCAGGCTCAGGTGGAGCGGCTCATATTAGACAAAGCTTCTTGGGAATCAACGCGCAATCGTCTTCAGGCGGAGGTGGCCGGCTGGGATGCAAAATGGCACCACGAACGTCTAGCTAGGTTTCATTATGAAGAGATTGCCAAGCTATACGGTGAGCAACGAGACACACTATCTCAGCAACTCGCCGAACAGCGAGCCGCGATGGATGGGCTGGTGGAGGCGCTGAAGGCTGTATTGGAACATGGTGTAACCCACGCAGTCGGATGTAGTCACTTGGAACCGACGTGTTCCTGCCATCGAAGCCAAGCCAAAGCCGCGCTCGCTGCGATGGCTAAAATAGAGGCGAAGTACAATAACTTTCATGACGAGGGCATTCATGTTTAGATTCGTAACAGGACAAAGAGAAAAGAAAGAGAGAATTAGAAAAATGCTTGGTCGGGTTCAGTATGGTGATTTAATTGAATCCGATAAGGGTTTCTTTAATGAAATGCGAAGTCTTTTATTCGCTGAGCAGTGGGTGCCGTCAAAGGAGCAGCTTGAAAGACTAGAAAGGATGACAAAATGAAAGATGCGATTTGGGAATGGGTTCGCTCAAGCTGTCAGGGGGGTAGTATCTTACCTTGGTGGGCGTTGACTATCAGAATGGTACTCTACCCGCTTGATTTCTTCTATTGGAGTATGAATAAGAAACAAGGATACCAAGTCACTAGCGACACATGGTTAATCGGAGGGGTGTGCTATTCCGGAAATGTATTGCGATTGCTATCGAATGCGCGAGGTCAAATTTATCGCGTAAACCGAATAGGTAAAACGGTGGTATTTGAACGAGTACATGATGACGAATTCAAGGAAGGAAAGAGAGAATTAGAAAGAACGACAAAATGAAAGATACTACGATAGATCACGCATCTATACTTTGTGGACGGTGCTATGAAGAAGTTAAGTCTGTAGAAAAAGCTAATTGTCTTGAAAAACCAGAGGACTTAATAGGACTACCTTTAGGTCAGTACCATTGTCCTGATTGTGGAGCAATGGTATGCGCTGGTTTACCACATCCTCTCATGTGTAAGCGTTGCAATGAACGAAAGCATCCAGCTTTTGACGCGACCTAATCAAAGAAACACGATCTGCAGCGCTAGCTTGGAACAGAAGGAGGGTAATCTCATTTTACTCGTAGACGGCAACCATTGGATTTGGCGCAGCTACTTCGCGGGCCGAAACTTAGCCTCACATGAGATGGCGACCGGCGCATTACACATCGGGCTATACATGCTCTCTGCATTCCCAAGTATGTTTACTCCGCAGCGCGTAGTCTTCCTGTGGGATGGCCGGCATCCTTGGAAGAAGAAAAAGTTCAAAGAGTACAAAGCTACCCGATTGCAAGACGAAGAACTCCGCAGTCAAGTCTACACGCAAATGGCAATCTTTCAGAAAATACTTAGATGCTGTGGTATCGCCCAGATTCAGGAAGACGGCTATGAAGCAGATGATTTGGCGGGACTGATGGTGGGTTCCAATCATAACACTGAAATTATCTTAGTCACTGGAGACAAAGACTGGTATCAGCTACTCAGTAAAAACGTCAAGATTCTCAAGGGCTGGAGTGGCGATAGAACTGGTCTTGAATGGGTTACTCGCAAAACCGTGAGACTAAAGTACGGCGTCAAGACAAAAGATTGGGCGAGGTATCAAGCCTTGACTGGAGATGCCGGCGATAACATACCCAGAGTCCGAAGAGGAATGCGTGTTAAAAAGATTCTTGCAGCCATAAATGATGGTGAGAATCTTTGTTTAGACGTAACTGAATCTGATAGGTACTTTCGCAATCTGGAAATGACAACCATTAAGAAAGATGGCCCGAAACTAAAGCTAGATGTAACAAAACAGACTGATGCTGGATTTGCTGAGTTTGAAACAATTCTGAAGCAGTTCGAGTTATTCCAAGTTTTGACCAAACGAACCAGAATTTGGTCACTAGGAAAATGGAAATAAAGTTCGTGGGGTTCGATGGCTCAGGTCCGCCGCCAGTAGAATCTGTCTAAGTGACAGGGCAGAGCGTTCGAGTACAGTGAAGGGAAGCATACCCAAACTTCTTTGATAGTCTGGCGAACCCCGCGATTGAAACAGGAGGCATTGATGAGAGCCATTATAAGGATTCCGTGCGTGGTATGTAGCCGGTTGTTTACTACCAGACAAGTCAAACGGAGTATCAACGCAGCAACTGGCGTCTGTTTTGACTGTTACGCGCAAGGAGTAAGAACGAAATCTTGGTGTATCGGTGATAAATCCGAGTACGACAGCGAGTCCGCCGAATGCAGCATGTTGTGCCCTGACAAAGCCGTTTGTCGGTTGCTTATTCAAGGTCGAATTCAATTATAGTCGTCGCACCCCATGCGGGTGCAAGGAGAAATCTAATGGTAGAACTAGAGGGGCTACAACGCACTTGTGCGCTGCTAGATTACGTTGAACTGGTTCCAGCATTGAAGGCTTCCGTGTTCATAGGTTTGCAGGACACAGAAGGACTTCAGTTGAAACTGAGTTCAGAGGTTGCCGTGTCCGTAACGCTGCCACAGAAGCTGGGATTAGACAAACCCAAAGCGGTAGATAGGCGGCTGCTTCTTCCCTTTGTGGCTCATAAAGGAACGTACAAGGGAGAGATCAAAGACAACATGCTATTTTTGAGGCAAGGTCATCGGAAAGCCAAGATACCTTTGCTTGATTTAGATTGGACGTATGGTGATTGGCAATTGGAAAAGAACAAATCGACGGTTGTTCTAAGCAAGGAACTAATCAACAAGATTGAATGTGCTGGAATGTGTGCGGCAGATAGAACCGTGCTGCCGGAACTCAGTGGTGTGTACATCGAGTTTGGTAAACAGGCTCTCGTCTTTGCAGCTAATGATGTCGTATTTTGTCACGGTCGGGCTGGTTACAAATCCGAGATCAAAAGTATGGTTGTCCCCATTCCATTGGTTGCTCCTATCGTGAAAGAGGGAGTGAATACAATCTTCGTTAAGGGCCAAATTGTCGGGTTTGAATTGGAAGGCGCAAGAGTATGGTCACAAGCGCCGGAAAAGACGTGGACTGATTTTCCGGTTGAGCGATTGAAGAAGCTGATACTTACAAGTAGAAAGGAAACCTCAAATTTCACTGTTAAGACAAGTGAGTTTGCGGCCGTCTGTAAACAGTTCTCGGGGTATTTGGGGAGTTGCGGTGCCGAAGGCGCTCTTAGTCTTCAAACCACAGATAAGGGCAGATTGAAGATGAAGTTGAACGCGGGGGGATTCGCCAACTTTGAAAACACGATCAAGGCTGACATCAAACAAGAATTAGCTGAAACTGAAATAAATCTAGCGATTGCGGAACCTGTATTTTCCTTTCTGAAAGACAAGGAAGAAGACGCACAATTCACGGCGTTGGAATCTGTGCATCACATAAAATCAGGGGACTACGAGTTTCTGTTCAGTGTGAGGCTGAAATAATGGAGGAGCAAATGGGTCTGTTTGATACTCTTGCACTCACTCCAATCCAAAAAGACGGGAAGCTGGGTTGTGAGAACTGCCCGCGCAACAAAGCTAAAGGAATAAACAAAATTATGGGAGAGGTGAAGGGGCGCAAGATACTTGTTTGGACTCAAAGTCCCGGCGTCACGGAGAACGTGGCGGGTAAAGAACTGGTAGGTAAGGCAGGACAATTTCTTTGGCGCGAACTATCTCGCGTAAGTATCATCCGTTCAGATTGTGACATCCAACATGTTGTTCGGTGTATGCCTGCTGATCGAGAAGAGGGAAGATGGGTTGGTCGAGATCCAACAAAAGATGAATTGCGCTGCTGCTCTATCTACAATAAGCAAGCGATACAACGAAACACAGCCAAAGTCTGGATTGTGCTGGGTAAGATAGCGGCTGAACAACTCTTTGGCAAAAGTCAGAAAGAAAAGATATTTCAGTTCGGACCTTCTAAGGTATTCATACTGGACCACCCGTCATACTTTCTAAAGGGCGCTCCCCAAGTTAGACTAACTCAGTTTCGTACTTTGCTAGATCGGGTAGCAGAAGAAGTAAACAACACAACAGGGAAGCCAATCCTGCCTGCTGGTTTGAAAGACGTAGATTACAAGATGATTACCACAGAAGCAGAGGCTATTAAAGCAAGAGACGTTTTGCTGCGTCACGCCAACAATGGAATACGGATCGCTTACGATGAAGAGGATGATGAAGTGGATGGCAAGCGGGCTATATTGTGTCTTGGTGCTTGCGCTAAGCCAAGAGTTTCTTACGTCTTTATCTTGGATCACCCTGAAAATCCGGCATCGAAGCAAGACAGGAAAGCAGTGAAACAGATCGTTTGTGATTTGATGGAACACAAACACTCAAAGATTCTGCATCATGGCACTCATGATGTTCCAACTCTGGCAAAAACATTAGGCTGTAAAGTGGAAGGGTACGATTGGGATACTCAGTATTCAGAGTACCTGAGTGATCCTCCTACTACGGGACAACGATCTTATGCCATGAATGAGATCGTGACTCGGCGCTTTACCAAGTTCATTGGATTCAAAGAAGTGATCCTACCTGAAGTCATTCCTTGTGGGATGACCTACAAAGATGCGCAATACGAAGGCAAGCTGAGATTCAGTCAAGTACCTCTGGATAAGCTGGTCTTACGCAACGGCGCGGATGCAGATATTACTAAGAGAATGGAGTTGACAACAAAGAACAAAGTCAATCCCGCTTTGGTGAAGGTGTACGTCGATGCGGCGTTCGTCTTGAAAGACATGGAAACATTCGGACCTCTGTTCGATGTTAAGCAATGTGACAGACTGTTAAGCCTCTACCCCAACCGAAAGGAAGAGATAGTCAACAAGCTGCGAATGCTAGCTGATACTCCCGCGTACAATCCAAACTCTACTCAACAAAATTTACATCTTCTATTCTCAGAAAAAGGCAGCGGGGGATTTGGGTTTGAACCTCCCTATGAAGATAAAAAACCCAGTACGAACAAAGAAACACTGCAATTACTCAGTCTGAAGTACAAGCATCCGTTCATCAAAGGATTGCAAGAGTACCGTCAACTCAAGAACTGGGTCGAGAGAATAGATGCGTTCAAACGCAGTGCGGAAGTTCACAATGGTAGAGTCACGACTGCGTGGCTGCTTACCACTACAGCTACCGGGCGTCTTAGTTCAGGAGGTGGCGGTAAGAGCAAAAAAGACAAGAGAGCACTTGGTAATCTTCAGAACGTGCCGCGCAACACTCACGTCAAGAATGTTTTAGTCTCTGATCTTGGCTGGTTAGATACTGCTAAGTATTTAGTGGAACTAAATGCAACAGATAAGATATGTGGGAGCCATCTTGATACTGAAGTTTTTCTAGCGGCGGACATGGCCCAACATGAGCTGCGTATGATCGCTCAGATTACAGGTGAACCTGAACTTATCCGACTGTTCAAACTAGGAAAGGATATACACGCCTCAGTGGGTGCCGCTTGGAGCGGGTGGTCTTACACAGAGTTACAGGAAGATGAGCACAAGCGACGTATCGTTAAAGCGTTCATATTCGGTGTTTGCTTTGGCTTAACGGCTTTTGGTTTGTGGAAAGACTTGAGAGCGGAAGGTGTTAAGATTTCTGAGAGTGAAGTCAACACCAAATACAAACAGTTTTTCCAACGGTTTAAGCGCATCAAACAGTTCATTGACGGGACACCGAAATTTGTAGAAGAGAACGGTTATGTTGAGAACATCTTTGGTTTCAGAGTTCCTATAGATATACACAGAACAGGAGGGGCTTTCTGGAAGAACGCTTGCGTTAATTATCCAATTCAAGGCGGCGCGCATCAAGTGTTGCTCTGCATGATGGCTCTGAAAAGAAGGTATCCTGAAAGATACCAGCTCGTTAGACCACAATTGGAAGTTCACGACTCTTTTATCAACGTGAGCAAATTGCGCCACTTGAAAATCGCGATGGGCGTATTGACGGCGTTAATGACAAACGATGTTTTAGCCATGACTGAGCGAGAGTTTGGAATCAAGTGGAAAGTACCATTAGAAGTAGAACTCAAAATCGGATTCCGCTTAGGCGATATGGTTAAGATCAAAGGATCGCTGAGAGAAACCGTTATCAATGCGGCGACTACTGCACTGAAACACGGAGATGAATTGTTGGAAATCGAAAATAAGTACAAAGGGACCAAAGACGGTTTGCATATAGTATAGGCAAGGGGTGATTATGAAACTCAAAGGTCTAATAGATAAACTCTCATTTTCACTTGAGGAGCTTCCTGCGGTGATACTATCGCAACCCAAGCTGATGTTGTCGGCTTCTCATTATCGCGTTCAGAAGCTGAGGAAGCGGCAGGAAGTAGAAGCGGCGTTCAATCGGATCAATAGTGATGCTGCATTAAAACTACGCGAGGAAGGAGGAAAAAAGACAGAAGCCTACATACGTCAAAAGTGTGAAATCTTGCCTGAAGTTATTCAAGCGCAAGCGGAGTTGGATGAAGCCAAAGTTTTGGAAGTGTGGGGAAAACATCTTCTCGATGCTTACCATGAACGTGGCTCCATGATTAAAGCACTCGTGCAGTTGATGGGGGCAGAGGCCGCTCTGGAGATGAAGTTCATCAGAGAAGAGCATTTGCGGATGGGCGGTAAAGAACTCCGCAGAAGAGTGCAAGCAAAATACCCTGGTCAAGAAGAAGATGAATAACTCTGAAGTGTTTCTAATTTTAGCGGCGGTATTACTGTATGTAACCTGCACCATTTTGTTAACTCTAGTAGTTGGACAATGGGTAGTAGCACGAGTCCTGAAGGAGTATTTCAACCGGAAGTCGGAGTTTCTAAATCAAGTAGACAATCTACAGGAGGAATCAAATGACGAAAGACTGGCGGAAAGAAGCGGAGGAGAAGTACAAAGAGAAGTCGAAAGGCGGCAGGTTCAAACTCCCAGAGGGGGAGAACTGCATTCGCATCCTCCCGCGAAAGATGAAAAGTGGGAAATTTGAAGGAGCTCCGTATGAAGAGTTCTTTGAGCATCTGAATGTGGGTCCAAATGAACGCTTTGTCCGATGCGGTAAGAACGTCAAGGGAGAGGGTAAGTGCTGGCTCTGCGACAAAATCATTCCGGAATTGGAACAGTCAACAAAACAGGCCAAACGTGCGAGGGCCGCTCGTATCATGGCACAAGAGCGCGCTGCTTGGCAGATAGCCTACATGGACGACGACGGCAAGCTACGAGGCCCCAAGCTATGGGAAATGAGTAGCGGCGGTAAGAAATCCATGTTCACTCAGCTCTTGGGAGTTGTTAGCAAAATCAAACGGGACGTAGTGTCTCCGACCAAAGGGTACAACATCAACATCGAGCGAACCGGAACGGGCATGAAGGACACACGATACGCCGCGCCTATGCTTGATGACGAGTCTTCTGAAGTATCTTCCAGCATTCTCGACAAGATCAAACCGTTCTCTGAACTCCTTCGCAAGTACAGTGAAGAGGAGCAGAAAGCCGCGTACTACGGAAGGGAAATCGAGGACGAGGACGATGAGAGTGAAGAGGGGGAGGACGAAACCCCTAAAAAGAAGAAAGGTCGGGTAGTTGAGGATGAGGACGAGTCATCAGAAGATGATGACGGGGATGATGAGGAAGTAAAGCCCAAGTCCAAACCCAAAGCTAAGGCAAAAAACGAGGAAGAAGACCTTGACGAAGAAGAAGACCTCGATGATGAAGATGAAGAAGTAAAGCCCAAAGCCAAGTCCAAAGCCAAGGCAAAAGATGAGGACGAAGATGAGGATGAGGACGAAGAAGTAAAGCCAAAATCTAAGTCCAAAGCCAAGGCAAAAGATGAAGACGAAGATGAAGATGATGACTTGGGTGGCGACGAAGATGAAGATGAAGAAGTAAAGCCCCAAGTCGGTTCCAAGCCCAAAGCCAAGGCAAAAGATGAGGACGAAGATGAGGACGAGGACGAAGAAGTAAAGCCAAAATCTAAGTCCAAAGCCAAGGCAAAAGATGAAGACGAAGATGAAGAAGACTTAGACGATTTTGAAGAAGAGAGCGCCCCTAAAAAGGCAAAAAAGAAGTAATAAGTTTGCTCCCCGTGCCTAGTGTGGGCCAATAGCTTAACGGTCTTAGATCAAAGGCCAATCCTGAAACGGCGAAGCGTGAGAGCACACAAACTGACAGCGGTAACCCACTTACCGCGTGATTTCTAGCTGACGTGGGAATCTCATGACGGGGAGCAATGTCGCGCCCCACGCGGGCGCGTGGATTGAAACAAGTAGCGGAGACAATCTTCTATGAGGGATTCAAGCACGACGCAGATGATACCAAGCTGACACGGATGCTCAATAACATGACGACAAAAAGATCATTAACTCCACGCGAAGAAATTCAAGCCATTCGCAGCAAACTCAAACGTCTGACCTTTGAAGCTACAGTTAAAGAGTGGTTGGACACAGGTAGTCCACGATTAAACACTGTCCTGGGCTCTGCGGTTTCCGGCATTCCTTTTGGAAAGATCATTGAGATGTTCGGAGAGGAAAGTTCTGGAAAAACGATGCTGTCCCTCTTCCTTGCGGGTAAAGCACAAAGTGTAGATGCAGACGTAGCGTGGATTGATCTTGAAAATAGTTGGGACGCTGAATGGGTTCAGAATCAAGGAGTAGACCCCGAAAAGGTCTACTTGTTTCAACTAGCTATGATTCGGATTCCCAACAAAAAGACGGGCAAAACGAAAATGCGGCTGCAAACTGCGGAAGAGTGCCTAGAAGAAGCTGAAGAATGGATGCGACGCCGCTATAGATTAGGCCGCAAGATGCTTATGGTTGTAGATTCCGTGGCGGCTATCTTACCGGATACTGAAGCTAAAGGCGGCATCACGGAACAGACCATGCACACCAACTTTGCTCTATCGAGATTGATGGGGCACTTGCTACGCAGATGGGTAGCTTTGGCTGCGAGCTATGGCTGCACCATCATCTTTATAAACCAGATTAGAATAAAACCTGGAGTAGTCTATGGTGATCCTGAAACTACACCGGGAGGCAGAGCGCTCAAATTCTATTCTTCAATTCGAGTGAAGGTGCGGCGAGCAGGAAAGGGGCGCGGACGCATTTTGCAAAACGGAATCGTTGTAGGTCTTAAAGGAATCGTCACTAACATCAAGAACAAGGCTGGAGGCGGTTCAGTAGAAGGGGCCAGCACGGGATTTATTATGAAGTTCAACAGCAAGACGTGGAAGTTTCTCAGCGCAAAAGAAGCAAAAGGAGATTGAAATGAAAAAAGTAAAAACGCCGCTTTTTACCACTTCTGATTTTGTGGGGTACGCGCTCTTAAAGGACTGGTTTAGGTGCCCTGACGGCAAATCGTACATCGGATTCATAGGTAAAATCAGCGTGCATGAAGACGTTGATGTAGTTGGATTCAAAGTTGCGGGTCGCGGCACTGAAAACTTTGTAGTCCGTGTAGTTGGTGAAAAGGAACAATTCACAATTCTTGGTTGTCAGATTAGATTAGTTTGCGCGACCCCCCTTCACTGCACTCCAGATAGCTACTATAAAGTTCAATAGGAGAAGGAGACTAGATGGATCAGATACTTTCTTTAGCGTTCCGGCCACAAACCCTAAGCGAACTGGTAGGATATGAATACTTGGCAAAACTCATACGCGGACATGCTTTGGCAAGAATGCCACAGGCTTGGATGTTCAGTGGAGACAGTGGAGTGGGCAAGACCACTATTGCCCGCATCTTAGCAGTGGCCTTACAGTGCAAACATGGAGAATTTGGTGATCCGTGTGCAAAATGTCTAGCTCGTAAGAACGAGTTTGACATTCAGGAAATCAATGCGTCTGAAATCAACGGAGTCGAAGGCATCGGAGCTGTAGCTAAGACTAGCATGTACTCTCCGCGTCCACCTAGTTTAGCCCGCGTGTTCATCCTTGACGAGGCTCAACGCATATCTGATGCGGCTCAAAATCTTCTGTTGAAGCATTTTGAAGATGCGCCTAAAACAACCACTTGGATTATTTGTACTACTAATCCAACAAAGATCCTCCGCACGCTTAAAAACAGATGTGTTTACTACAGACTTGCAGGTCTTAACGTCGATGCAGTTCCTGTTCTGGTAAAGAAGGCGTTGAAGAAAGTGGAGTCCAAATTAGACACTGAAGAAATCATAGACGCCTTACTTGAAAACGGAATCTTCAGTCCAAGACTTATTTTGATGGCGCTAGAGAAGTTCTTAGCTGGAGCTTCAGTAGAAGTGGCAGTTCAAGTAGAGATGGAATCGCCCGTCAATACACTGAAACTTTGCAGGGCTCTGATGCAGGGTGATTGGCTGAAACTTCACAAGCATCTGAAAGGACTCAGTAATGAAGATTGCAACCGGTTAGTCTACGTCATCTGTGGTTATCTTAAACCCATACTGCTCCAACCCAGACAAACCAGTTCAGCGACGTTGGCGGCTACAGCAATCAAAGAGTTGGTGAGTTCACAGTATCTCGATGAAAACTTGAGGTCGGCAGCTATTATCGCCACACTATACCAACTCACTTCCAAATTCAGTAAGACAGATTGAGCTACAATGAGTCCCTCCACCGCAATCCAACCTACGGGATGGAGCGTCCCGTTTAGTCCTATAATTAGACCAAATCAGGCCGGTGTAGCAACCGGCCTCCCACCTTTCCAAGCCGTTTTACCATGCCAACACATGGCCAAAGCCCCAGGAATGGATTTTAGGGGCATAGGAGCCTCAAATTCCAGCCTTTATGAAAGCGTTTTTAACACCATAAACAGAGTGTGACTTATGCGTATTCTAGTAACCGCCGATTGGCAGACGAGTTTTGACAATTTAAGTAGATGCGGCTCTATTGCTGATAGGATTTTAGTGCTATGTAAGGAACAGGATCTTGAGGCTGTCATCGTAGCCGGAGATCTTAAAGCCGCATACAATCCTCTTGACGTAAGGATTATTCATTGGTGGTTGAACTTCATTGAACGCGCCATCAATCAAGGAATACAAGTTGTTTTGCTTCTAGGTAACCATGATCGTCTCGGCTTGTATCAAGACGATGTTAATTGGCTTCCAATTCTTGAAAGAGCGGGCGCTCACATCTATTGGGAAATGGGCTCATGGAAAAGCTCTGATGGAGATACCGTGTGGTTGCTTCCGTTCACAGGCAATCCTGAAAGATGGCAAACGGAGCTGAATAAACTCCACGCTCAGAAAGTTTCAAAAAACGACGTACTCATCTTTCACCATGATTTAGCGGGGAGCGTGAACGCGCGTGGAATCCAGTGGCAAGGTGGAATCCCGGTGGGCGAATTGAAACCGGAGAGATTCAAATATTGTCTGGGTGGTCACATCCACAAGCCACAACGCATAGATAAAAATGTGTACTACGTCGGTAGTCCATTCCCAATGGATTGGAGTGAAGTCAACCATTCCAAGTTCTTTGCAGTTATTAAGGATAAGCTGCGATGGGTTAAAACGGGAATGCCGGGATGGTATGATCCTTCTCTGAAAGGATTCAAAACTCCTGAATCATGGGATGAGACTAGAATTCGGATACGAGTTCCTGTTTTGAAAGGGGAAGATTATGGCCACAAGCTATCCGAAGCGCAAGCCTTAGCCGCCGTCAAATACAAGGGAGCTTCGCTGCACGTTACCGCCGAATTTATAGAACAAGATTCTGTTGAAGCTGATAGAAACATCGAACTGTCAGACGGGGAACAGATAGCAGAATACATACGACAGGTAATGCCAGAAACGCTTGCGGACCAAACCCCGGCGATGATAAGATACATAGAACGAAAGATTCAAGCGACCAGCAAAGGATTACGAGAGAACACAGGTATCAAATTCGAGTGGTTAAAAGCCGAACACTTCTTGTGCTTCAACTCTTTAGACGTCAAACTGGATACTAAA
>Ga0315291_10004711_pt1 | contig 17277 bp, 13 predicted proteins | sample YL17G12_20_MG_FD_203070 | JGI IMG/M metagenome (GOLD analysis project Ga0315291, IMG submission 203070) | Sediment microbial communities from Yellowstone Lake, YNP, Wyoming, USA - YL17G12_20 | ecosystem: Environmental > Aquatic > Freshwater > Lake > Sediment | place: USA: Wyoming | collected...
TCGATACGAGATACGGCCGCAGGGCGTCGCCCTCCTGGATAATCGGGATGCCGCGGTCCACCGTGAGCGTGTTCTGCACGATCTGGACGACGCCGTCCAGGAGCGCCGGGACGCTTTGGATCGAGACGGCCAGCTCCGTGAGCGCCAGCAGTTGGCTGAGCCTGTGGTCGTCCTCCGAGGTGTCGCTCAGGGCGCGGGCGCCGGCCGCACCCAAGCGCTCGAACTCGCCGACGCGGATGCTCTGCGTGATCTCGCCGGCCTTCGCTTCGCACTGCGGCAGGAGCAGGTCTGACGGCCGGACCTGCTCGTCGAAGTAGATGAGCACGGTCTCCCCGAGGCGGATCTCGTCCCCGGGCGAGAGCTTCGCCTCGATGACGGGGACGCCGTTGAGGAGCGTGTTGTTGTGGCTGCCCAGGTCCGCGATGTACCAGCCGTCCTGGCGCGCCGTCATCAGCGCGTGGCAGCGCGACGCGGTCCGCTCCTCCAGCCGCACGTCGTTATCCGGCCCGCGGCCGATGGAGACGCGCTCGCCGTGCAGCTCCACTATTGTACCCCCAGCGGAGCCCTCTCTGATGAGCAGGCCGGGCATCAGAATCTCTGATACGGGTGGAAGAGCTGCATGTACTGGTCCTGGGCGTAGCGGTCCGTCATGCCTGCGACGTAATCGCAGACCGCCCTGTGCAGGCCCGCCTTCTCGGCCGACCGCCTGTATTGCGGCGGAAGCTGGCGCGGGTCCGAGACGTAGGCCTCGAACATGCCGCGGATGAAGCGCCGCGCGCTGTCCGTGGCCCGCACGACGCGGTGGTCCATGTACAGGGTCTCATACAGATGCTGCTCCAGGGCCTCCTTGTGCACTTCCAGGGCGGCGCTGAACCGGATCAGGTTCCCTTCCTGCCGACTCACGTCGCGCCACGAGCGGACGCCCGACGACTCGATCTGCGCGCCGCTGCACGTGACCGCATCGCTGACGAACCTGTCAACCAGATAGCGCACCGCCTGCTTGCAGAAGAGCACTTCCGGCAGCTCCTTGTGCCGCTGCCGCACTGAACGCTCGGCCTCCTGCCACAGCTCCAGCTTCGCCAGATCCCGCAGGATGAGGATGCCCGCCTCCAGACCGTCCTGGAGGTCGTGGTTGTCGTAAGCGATCGAGTCGGCTGCGTCCACGACCTGAGCTTCCAGCAGGGGCGGGCCGGGACCGAATGCGCCCGCCTGCGGCTTGTCCCACCGCGTCTTGTGCCTGGCGACGGCCTCCCGCACTTCGTACGTCAGGTTCAGGCCGGGGAACTCCGGGTACTGCCGCTCCAGGACATCCACGACCCGCAGCCCATGTTCGTTGTGCTCGAAGCCGCCGTGGTCGGCCATCAGCTCCCGCAACGCCTCCTCCCCGCTGTGACCGAATGGCGTGTGTCCGATGTCGTGCGCCAGCGCGATGGCTTCGGTGAGGTCCTCGTTCAGACCGAGGGCGCGGGCGATGGTCCGGCTGATCTGCGTGACCTCGATGGTGTGGGTCAGGCGCGTCCGGTAGTGATCGCCCTCGTGGTTCAGGAAGACCTGGGTCTTGTACTCCAGCCTTCGGAAGGCTTTGCAGTGGATGATACGGTCCCGGTCCCGCTGGTAGCAGGTGCGGTAAGGCGCCTCCGGCTCCCGGTGCTGGCGGCCCCGCGACTCCGCGCTCCTCATGGCGTACGGAGCCAGCGTCTCGATCTCTCTGCGCTCCAGGTCCTCTCTTTGCACGACTGTGCCTCCGGCGGCCGGTCAGCCGCCGCCGTGCTCCCCGCGCAGCAACTCATAGAGGGCGTCCAGCGACTGGGCGATCACCTTGGTGTCCGCCACGACGGGCATGAAGTTGGTGTCCCCCTCCCAGCGCGGCACAATGTGCCAGTGCATGTGCCCCGCCACGCCGGCGCCCGCCGCCGTGCCCACGTTCAGCCCTATGTTGAAGCCCGCCGGCTTGATCGCCGCCGCCAGGCTGTCGCGGCAGCGGCGCAGCATCCGCATCTGTCCCAGCAGCTCGGCGTCGGACATCTCGGGCAGGTCCGCCTTGTGCGCCACGGGAGCCACCATGAGATGGCCGTTGTTGTACGGCCATCGGTTGAGCATGGCGAAGCATCCGTCGCCGCGCCAGAGGACCAGGTGCTCCCTGTCGTTCGCCGCCTGGGCCGCACGGCACAAGAAGCACTGGTCTTCCTTGTCCGCCCGGCTCACGTAGCCGATGCGCCACGGCGCCCAAAGCTGCTCCATGACAGCTCCCCGTCCCTCCGTTGGTCGTAGAGGCACAGGCGCCTCCCGCCGGGGTCAGGATACCGCGCCCGCGGGGCACGGTTCCAGTCCCTCCGGCGCGCCGCGTCGCGTGCTGCGCAGCGCCGCCTGAGGGGCAGACTGCCGCGCCGACAGCCCGGACGCAACTGGAGCTGCCGGGAAGGGCCGTAAGCCGAGTCCTGTAGTCCGCTGTACGGCGGACGGCAGCCATTCGTCTGGGCGCGCCGTTGCCGGCGCGCTCCAGCGGCCAACCCGGGAGTCGTAGCGAGGCGGGCCGCCTCATCCTCCCCTATTTGGCCTTGCTCCCGGCGGGGTTTGCCGTGCCCTCGGCGTCACCGTCGAGGCGGTGGGCTCTTACATTAAGTCGCCATGCGGCGACCCCACCTTTTCACCCTTACTCGCCCCGCGTCTGCGGAGCGGGCGGTGTGTTTTCTGTGGCACTTTCCCTGGGATTGCTCCCGGTGGACGTTATCCACCGCCGCGCCCTGTGGAGCTCGGACTTTCCTCATCTGCCGCATCTCCCCGTGAAGGGGGGCAGAGCGGCTGCCCTGGCCCTCCCGGACAGCTACACCACATTCTACCACACGTGGGGCGCCTGTGCAGCGCGCGGGTCACCGCAGACGCCGCGCCGCGCAGCCTGTCGTTCTGCTCGGATCGGGCCTCGCCGCGCCACAACCATGCGCACGGCGAGACAAGACTCAGACAAGGTCGCAGGCCTCCGTAGGGAATCAGCAGGAGCGGCCGAGCGCAGGCTACGAGGGAGTCCCCGGCCCGCTGGAGGGATGAGTCGTTGCCAAAGGAATGCGCAGCAAGGCACCACAGCCTTTGCATGGCGCCGCCATCGCCCTTTCCCACTCCTCGAAGCGCAGCGACCTCTTGCATCTCGGACACCGGGCGCTGCGCAAGGTCCCCTTCGGCGGACGCGAGGGAACCACCTCGAGTGCCTCCTCGGCATCCTTGGCTGCAAGCCTCCGCACCTCTCCCATCTGGGCGCTCTGCGCGACCTCCTGCCGTAAGAGGGCGACGGTGGCCGCCAGCTCGCGAAGCTCCGAAGGCACGTGTGTCGTCAGGGAAAGCAGACGAGTCCTTGTCTTGACTCGCGCCCTGACCGTGTTGGCCACAACCGCGCACAGCCAGGCGATATAAGCGGCCCCCCCCACGACCCCCGGCCCCCGCCCGTGGCTCGGAGGGGGTGCCGTTGCGAGGACCAATGCCAGCACGGTCAGAAAAGACACCCAGAGCAACAGATGGGACCCATTGAGGCGCTTCTTGGCGAGGATGAGGACCTCCTGCTGGAAGCCCGGCACCCACGCGCGCCAACGGCTCCATGGGCGGGTGCGGATCCGGCGTGTGCCCAGCGGCAGCAGCGGTATCCACAGCAGCGTTATCCACAACGTCGTGTCATATTCCAGCAACTCGTCCCGGACCTGATCGCCTTCCACCAGAACCTTCTCACGGTTCTGCTGGCCGTAGCTTATGACTCCGCAGCCGTTGACTGAGCACGCCATTGCCCGCGCCTCCTCTATGCGAGGCACAGCCGCTGACCCGGTCCGCTGGCCACAGGGTGCGCGTCCGGTCGGAACCCCCGAGCGAGGGCCCTACGCAATCCCTGGCGCCCGCCGGCGATACTCCCGCCTTCCCGAGGGACACGGAGTATAGCGCCTGGCCGAGGCTCGGTCAACCCGTTGACCCGGCCTCCTGGTTGGCCGGTGCCACGATAACGGGGCAGACGGACCGTCCCGGCAGACCGTGTCTGCTCACGCACCAGCGGGAAGGCAGACTCGGCTGGGAGGCGGCGCCCGTCCCGTTGAGTTCGCCCCTGCGCCCCGTTAGAATCGCATGAGCGCCTGAACCGCAGGGCGTGCCCCCTTGGAGCGGTGTCGCCATGGTCTTCAAACGCGTTGACCGCTACATAACCGTGGCCTTCCTCCTGCGCTTTCTGGGGGCCCTCCTGATCATCGGCGCGCTGTATGCGACCTTCGATCTCTTGAAGCGCCTGGAGGACATCCGCCAGGAGGGGCTCAAGAACGCCGCCTCCCTGCTCCTCGCCTATTACGGGCGCCTGATGCCCATGTTTCTGCTGGACGTCGTCCCGGGCATAGTGCTGATGGCGGCCGGCATGGTTGTCGTGCACATGGCCAAGGCGCGCGAGCTGCTGGCCCTGAAGGCCTCGGGCACCAGCCTGTACCGGGTCATGGCGCCCATTTTCCTCTGGACCTTCCTGATCAGTATCGGGATGTTCGGCGCCAAAGAGAGGTACGGCCCCCGCCTCCTGCGCCAGGGCGAGATGCTCGGCCACGTCCTCGACAGCGACGTCGAGAACCAGCTCCTTCTGAACGATCCCCAGCACTACCGCAAGGTCTTCATCGGAAGGTACGACTTCACGCGGCGCACCCTCAGGAAGGTGACGCTCCTCGACTTCTACCCCGACAACCCTCTGGGCCTCAAGCGGAGCATACAGGCGGATTCGGGCCAGCTGCTGGCGGGCGGCATCCTTTCGCTGCGCACAGCCGAGGTCCAGCAGTTCGACCCGTCCGGCACGCCTAACGCGCGACCCACCGTCCTGCCCCGGCTCGACGTCGAGGTGGGCCTCAGTCCCATGGACATCCTGTCCGCGTCGGAGGACAACGCCCAGAAGGGCTCCCTGTTCCAGACGCTGCCCGAGCTGCGGACGCAGATGCGGCTGAACCCGGAGATCCCCTTCTTCGCTGTGTCCTTCCACACGCGGCTGGCCGCCTTCTTCAGTCCGCTGATCCTCCTGCTGGTAGGCCTGCCTTGCCTGGTCGGGTTCGAGCGCTCGGTCAACAGCCGCTTCCTCAGCGTGATAGTCAGCATGGGCCTGGCCGCCGGGCTCTACGTGCTCACGTTCGTATTCAACAGCATGGGCACGACAGGCGCGCTGAACCCCGTCCTCGCCGGGTGGCTGCCGGCCATCATCTCCGCTGTCGCCGGGCTCTGGCTCTTCCAGTCCATGATGACGTGACCAAGCCCGGTGCGGCGCGGGGGACGTAGTCCGGCAGTTGAATCCGCCGGCGAGAACGAATACCCTCATGGGTCTGGTCGCGCCCTGTCGCATGTCATTCCCAACCTGGTGCTCTGAGAGGAGCGGACGGAGATGCCGAAGCAGGTGAGACTCGGCCTTGTGGGTACCGGCGGCTTCGCGCACGCGCACGTCACGCGGCTCCAGGAAGTGCGTGAGGCCGTCATCGCGGCCCTGGTGGACCCGGACTCCAAGAGGATCGCCGGCATCAAGCAGCACCACCCCCACTTGGCTCCCTGCGCCGCCTACGCGGACCACAAGGAGATGCTCAGGAAGGAGCAGCTCGACGCCATCATCATCGCCTCGCCGCACAATGTGCATGCCCAGCAGATCGTTGACGGCCTCCGGGCGGGCCTCCACGTCCTGACCGAGAAACCGATGGTCTGCACGATCAAGGACGCGCACAGGGTCATGAAGGAGGAGGAGAAGGCCGGCAAGTTGGTCGCCATCGGCTATCAGCGTCACAGCCAGGGCGAGTTCCAGTTCATCAAGAAGTGCATCGAGAGCGGGGCCGCGGGCGAGGTCGAGTTCATCAGCGCCGTCCAGGGCCAGGACTGGATGAAGGGCTGCACGGGCCTGTGGCGCCAGGTGCTGGAGATATCTTGCGGCGGGCAGCTCAACGACTCCGGCAGCCACCTCATTGACATCATGCTCTGGGTCACCGGCCTGCAGGCGAAGAAGGTCACGGCCGCCATCCGCAGCTTCGACAGGGAGGTGGACATCAACAGCGCGCTGACCATCGAGTTTGCCAACGGCGCTGTGGGCAACATCTCCGTCATCGGCAACTGCCCCGTCTGGTGGGAAGACATCACGATAGCCTGCTCTGACTGGTCGTTCTTCCTGCGGCAGGGGCACCTGACTTACTCCACGGGCGACCGCGGCGAGATGCTGGACCTCCAGAGCACGCAGTACGGCGGCGGCAACCCGGACAGGAACTTCGTCAACGCCATACTGGGCCGCGAGAAGGTCCTGGCCCCCAGCATCTGCGGCCTTCGCACGATCGAGCTCACCGAGGCCGCCTGGAAGTCCGCCAAGACCGGCAAGCCGGTCACACTGTAAGGGCGGCCGTCCGAACGGCCATCCGTGAACGCGGCGCCGGCCGGCTGCGACCTGTATCGCCGCGGCGACGGGCAAAGACCACCCGCGGGCATTTCAGGACCAGACAGAGGGAGGGGTCACCGAATGCTTGGGAACACATTCGGAAGGATGTTCCGCGTCACCACGTGCGGCGAGTCCTACGGCGGCGGGCTCGGCATCATCATAGACGGCGTGCCCGCGGGGATGAAGATCACTGCCGACGACATCCAGCCGGAACTGGACCGCCGCCGCCCGGGCCGCAGCGAGATAGACTCGCCCCGCCAGGAGAAGGACAGGGTGCAGGTCTTCGCCGGCATCGGCCAGGAGGGCCTCACGACCGGCGCGCCCCTGGGGCTCGTCATCTACAACGTGGACACCGAGCCCATCCACATCCAGCAGTACCGAGACTACCGCTGGCTGATGCGTCCGGGCCACGCGGAGTTCACCTATTACGTCAAATATGGTGAATACGCTGACTGGTGCGGGGCCGGGCGCGCATCGGGCAGGGAGACGGCCGGGCGCGTGGCCGCCGGTGCCGTCGCCAAGATGATCCTGGCCCGCGAAGGCATCGAGGTCATCGCCTACGTCAAGCAACTGTCGCACATCAGGTGTCCCGAGCTGAGCTTCGAGCAGGTCAAGCAGGGCCTGAAAGACAACCCGAGCCCCATCAACTGCCCGCACAAGGAGACTGCCGAGAAGATGGTCCAGCGGACGCTGGAGGTGAAGGCCCAGGGCGACACTGTGGGCGGAGTCATCGAGTTCATGGCTCGCGGCGTCCCCGCCGGCCTTGGCGAGCCCGTCTTCGACAAGATGCAGGCCACGATGAGCCACGCGCTCATGTCCATCCCGGCCGTCAAGGCAGTCGAGTTCGGCGCCGGGTTCGGCTTCGCCACCATGACCGGCCACCAGAGCAATGACATCATGTACTATGACGACGAGGGCGAGGTGCGCTTCCGGACCAACTACGCGGGGGGGTTCCTGGGGGGCATCTCGTGCGGGGATGACATCGTCGGCCGCGTCTGCGTCAAGGCCACCAGCACCATCTCCATCGCCCAGGAGACCATTGACGTCCAGGAGCACACGAACGCGGTCCTGTCGCCCATCACGCGGCGCGACCCCACCATCTGCGGCCGCGCCGTGCCCGTGATAGAGGCCATGGTGGCCATCTGCATCGTGGACCACCTGATGATGGCGCGGGGCTACGAGGCAGTCCAGCGCGTCGAGAAGGAGTACAGGATCTGAGCGGCTGGCCGTCCGTCCGGGAAAGCCGTGGGCGCTGCTGGGACGACGCCGGTGCAGCGGCAGGGGCGGGCCCGCGCACAAGGTTGACAATGGGCCTGCCCCGTGGGTATTTTGGCGTCAGAGGGACTGTCAAGGGCTGGCTAAGAGATGAGATTCACCTGTCCCGGGTGCGATCGCGAGTTCGAGGCGCCGCGTCCCAAGCTGGACGAGCCGGTGACTTGTCCGAGCTGCGGCCGGGAGTTCGCCGACGAAGAGGCCACGATGGCGGACGACCTGGGTCCCCTCGCCGCGGGGGGCGTGACGGCGGGCAAGGAACTCGGGGGGTTCCGCATCGAGGAGAAGATCGGCACGGGCGCCATGGGCGAGGTCTATAAGGCCATCCAGCTCTCCCTGGACCGCACCGTCGCGCTGAAGGTCCTGCCCACCGTTTTTGCCGAGAGGCCGGCCTTCGTCAGGCGCTTCTACGAGGAGAGCATGGCCCTTTCGGCCCTGAACCACCCCAACGTGGTCACCATCATCGAGCGCGGCAACGTCGGCAAGATCTACTTCTTCGTCATGGAATACGTGGACGGGCAGTCACTGGCACAGCTCATGACGAAGCCGTTCACCGTCGAGGAGTTCATCAAGATCGCCAAGGGCACGGCGGCCGCCCTCAGCTACGCCCACAAGCAGGGCGTCGTCCACCGCGACATCAAGCCCTCCAACATCATGCTCACCAGCGACTTCGACGTGAAGATCGCGGACTTCGGCCTGGCGGGGCTGATGGCGCAGGAACGGCGCGCAGCCGACAGCAAGGGCGAGCGCCCGCGCCGCATGGGCACACCGGCCTACATGAGCCCCGAGCAGAAGGCTAACCCTCTCGAAGTGGACGGCCGGGCCGACATCTTTGCGGCGGGCGTCGTCTTCCACGAACTGGTGGCCGGGAAACGCCCCGAGATGCCCTTGAGTCAGATGCCGAGCGAGTTGTCCAAGACAGCCGACCCGCGGCTGGACCGCACCATCGCCAAGTGCCTTCAGGTCTCGCCGGACGACCGTTACCAGAACGCCGCTGACCTGCTGGCGGACATCGAGGCGTTCGAGGCCGAGCTGCAGCGCGCCCCCCGCTGCCCTACCTGCGGCAAGCTCAGCCCGGTGCGGTCCATGAGGTGCGTCTACTGCGACGAGAACCTGGAGCGCTTCTTCGACGTCTGCCCCGAGTGCAAGCACAAGAACCGCCGGGAGGTGCGCCACTGCCTGCGCTGCAGCGTGGACCTGGAGAAGGGCCGCACGCTCGTCGCGGACAAGGTATCCATGATGCTCGACCACGCCGACCGGCTCCGCCTGAACGCCAGCTTCGACGAAGCCCTGCGCGTGCTGGACGAGGTGCAGACGGTCGAAGGCCGGGCCTTCGAGGCGCACCGGCGCCGCGCCGAGGCCCTTCGCGAGAAGACGGTCAACGAGCGGCGCACCGCCGCCCTCAGAGCCTACGACGAGGGCAAGAGGATGGTGCGCGAGCACCGGTTCAGGGAGGCGATCGAGCTGCTGAAGGGCGTGCCGCCGGACATCAAGGACACTACGAATACGATAAAAGGCGCCCTGCAGCTTCAGGCGCGCATCGCCGCCGAACGCAAGTCCGAGACGACCATGAACGTCGTTATCGTCGCAATCTTCATGGTTCTGGTCATGATCGTCCTTTTTGCCGTGCTGTTCTGACGGCATCCCCCGCGCCCGTGGCGCCCATTCCCGCCGGACGGGCCCCTTACTTCCCGGTGGACTCCGTCATCTCGGAGTCCAGGTCGCTCGGCGGCTCGTAGAGCCTGTGCACCAGGCCCAGGGACACGTTCATCACCATGAGCCGGATGATGACGATGATGGCGAACACGAGCCCGAGTACATTGAAGTAGCCGAGCACTTTGACCTGCGTCAGGCCCATAACCTGCGCCAGGCCCCCGCCGCCGATCATGAACGCCGCCGCGTAGCCTATCCCTTCCAGAAACCGCAGCTTCTTTGCGTCGCTGTCCATCAGCCGCCTCCGAGTGTCTGGCGGAGTCCTGGCCGGACCCGCGTGATGCCGAGGCCGGGCGCACCCCGGCCGCTGACGCTCGAAGGGTACTATAGAAGGCCGGCGAGGCCAAAATCAACTTCCGCCGGCCCGTCAGCTTGACTGGTCCACGGCGCAATCGGACGGCACCTGCTCGCGGCCGTCCGCGCCGTTGCAGCGGCGTTCCCGCTGCTGCCGCACGAACTTCTCTTCTTTGAAGAGCATGTCCTGCTCGATCGGGATGAACTGGTGGCAGGCCCGCATAAGCTCGTTGGACGTGCTCTGCGCGAAGGAGACCACCTCCGTGCGGCACCCCCGCATGTTCAGCACCTGCACTAAAGGCACGAAGTCGCCGTCGCCGCTGACAAGCACGATGCAGTCCAGCTTCGGCTCGAGCGTCACCGCATCCAGGGCGATCTCCATCTTCCAGTCGCCCTTGCTCGTGCCGTCCTCGCGAACAGTCAGCTCCTTCTCCTTCACCTCATAGCCGCTTCGCCGCAGGGCTTCCAGGAAACTGCTGTGGTCCACGTCCGCCTTCTGGACCACGTAAGCGATCGCTCGCACGAGCTTGCGGCCCCGCAGCACGCCCTCCAACAGCTTTCGATACTCGATCTTGGACTGATGGAGCGTCTTCGCGGAATAGAACATGTTCTGCACATCCACGAACACACCTACCCTCTGGTCTGTGTTCCCATACACTGTGTGAGCAACCACGGCCAATGCCTTTCTGACAACGAGAGCACCCCGCGGCGAAGCGCGCCCCGCCGCGCAGGCACGGAATGCCGTAAGCCATACAGCGTGAAAGCCCGTGAATCTAACAACTGCCGCCGGCTCCGTCAACTGCATGACGCGCGCCCCGGCGCTTGCACCCGACGCCGGCCGCGTTTCCCCGTGAAGCTGTCCCCACGGTCTGGTAGAATACGCAGTTCGTTGGCGCCCGCTCGACCTTCACTCGAAGGAGGACTGAGCCCGTGCAAGAGACCAGCCCGCCTGAAGAGGTCCGCCCGGATCAGCCGCAGCCCGAGCCGGAAGGTACTGGGCCTGCGCAGGAGCCGTCCGTCCCCGTGCCCACGCACTTCCGGCGCAATCTGTGGCTGTTGGCCATCGTCCTCGGGGTCGTCATCGCCGCATGGGTGCTGGCGCTGCTCTGGAAGAGGGTACCCGAGGATGTCTCAGCGCTCCAGCAGGCGCCCCTGCCGCCCGTGACTGCGCCCGCCGCGCAGCCATCGCCAGGGCCTGCGGCTTCCCTTCCTGAGCCCATGCCGGTGGCGCCGTCGCGCATCGTCGGCACCAGCACGGAGGTGATCCCGGCCGCCCCACCCATTTCGCTCACGCCCGGCTCGCCGGCGTACCGGCTGGGGCGCTTCTTTGACGTGACCAAGCGCATTCCGGGCTTCCAGATCGCTCAGCTCATCCGGCTGCCCGAGCGATGGGCCGACCAGAGGGAGGTGATCGAACCCAAGCCGCCGGCTCCAGGAGGTCAGCCTCCATTCGTCCCCGCCAAGGAAGCGGCGTTCCTTAGGCCGCAGGAGCGCGTTGCCGTGTTCTCCGTCGGCCCGGAAAGCCATGCCTACCCCGTGACCACGTTCGTCGTCTTCGGTGGCATCTACGACACCGTGGGCGACCGGAGAGTCTTTATCTGCTGGAACCCAGCCACGCAGGCTGCTCGGTGCTTTGTCCCCAACGTCGAGGGACGCGAGGTGAAGTGGCAGGATGGCGGCCTCCTCTACCGGGGCAACCAGGTCTACTACGACGCGGAGACGGGCTCGCTGTGGGACTCGTTCTCAGGACAGGCGGTCTGCGGCCCCCTGGCCGGGCTCATCGCCCCGTCGCTTCCCCTGGTCGTCTGGCCGTGGGACAAGTGGAAGGCCGAGCACCCGGACGCCCTCGTCTTCGCCGCCAGCTTGCCGCCGGGCACTCCGGAGCGTGCCGAGATCGAACGGGCCATTCAGGAGTACGTGGCGAGCCCGTACCTGCCCATCCCGCCTGCGCAGTTCAAGGCCACCGCGGGCCGCCTTCCGGCCAAGGCGTTCGTCCTGGGCGTGAGCGCGAACGGCAAGGCCAAGGCATACCCGCTCGCTGCTCTTGCCGCCAGTGGGGCTGAAGTCGTCCGGGACGAAGTCGGCGGGCGCCAGATCGAGGTCCACGTCACGTCGCCGCGCACCGCCTACGCCATGTCAGCGGGAGATATCCTGGATGCACCCGTCATGCTCTGGTTCGGCTGGCTGGGGTGCGAGCCCGGGACCGATCTCTACGAAGTGCAGGGCACGGCCGTCCGAGTGTCGCCCGAGACCAGCGTCGCTCCGGCCCCATAGACTCCCCGTCGCTGCCCTCGTCCCCGAGACGGTCAGCGACGCGGCGCGCGGCCGCGGAGCATCCGGCGCGCGGCTCTCACGTCACGCTCGATCTGCGCCTTTAGGTACTCCGTGCTGTCGAAGGTCTCCTGGTCCCGCAGCCGGCCCGCAAACTGCACTTCGATGTCCCTGCCGTAGAGGTCCTCGCGCCGGTCAACGAGGTGGACTTCTACCACGCGGGCGCTGGCGGCTTCGCGATGGAACGTCGCCCGGCGGCCGATGCTCACCACGCCCGGCAGCGGCTCGCCGTCCGTGAAGGCCCATGCTGCGTAGACGCCGTCCGGCGGGACTGCCTCATTGTGCAGGTCGAGGTTGGCCGTCGGGTAGCCGAGCGCCGCCCCCCGGGCGTCGCCCCGGACGACGGTCCCGTAAAGGGAGAACGGCCTCCCCAGCAGCCGTTGCGCGCGCTCGAGGTCGCCGCTCAGGATGGCCTGGCGTACGTCAGTGCTGCTCACCGGCCGCCCGTCCACCACCACGGCCGGCACGCCCTCCACCTCGAAGCCGAGCTCGCGGCCCAGCCTGGCAGACAGCGACAGGTCTCCCTGGCCGTTCCGACCAAACCGACAGTCATACCCGAGGACGACAAGTTCGGCGTGGAGCAACTCGTGGAAGACCCGGCGGGCGAACTCTGCCGCCTCGATGCGCGCCACGTCCTCACAGAAGCGCACGACCACGCACAGATCGGTCCCGAGCGCCGCAAAGAGGCGCACGCGATGCTCCAGCGAAGTGATCACGGGGAGCGGCTCTCCGGAGAGCACCGCCGCCGGATGCCGGTCGAACGTCACGATGACCGCCCGGCAGGAACGCTCACGGGCCGCCGTCACGACGCGGCGTATGACTTCCGCATGGCCGCGATGAACGCCGTCAAAGACCCCCAGCGTCACCACGGAGCGCTCCCCGGACGCGGGCTCCTCCCCCGGCCAGCGGATAAGGCGCATGCCTCTCCCCTTAGAGCCTCCAACAGGACCCCCCGTGGCCGCGACGGAGCGGATCTCGTCGCAGGCCAAGGAGCGAGGGCGACGCGCATCGGAGACCAATGCGCCAAGCCCGAGCGACACCGGCATGCGACGAAAGACGCCCGTCCCTGCGGGTTGTGCCTCGGGCCGTCGTCTGCGGCGTCGAGGCTCCTTGCCGTGCCCGACCCGAGCACGTCGCCGTCGCCTCTCCTTGCAGCCACCCCGCCGGAGGCGCAACGCGGCTCACGCGGGATCCTGTTAGAGGCCCTTAGCCCGCGGCCTGCCTGCCGGGGCTCCCCGCAGCCTTCAGCAAGCCCTGCAGCCAGTCCTGGACCACTTGGTCCTGCTTGTAACGCAGGTGGTAGCGGTCCCGGAACATCGTCCCGATCTCGGCGAACTGCTCACGCGACGCGGGCTCGCGCTCGCTCACCAGCAGCACTTCGCACTGGTACACGGGCGAGCCCTCTACGGCCACCCCCACATCTTTTCCCGTGAGCTGGAACGCCTTCTCCACGAGGACCGGGTGCCCGCCCTCCATTCCGGCGACCTGACTGGCGCCGCGGCTGAACGGCCCGGCCTCCTGCACCTTGAGCGCCGCCGGGGCCTCCTTCGCGCTCTGGGCGCCCCCAAGAAGGTTCGCCAGCCGAGCGCCCATCGTCTCGGCAGCCTGTTCGAGGCCCACCTCGGCGACGCTCTCCTTGAGGTTCTGCGCGAAGGCCGACGCACGATCCAGTGCCATCTGCCGCAGGCAGTCCCGGCGGACCTGGTCGGCCACGGTCTCGAAGGGCTCCGTCTCGGCGGCACGCCGCTCCAGCACCTGGCAGATCAGCGGAACCGAGCCGGTCGTGAAAACGCGCGGGAGGAACTGGCTCCCGGCCACATCAAACGCGAACTTCGCCACCTGATCCCCGTCCGGCACGACCAGCTCCAGTTCTTCCCGGGAGACCAGGTCTCTGCCGTTCGCCCCTTGCGCCATGCGCCACGTCAGGCCGTAGCGCCGCGCCATCTGCCCCAGCGGGAGGGCCTCATTGACGTACCGCTCGCCCACGGCGTCGAGGTCCGAGAGCACCTTCTGGAGAAGCTCCGTGGCCTTCTGTCGGGCCTTGGCGCTGATGAGCGTCTGGCGAATGGCGTCGCGGACCTCGTCCAGCGTCTGGTAGCGGTAGCCGGCCGGGGGCTGCGCGGCCTTGGGCTCGGCTTCCTTCTGCGCGCCGGACTCCGCAGAGGCCCCCTGCTCGCCTTCGGAGGGTGCGGCCTGGCCCGGTCTCGGCTCGTCCGCCGGCGGATCGTCCGCCGTGGCCTGCTCCTTCTTCGCCGGTTCGGCCGCCTTCGGCTGCTCCGCAGCGGGCTTCTCCTCCTTCACAAGGAACTCCGCTTTGTGTTCGCCGTAGTAGGTCGTTACCTCGCCGTCCTCGACCTTAGCCTCGGCCTTCAGGCTATCCATGGGCGCCTCGGCCCATTCGAGCCTGACGCGCTCGGGCGCCATGTAGCCTACCACTCCGGCTGCAGGGTCGCCGATCACCGCCTTGTGCGTCTCGTAGAACGCCCGCACTTCCTCGTCGGAGGCCTTGACCAGCGGGAGGAAGTCGTCCCCCTTCACCGCGATGTACTTGACCTTAAGCCGTTCCGCGGCATCCGCGTAGGTCTCCCACAGTTCGGCGGTGCTCGCCCTGACCGACTCCCGCCGCAGGTTGACCAGCGTAACCACCTGGGCCAACTCCGCGAGCGCCCTCTGCACCTGCCCTTCAGTGAGTTCGTAGCGCGACAGGAGGAGCCCGTAGGTGGTGGCGTCGAAGCCCTTCGCGTCCGCCAGCAGCGGCGACAGGCGCAGCAGCTCCGCCACCTGGTCCTGCGTGACCTCGACCCCGGCGGCCTGCGCCTCGCGCAGAAGAACGAGGAACCGCCACTGCGAGTTCTGGTCAACCCTCTGCTCCTTCTCGAACAGGAAGCCCTTCAGGTCCCTGACGAGCGCCAGCAGGTTGGCCATGGCTCGCGGCGTCGTGCCCGGCGACTGGATGGCCGCGATGGCGTCGGGCTGGAGGAGCCCCAGCGACATGATGACGCGCAACGAGGCCGCTGCGTCCTGCATCTCCACCTGCGTGACGGCTTTCCCCTGCATCGCGCCCACGGGGCGCGCGCCGCGTCCGAGCAGTTGCTGCAGGGCGGGGATCATGCCCCAGCTGATCATGATGAACACGACCAGGCCGGCCAGCAGGTAGCGCCGGTGCTTTCTGAACCACCGCATGAGGTTCAAGCCAAGGCCCTCCGCGTCGTCAGGATGTGTCCGGGGAACCGAAGCGACAATGATAACCCAACTCCGGGCGGGTTATCAACTTAACGACCGCACGCACGCAGCCGCCGCGCGGCGCCACAGACCTTCATTGGACCTTCAGGCGGCAGAACCGGCGTTTGCCGACGTTCAGCACTGCGCCGTCGGACACTTCCACGTCCACGCCCGGGTCGCTCACCGCGCTGAGGGATGCTGCATCCCGTCCGAGCCGAACGCCGCCCTGCTCCACCAGGCGGCGTGCCTCGCTGCTCGAGCAGGCCCATCCGGTCAACTGGAGCAGCCTGGCTATCCATATCCTGCCGTCCTTCAGTTCGCCGCGCGGGACAGCGACCTCAGGCACGTGCTCGGGAAGCTCGTGCCGGGAGAAGACCCGCTCGAACTCCGCCCGCGCCTGGCGCGCGGCCGCGGCATCGTAGTAGCGCGCCACGATCGCCTCGCCCAGGGCGGCCTTGGCCTCGCGCGGGTGGACCTTCGGCGAGAGCATCACCTCCACCTTGTCCAGCGGCACGTCAGTGGCCAGGATGAAGTACTTCCGCATCAGCTCGTCCGGTATGCTCATCGCCTTGCCGAAGATGACCTCGGGCGGCTCCGAGATACCGATGTAGTTCCCCTTCGACTTGGACATCTTCTGGTGGCCGTCGAGCCCTTCCAGCAACGGGTTCGTGACGGCCACCTGGGGCTCCTGGCCCATCACGCGCTGCAGCTCGCGCCCCAGCAGGATGTTAAACGTCTGGTCCGTGCCGCCCAGCTCCACGTCGCTCTTCACCATGACGGAATCGTAGGCTTGCATCAGGGGATAGAGCAGTTCGTGCACGCCGATCGGCCGGCCGGCCTTTATCCGTTGTGCGAAATCGTCGCGCTCGATGCAGCGCGCCACAGTGAGCTTTGCCGCAAGCTGGATCACCTCACCGAACGTCATCTTGCTGAACCAGTCGCCGTTCTGGCGCACCTCGGCCTCGTCCATGTTCACGATCTTGCAGACCTGCTCGAGGTACGTGCGCGCGTGGGCCATCACCTCCTCGTGCGTGAGCTGGGGCCGCATGGCGTTCTGCTGGCTCGGGTCGCCCACGGTCGCGGTGTAGTCGCCGATGATGAGCACGGCGTGGTGGCCGAGGTCCTGAAACGCGCGCAGCTTGTGCAGCGGCACGCCGTTGCCGATGTGGATGTCGGGCGCCGTGGGGTCGAGCCCCAGCTTCACCCGCAGCGGCCTCCGTTCCCGCAGGGAGCGGCTCAGCTTCTCGGTCAGCTCGTTCTCCGGGATGATCTCCGCCGCCCCGCGCCGGATGCGCGCCATCTGCTCTTCGACTGCCTCGATGATGCCCTTCATGGCTCCTGCTTCGCTTCTTTCGCCTGATGGTTTCCGCGCGCCACAGTCTACCGGCCCGCGGGCCGGTTTGCACGGACAGGCCGCCCGTCCGTCAACCGGGCACGGCGCGCAACACAACCATCGTCAGGCCGTTGTAGACGCCGTGCGCTGCGATCGCAGTCCACAGCGTGCCCGTCCGCTCGAACAACGCCGTGAACGTCACGGACAGGACGACCAGGTTCGCCGCGCCCACCGGATAGGCGTGGATGAGCGCGAAGAGCACTGCCACGATGGCCGCCGCCGGGATCACCCCGAACTGCGCGCGCATAGGCAGGTACAGCACGGACCGGAAGAGCACCTCCTCCGTCACCGGCGCGATGACTACCGCCACGGCAAACGCGAAGGCGACGACCTCGGGCGACCTCGCCTCCCGCACCATGCGGGCCAGCGGCTGGACGGGCACCTCCCTCCAGCCTATCCCGAAGTACTGGACCACCGCCCACACGGCCAGCCACACGCACACGTAGGCGGCCAGGCCCGCCGCCACCACCTTCCAGGCGCCCAGGACGCGCCGCCAGGCCGGCTTGCGCAGCCCCAGCAGCACGCCTGCTCGGCGGCGCCCGCCCGCGCAGACGCCCACGAGCACCCAGACCACGACGAGCGCCGCGGCATCGCTCAGCCCCACCACGCCCAGTTCATGGGTGAGCGCGCCGGCCGGAGCGCCGAGCGCCCT
>Ga0315291_10004712_pt1 | contig 17275 bp, 15 predicted proteins | sample YL17G12_20_MG_FD_203070 | JGI IMG/M metagenome (GOLD analysis project Ga0315291, IMG submission 203070) | Sediment microbial communities from Yellowstone Lake, YNP, Wyoming, USA - YL17G12_20 | ecosystem: Environmental > Aquatic > Freshwater > Lake > Sediment | place: USA: Wyoming | collected...
AGGCCTGATTTTCGGAAGGAACGTGTGATTATGATGGACGGTTCTGAGATTTACGATAGCTTGGCGGGTGCCATTCGCGCCGCCTACGGGTCCGGTCAGGAGGACGAAGCGCTGGAACCCATTGTCAAGGTGGACAGTTCCGGCAGGCCGGTCGGAAAGATCTCGGAAGGGGATTCCCTTATCTTCTACGACATCCGCGGCGAGCGGGAGGTCGAGCTCACGGAGAGCCTGACCGATCCTCGTTTTTCCCATTTCCCGGCAAAGAAGCTCGATCTCCATTATGTCACGCTCATCGAATACTCCAAGGCCCTCGACGTCAAGGTCGCTTTCCCTCCGGAGGATCACCTTAAGAACACGTTGACCGAGGTCCTCGGCGCCGCGGGGTTCCGGGTGGTCAAGATCTCAGAGTCCGAAAAGGCCATCCATATCGGCTACTTCTTCAACGGCAAGAACGAAGATGTCTTTCCCCGAGAGGAACGGATTGTCGTTCCGTCGCCGCAGGTCGCGGACTACGCCGCAGTCCCGGATATGAACGCCGCCGGCGTCGCGAAGGCCGTCGAGCAAGCCCTTGCCCGTGACGGCAAGATGTTCGTCATCGCCAACCTGGCCAACGTGGACGTCGTCGGGCACATCGAAGACAAAGGGGCCGTGCTCGAGGCTGTCGGGGCCGTGGACCGGACCCTCGGCCGGATTATAGAGGCGGCCCGGAGGGAGAAGGCCGCCCTGATCGTGACCGCCGACCACGGGACCGTGGAAGAGTGGCTCTACCCGGATGGAACGGTGAACACCGGCCACACGAAAAACCCGGTCCCATTCATCCTGGCCGATTTTTCCGGAATTGAGGACGGCCCGGTTTCCCTGATGCCCGCCGGAGAACTGGCCGACGTCGGGCCCACGCTCCTCGGCCTGGCCGGTATCGCCGTGCCTCCGGAAATGACGGGGCGGAACCTCGTCGAAACCACGGGAAATCCCGGCAGGCCCCGGACCAAAGTCCTTCTCCTCATCCTGGACGGCTGGGGCCGGCGCGAGGACGCCTTCGGGAACATGATCGTGGAAGCCTCGACCCCGCGTTTCGACGAACTGTGGGCCTCGTTCCCGCACTCGACGCTTGACTCGTTCGGCGAGGCCGTGGGGATGCCGCAGGGCACGGTCGGAAATTCGGAAGCCGGGCACCTCCACCTGGGGGCGGGACGCCGCGTCCTCCTCGACCGGGTCAAGATCGACAAGGCGATCGAGGACGGGAGCTTTTTCCGGAACAAAGCCTTCCTCCGGGCGGCGGAAATGGCCCGGACAAACGATAAGGCGTTCCACCTCATGGGCATCGTCTCGCACTACAGCTCGCACGGGACGATCAGGCACCTCTTCGCCCTGCTCCGCCTGGCCAGGGAGGCCGGCGTAAAAAAGGTTTTCGTCCACTCCTTCATCGGGAGGAGGGGAGAGCGGCCGGAGAGCGGCGCCATTTACGTGGAGAAGGTCGAGGAGACGTGCCGGGAGCTCGGTGTCGGCGAAGTCGTCACGGTCATGGGACGGTTCTGGTCCCTGGACCGCGAGGAGAACTGGGACCGCATCGAAAAGGCCTACCGGGCCCTCGTCGACGGCGCCGGGACCAAGGTACGGCGCTCCAGCCCTATGGGCGGCTCGTGAGGAAGAGAGGGAACTTTTTAAGGGGCTTCTCGTATAAAATAGAGACATGAGCCTAGAAGTCAGAGATCTTCATTTCAGCTATGGGAAGATCACCGCTCTGGACGGCGTGAACCTGAAGCTTGAAGGCGGCGCCGTGGGCCTTCTGGGGCCGAACGGCGCCGGAAAGAGCACGCTCCTCCGCATCCTTTTGGGCTTCCTGACCCCGCTCAAGGGTGATGGGAAAGTCCTTGGCTACGATATCCGCCATCAAAGGCCGCTTATCCGGCGTTCCGTCGGCTATATGCCGGAAGACGATTGCTTCATCGCCGGTTTGGACGCCGTTTCGTTCACCGCCTATTTCGGCGAGCTTTCGGGCATGCCGCGTCAGGAGGCGATGAAAAGGGCCCACGAGGTCCTTTTCTATGTGGGCTTGGGCGAGGCGCGCTACAGGCTCCTCGACACCTACTCGGCCGGGATGAAGCAGAGGCTCAAGCTGGCCCAGGCCCTCGTCCACGATCCGAAGCTCCTCTTCCTCGACGAGCCGACGGCAGGCCTGGACCCGCACGGCCGCCAGGAGGTCCTGGAACTCATCAAGGACATCTCCTCGACCAAGGACATCCATGTCCTGATTTCCTCCCACATTCTGGCCGATATCGAGACCATCTGCTCCGATGTCGTCATCCTGAACAAAGGGAAGGTCGCCGCCCAAGGGAAGCTCCAGGACCTCCGGTCGATCGACTACAGCCTTTTCGAGCTCAAGGTGATGGGGAATGAAAGCCTTTTTCGGCATGAACTGGAAAGCCTGGGGTGCCGTGTCGACGAGACCGAGGATCGGATCCTCAAGGTCTACATGCCCGCGGAAAGGGACCGCTTGGAGATCTTCAGGGCCGCTTCGGCCTCCGGGGTCCAGGTCCGTCACTTCGTCAAGAGCCGGACCTCCCTCGAGGACCTCTTCGCCCGGACGGTGGGGGTGGACTGATGGCGACGATCCGCGAGAAGGGATACAGCCACTGGGACGGGGCGCTCGAGGAACGTAAGTTCCCCTGGTGGCCCATCACCCGGACGGGCATCCAGCTGGCCTTCCGAAGGAAGCACTTCAAGTTCTTCTTCTCCGTTTCATTCCTCCCGGCGGTCGTCTTTCTCGTCGGTATCTACATCTCCGAGCGGATCGAGGACTTCAAGTTCATGATCAAGGGTTCGGAGAACTTCATCAAGATCAACCCGGCTTTCTTCAAGACCTACTTCACGAACGACTCCCTGCTGTTCCTGATGGTCATGCTCCTTGTCTTCAGCGGCGCCGGGCTCATCGCCGACGACCTGAAGCATAACGCCCTCCAGCTGTATTTCTCGAGACCCATCGGAAAAAAGGATTACTTCCTGGGCAAGGCCGCGGTCATCTTCTTTTTCATCCTCGCCCTGACCCTCGTCCCCGGGCTCGTACTTTTCTTCATGAAGCTCGTCTTCTCCGGGAATTTCAAGCTGTTGACGGGCTACCCATGGCTCCTTCCGGCCATCATCGGCTATTCGGCCCTGCTCACAATCTTCTTCGCCTTCTACACGCTCCTCCTGTCCGCGCTCAGCAAGAACAGGCGCTACGTGACCATCCTCATTTTCGCGGTCTACATTTTTTCAGACGTCGTCTACGGCATCACCTTCGGCATCTTCCGTTCCCCTTACGTCGCGCTCTTCAGTTTAAAAGCGAACTTCCAGCAGGCGGGAGCCGTGATCTTCGGCCAGCGGCTGCCCTACGCGTTTCCGGGTTACCTTTCCTTCTTCGTCCTGTTTGGGATCTGCGCCGTTTCGGCGGCCGTCCTGCACAGGAGGATCCGAGGGGTCGAGGTGATCAAATGACGGCCGTGATCGAGACCCGGACGCTCTCCAAGTGGTACGGGAATGTCCTCGGTCTGAGCGACGTCTCGCTCGGGATCGAGCCTGGGATAACCGGTCTCCTGGGTCCCAACGGGGCGGGGAAATCAACCTTCATGAAGCTCCTGACCGGCCAGCTCAAGCCCAATATCGGGAGCGTTTCCATCTTCGGCCGGAGGATCTGGAACGATTTCGAAACGTTCGCGAAGATCGGGTTTTGCCCCGAATCGGACGCCTTCTATGAAGAGATCTCCGGCTGGGAGTTCCTCACCGGGCTCCTTTCGTTCCACGGGTTTTCAAAGGCCGAGGTCCGGGCTCGGGCCGAGAAGACCTTGGATATCGTGGGCCTTACGGGCGACAAGGACCGGAAGATCCGCGGCTACAGCCGCGGCATGCGCCAGCGCATCAAGTTCGCCCAGGCCATCGGCCATGACCCGGAGATCATCATCCTCGACGAACCTCTCAGCGGGCTCGACCCGCTCGGCAAGCGCAAGCTCATCCATCTCATCAAGGACTACAGGGACCAGGGCCGGACCATCCTCGTCTCGAGTCACGTCCTGCCCGAGATCGAGGCCATGACCTCGCGCATCATCCTTATCCACCAGGGGAAGATCCTGGCCCAGGGCGACATCCATTACGTCCGCGACCTTATCGAAGCCCACCCTCACGTCATCTCAATCAAATGCGGCGATCCGCGCGGCCTGGCCGCAAAATTCGTGAACGAACCCTATGTCCTTAAGATCCATTTCGGGCCTGACGGCGACAGCCTGGTCGTCGAGACACACAAGCGGGACGCCTTCTTCGGGCGCCTGAACCAGGTCGTCCTGGAGAGCGCTCTCAGGGTCGAGGAGATCACGTCGCCGGACGACAACCTCCAGGCGGTCTTCGATTATCTGGTGGGGAAATGACATGCTGAGAACCACCCGGGAGGTCTTTGCGTTCTTCTTCTTTCTGGGAAAGCGGTCCCGGAAGATGAAGGTCTTTTTTCTGCTGAGCCTGCTGCCCGTCGCCCTGGCCGTCCTCGTCAGGATCGCCTTCGGCGGACGCTCGAGCGAGGTGACGTCCGTCTTCCAGGAAATCCTGATGGTTTATTTTCTCCAGTTCTTGATCATCATTTTGGCCCTCTTTTACGGGACGTCGGTTTGCTCGGAGGAGATCGAGGGGAAGACCCTGCCTTACCTGACGACCCGGCCGCTCACGAAGGGCGGCATCATCATCGGCAAGTTCGCCGCCTACACGGCGCTCTCGGCCTTGATGGTCTTGGTCGGCCTGGCCGCGTCCTACCTTATCATGAGCTTCCAAAAGCTGGGCGAAGCGGCCACATACGCGGCGCTCCTGCGCTACGCGGGGGTTCTTTTGCTCGGATTAATGGCCTACACGGCCATGTTCACGTTCCTGGGGACCTTCCTGAAGAAATCGATCCTCATCGGGCTGGCCTTCGGCTTCGGCTGGGAGACAGCCATCCAATACTTCCCCGGCTCGACGCAGCGCTTCTCCGTCGTCCACTACCTGAAGTCGCTCCTGCCCTACTATTCGGCGGGAAAATTCTCCATCCTGACGTTCCGCCTGGAGCCGACATCCCCGGCTGTGTCGGTCCTCGTCCTCCTCCTGATCACGGCCGGCTTCCTGGGGCTGGCCTGCCTGTTCTTCAGCCTGAAGGAATATATGTTCGAGGACTAGTCCTCCACGTCTTCCGCCTCTTCGCCCTTCTCTTCCTCGGCCGGCTCTTCCTTGGGTTCTTCACTGGGCTTGATCATGCCCTCGACCTTTTGGGCCGCGGACTTGGTGAGCCTTTGGAGGATGTCCTCGGGAAGACCGGCGTTGATCTTGACGAAGTCGGGGCCCGAGGAGATCTCGATCCGGTTCAAGAGCTCGCCCACGTCGGGGTTCTTGGCGGAGGCGCCGGCTCCGAGGGCCTTGAAGCCGGTCAGCATGTCGGCCAACTGCTTATTCTTGGCCGCTTCGCCGCCCGAAGCCTTGATCTCCATGAGGAAGCTTTTGTCCCTGTAATCGAAGAACAGGATGATGGCTTTGATGCCTTCCAGACTGCTCATCATCGGATTCTGCTGGCTGAGCTTCTTCGTGGCGTCCGGTGGGATGACGAAAGCGCTCCAGACCAAGGCGTTCTTGTTGACGGTCTTGAGGACGGCGGATAACGCCTCGTTCTTGAGGATGTTCTCGGCTTTCTTCTGGTAAACGTCGATGATCTTCTTGACCATGGCGTCGGTTCCGACGACGGCGGTGGATTCATCGAGAAAGGCGCCGCCGGCAGGCTTGTCTGACTCAGCCTTGATCCCGGAATAGAGCGTGACGCCGTTATAGACCTCTTCCTTGACATCCGAGCCTTCTTTCTTCATCTTGGCCAGGAGGAGGTCCTTGTTGTACTTTAAGCTGATGACGGCCGCGGCTTCCTGCTTGGCGCCTTCGGTTTGTCCGGCCATGGCAACTGCCAGGAAAAGGATGTCCTTCTGCGGGTCAAGGCCCGTCTCCTTGATGAAGTCCTGGTATTTCTGGTAGTTCTTGTCCTCTTTGATCGCTTTGTCGGCTAACGCGGTCGTGATGCCCCTGTGGACGTCGACCATGACGACTCCCTGGGCGTCTTTGGGGAGAAGTTTGAGCATGTCCTCGGCCCCGGCCGCTCCGGCCGCAGGGGCCCCGGCCTTCTTGCCGCAGGCCGCGAAAGAGAACAGGGCCAGAAAAACGACGATCCCGAGCGCGGTGAGTTTTTTCATAGAGATTTCCTCCTTTTCATACTCCGAAATACGAAATATTCCTTTCAAAGTTCCGCTCGAGACGGACTATAACAAAAAATCAAGAAAAATAGTAGGGGTGCCCCTCAAAAATTGCCGACAGGGTTCTTTCTTCTCAGGCGATAACGCCGACTTCTGGTGATCCCCCGAATTCCAGGGACACGATACCAATTCCAGAGTATTGGTTCATGTCCCGGAATTCCGACTCGCTTCCTATCGGCAATTTTGGGGTGACCCCTCGTAGGTTGCCCGCGGACGGGAAATGGTGTAAATTCGCCCTATGAACGATCGCTAAGGAGATCCAAAATTGACAAAAAAAATCCTCATAACCCTTTTCGCCATCGCTTCGATATTATCGTTTGAAGCAGGATCTGCGGCGGCTGAAGCGCCGGCGGTCCTGGGCCTCAAAGACCAGGCCCGCGTCGTCGACGGCTGGCTCAAGATCCGCCTCGATACGGTCCTGCCGGAGCTCATGCGCCGGGCGAAGCTCGACATGTGGCTTGTCGTCTGCGAGGAATATAACGAGGACCCTGTCTATTTAACCCTGGTCCCCTTCGAGGACCTTTCTGCCCGCCGGCTGAGCATGCTCGTCTTTTATGACAGGGGAGAAGGGCAAGACATCGAGAAGTTCACGGTCAGCCGATACGGCATAGGGGACCTTTACAAGTCGGTCTGGGACCCGGCCAAGGAGCCGGACCAGTGGCAGCGCCTGGCTCAGGTCATCAAGGACAGGCACCCGAAGCGGATCGGCATCGACGAGTCGGAGACGTTCGCCTTCGGCGACGGCCTCACGGCCACGCTGAAAGAGCGGTTGGTGCGCGTCCTGGGCAAGGAGTACGAGTCGCGTCTTCAGTCCGCCGAGCGCCTGGCCGTAGGCTGGCTCGAGCGACGGATCCCCGAGGAGCTTGAAACGTATCCCCACGTCGTCGCGATCGCCCACGCCATCATCGCCCAAGCGTTCTCGCGCGATGTCATCACGCCGGGAGCCACAACGGCCGACGATGTTTCCTGGTGGATGCGCGAAAGGATCCGGGGTCTCGGCATGGCGGCCTGGTTCCATCCGGATATCTCCATCCAGCGGCCGAAGGCAAGCTCATACAAGGGCGATGTCATCCATCGCGGCGATCTCCTCCATTGCGACATGGGGATCACTTATCTGAGGCTGAACACGGATACCCAGCAGCACGCCTATGTCCTGAAAGAAGGGGAAGCCGATGCGCCCCAAGGCCTCAAGGACGCCCTGGCCCAAGGCAACAAGCTCCAGGACATCCTGCTCTCGGAGTTCCGCGAGGGCAGGACCGGCAACGAGGTCCTGTCTGCGGCGCTGGCGAAAGCCAAAAGCGAGGGCCTCAAGCCGAGCATTTATACGCATCCGCTCGGCACCCACGGCCACGCCGCCGGGCCGACCATCGGATTATGGGACCGGCAGAACGGCGTGCCCGGCGCCGGCGATTACCCGTTGTTTTACGACACGGTCTACTCCATAGAGCTCAACGCGAAGGCGAATGCCCCGGAGTGGGACAACCAGGAGGTCACCATTGCCCTCGAGCAGGACGCTGCGTTCACCAAGAAAGGCACCTATTTCCTGGATGACCGTCAGACGAAGTTTTTCTTGATCAAGTGATCCGAATCCAACGTTGCCCAATTCGAGCTCTTCGCCGGAAGCCCGACGGAATTCTTCCTGAAGATGGGGGACGTCCAGGTGACCTTCGTCACGGACGCTTCAGGGGCCTTGAATTGGCCCCCCGGGTTCGCCTACAATGCTTCCAGGTCGGGTGAACATGCGATCACGGGCCGCTCAGCGGCTTGTCGCCGGGCTCGGTTGTGTCTTCGTCTTCGGCGCCGGCGGGCCGGAAGAGTTCGAAAAAAGCAAGCTCATCGAGAAGGTCGGCTGCCGCGGCTCCGCCGATCAGAGCTACGCCCTCTACCTTCCTTCGGGCTTCGTGCCGACGGTCAAACGGCCCGTCCTCTACCTTTTCGATCCGGGGGCCAGGGGGCCCGTCGCGGTCGAACGGTTCCTTCAGGCCGCAGAGAAGTACGGCTGGATCCTCGTGGCTTCGAACAATTCCCGGAATGGCCCATGGGAGCCGAACCTGAAGGCGGCTCTCGCGATGTTCGAAGATTCGAGCGCCCGGCTTCCCGTCGACGAGACCCGGATCTATGCCGGCGGATTCTCGGGGGGTTCGAGGGCCGCTTGCGTCTTTCCCAGGGCTGTCAATCGGCGGATCGCGGGGACGATCGGCGTCGGCGCCGGGATCTCGAACACCGGGACCAGGCCCGAAGACATTGGGGCCTCTTCTTATTTCGGGATCATCGGCCTGGCCGATTTCAATTACCCGGAGATGAAACGGCTGGACGCGGACCTCGACGGGGCCAAGGTCCCGCACCGGGTCCTTTACTATGAAGCGCCGCACCAATGGCCTGACCCGGAGACATGCAGTCGCGCGGTCGGCTGGATGGAGATCACGGCGATGAAGCAGGGAACGAGAAACAGGGACGAAGCCCTGATCGACGAAATGCTGGGGAAGGAGCTCGAATACGCTTCGGCTTTGGAGGCGGCGGGAAAGACCTTTTGGGCCGCGCGGCAGTATGAAGCGGTTTCGCAGCTGTTCGACGGCCTCCGGGACTCCGGCGCCTCCGCCGAAGCGGGCAGGATCCAAAAGACGCGTGAATTCGCTCAATTCCTGAAAGAGGAAAAAAAGAGGGACGAGAGGGACGTCTCCATCCGGAGAGATTTCGTTCGCGCCTATACTCTGATCGAGCAGGCCCCTTCGGACAGGAAGGGATTCATTGAGGTCCTGAAGGATCTTAAGCTCGGCTTTCTAAAGAAGGAGGCGAAGGAGGCCGGGACAGTGGAGGACCGGAGTTTTGCCTACCGCATCCTCTTCGACATCAGCATCAACATGGAGCAAAGGGCCTTCGAGAGCTATGATCAAAAAGATTGGCCGCGGGCGTCGTCTCTCTTCGAGTTGGCTGCCGAGGCTTGCCCTGACGGGGATCGGCGCGAAAAGAACATCTATTTCAGCATGGCCTGTGTCGCGGCCGTTCGCGGCGACGAGAAAGCGGCCTTGAAGCACCTCGAAACGGCCGTGGCCAAGGGATTCTCCGACGTTCTGGCCCTGGAGAATGAAGAGGACCTGGCCGGGCTTCATCAGACCTCCCGTTTCCGCGAGATCCTCGATAGACTTCGAAAAAAATAGCTGACCGGCTTCGCGTCCGGACGAAAGCCCTCCTCCCCCCCGAATAAAATCTATTGCTTTTGCGGAGCTTTGGAATTACTTTGTTCTTTCATGAAAACAAAGGAGGATGCCACCATGTGTTTCTCCCCCAGGACATTCGCGGTTTCGTTTTTCGGCTTCTTGCTCATCGCCGCTTCGGCCCGCGCCGCGGAGGCGCCGCTTGCCTCCCCAAAGCTCTCCCGGGCCTTTAAGGACGAGGTCTCGGGCGAAATGGCCTATCGTTATACGGACTTTATCTCCCGGTTCGACCGCGTCCAGGCTTCCGAAGGGTTCCACGATGCCGCCGTCTGGATCAAAGGAGAGCTCGAGAAGATGGGATATAAGGACATCGCCCTAGAGGGCTGGCCCTCTGACGGCACGAAGCGCACCTACACTTTCCGAAGCGTCATCGGCTGGAAAGCCAAGAGCGCAGAGCTGTGGATGACCTCCCCCGAACGCGAGCGCCTATGCTCGTTCGAGGAGGTCCCTTTGACCTTGGTGAAGCATAGCGGCTCCGGCCATTCCGAGGCCGAGCTTGTCGATGTCGGTTCCGGGATGGGTGAAGCGCCTTATCGGGGCAAGGATGTCAAAGGAAAGATCGTCCTGGCTACGGGACCCACATCCGAGGTCATGCACGAGGCTGTTCTCCAGAGGGGCGCTCTGGGGGTCCTGACCTACTTCTCTGCCGACACAAGGCCGGGCTATCCGAATATGATCCGCTACACGGCCCTCTGGCCCCGCTGGGAGGACCGCGAGAAATTAGGGTTTGCCTTCAACCTCAGCAAGAACCAGGGCGCCGCCCTGAAACGGATGCTCGAGGAAGGGAAAAAGGTCGTCCTCAAGGCCGACGTCGAAACCGAGTTCCATCAGGCCAAGCTCGAGGTCCTATCCGTCGCGTTCCCCGGCGCCTCCGAGCCGGAAAAAGAAATCATGATCATCGGCCACCTCTGTCATCCGACGCCGAGCGCCAATGACAACGCTTCGGGGAGCGGCGGCATGCTCGAGATGGCCAGGGCGCTCAAGGTCCTCGTAAACAAGGGGCTCGTGGAAGCCCCCAAGCGGACCATCCGTTTCGTCTGGGTTCCCGAATTCAACGGGACGATCCCCTACGTCCAGGCCCATCTGGACAGGACAAGAAATACGCTTGCCGTGATCAATTGCGATATGATCGGCGAGGACCTCCACAAGACGAGCGGGATGTTGGGGATTTTCAACACGCCGGACTCTGTACCGAGCTTCCTCAACGATGTCACGGCCAATTTCGCCGGGCTTGTCGAGGCGCTCGACCTCACGAGCCTCAGCGGCTCGACCCACCCTTTCGCCTGGAGGTCCTACCCTTACAGCGGCGGGAGCGACCATGTCGTCTTCAACGACGGGGCCTTGAAGGTCCCCTCGGTCATGCTCAACCGCGGCGATACCTTCCACCACACCAGCCTTGACACGATGGACAAAGTTGATCCGACCGAACTCCGGCGCGCCTCCGTCATCGCCCTCGGCTCAGCGTGGTACCTCGCCGCGGCAGGCGAGAAGGAGGCTGTGGAAATGGCCCGGCTCGTCGCCCGGAACGGCCTCGGCCGCTTTTCCGCCGATTATTATGATTCGCTCGCGGCGCTTTACGACGCGGGCAACGCCGACTCGCTCCTCCAGGCCTACCGGCAGGTCATGAACGTCATTTCACATTCGGGGAAAAGAGAAATCCAGGCCGTCCTTTCGACCATGGCCTTCGTCAAGGACCAGGCGGTGATGCCGGAGATCATCGGGCTTAGAGGGCATTTCGACGAGTCCATGCTGTCCTACCCCAAGGAGGCCAATCTGATCTACAAAAGGCGCTGCGCCAAGCTCGGAGTGATGCCGAAGCCCATGGCGTTCACCGAGGAGGAGAAAAAATATAACCGCCTTGTGCCGGTTCGGGCCGCAAGCTTCGTCTGTCCGTTGGACCCCGATTACCTCGTCGAGAAGCTGGGAACAGATGCCGTCAGCGGATTGAAGCTCAGGGACGATGCGGCCTATGAGGCGCTCAATTTTGCTGACGGCAAGAAGAGCGTCCATGATATCGCCCTGGCCGTTTCCGCGGAATACGGACCGACCGACATCCAGGAAGTTCACGACTTTTTCAGGCTCCTGGAAAAAGCGGGACTCGTGACGTTCAAAAAGATCTGAAAGGGGAGAGGCGGCCATGCCATCGGCTCTTCAACAGCTCATCCACGCCCGGCGGAGCATCAGGCGTTTCAAGCCCGATCCCGTGGAAAAAGAGAAGCTTCTGTCCTGCTTGGAAGCGGCCCGTATCGCCCCGTCGGCCGAGAATGCGCAGCCGACGAGATTCCTCATCGTCGATCGTCCGGAGCTCAGGTCCGAACTGGCCCGGGTGGCATTCTCCGGGATCTACTCCATGACGAAATTCGCGGCCCAGGCGCCGGTTCTCGTCGTTGTCCTAGCCAGGCTTGATATCCTTATCCATAAGGTCGGTCGCCGGCTTCAGGGGACTGAGTTCTTCCTCGTCGACATCGGGATCGCCGGCGAGCATTTCGTCCTCCGGGCCGAGGAGCTGGGCCTTTCGACGTGCTGGATCGGCTGGTTCAATGTCCGCAGGACGAGGAAGCTCCTCCGAATCCCGCGAAAATACAAGATCGTTTGCCTTATCGCCATCGGACATGCCTCGAGCCGCCCGCCTACCGAGACGAAGCGGAAGCCCCTTGAAGAGATCGCCTGGTTCAATAAAATAGAGGAATAGCCCGTGGAGGCGGAATTCTCGAAATGAGGACATCGGAGATGATCGTTTTTTTGCTTGTCGCTCTGGGGATCTATGGCTTGGCCAATTTCTATATCCTCAGGCGGGGATGGCAGGCCCTGTCGGGATATCCGTCCCCACGGACCGCTTTTCTCGTCGTCTTCGGCCTCTTGATCCTGGCTTATCCCCTCGGCCGGGTGCTCGATGGGGCTTCCCGGGGTGTGGTCTCCGATGTTCTCGTCCGCGCCGGCTCTTTCTACATGGCCTTGATGCTTCATCTGTTCCTCCTGCTTGTTGTCGTGGACCTCTTCCGTCTGGCGAACGCGTTCCTGAATTTCTTCCCGAAAGGCTTCGCCGCCGACCCGCATAAAACCGGACTCATCGTATTTATTGCCGTCATGGGCATCGGCCTGGGAGTGGTTGCCGGCGGCTATGTCAACGCTCTGAACACGCGTCTTAGAACGTTCGAGATCGACATCGACAAGCCGGCCGGAGCGGGTCTCAGGAACTTGAACATCGCCATGGCTTCGGACATCCACTTGGGAACGGTCATGGGAAGCCGGAGGCTGGAAAGGATCGTGGAGAGGCTCAATGCCCTCGAGCCGGACATCGTCCTTCTTCCCGGAGACATCGTGGACGAAAGCGTGTCGCGGGCCGAGGAAGAGAAGATGATCTCTTGTCTGCGCTCGATCAAGGCGCCGCTCGGGGTCTTCTCGGTCCCGGGAAACCACGAGTATTACGGCGGCCTCGAGAAGAACCTGGAATACTTGAGGCGGGGAGGAGTGCGGGTCCTCCAGGATGAAGCCGTCCTCGTCGGCGGGGCATTCATCCTGGCCGGCCGCAAGGACCCGACGGCGCTCCGGTACCAAGAATCAAGACTGCCGATACGGGGGATCTTGGAGAAAGCGGGCGCCGACTCGAAGCTTCCGGTCATCCTGCTCGACCACCAGCCTGTCCGCCTGATCGAGGCCGAAGAGGCGGGAATCGACCTCCAGCTTTCCGGCCACACCCATGCCGGCCAGCTCTTTCCCCTCAACCTCCTCAACAAAAAAATCTGGGAACAGCACTGGGGTTACTTGAAGAAGGGGACGACCCAATATTATGTTTCCTGTGGTGTCGGCACGTGGGGTCCGCCCGTCCGGACCTGCAGCATTCCCGAGATCGTCCGGATCAAGGTCTCGTTCCATTGAACCATCGGCAGGCGAATTCGTAGTATGATAAAAGTCAGGGGGCACGGGACGGTCCGAGCCCCGGCATAACGGAGGCAAGCCATGACAGAAACGAAACCAAACAGCCGCAAGCCCGCGCCCGGCGTCATGGGCGGACTGGTCCTTATCCTTATCGGGTCCATATTTCTCCTGGCCCAGATGGACCGTATTTCGTGGGCGCACTTATGGGCCTATTTTCTCGTCGGGCTAGGGGCAATCCTGATCGTGACCGGTTTTCTCGGGATCGGCCGCCACGGGCGCGGTCCGACCCGCGGACGGTTCATCGGAGGGGTTGTGCTCATCGTCATCGGGGCCGCGAACATCATCGGCCTGAACGTCTGGTGGCCCTACCTCCTCATCGTCATCGGGCTCGTCCTCGTCATCTCGGCGCTTTTCCCGCACCGCTCCTAGCCGTTCACGATCTCCAGCCGGGCCTCTCGACGAACGGAGGCCGGAAGGCGTCTTTTCCGAAATGGCAGATCATTCGAAATTTTCTTCCGGTGCAAAATGCCCAGTCGGTCGCATCGCTTGAAAAGAAAAAACCTCGCGGACATTTTGGAAAACGAAGGAACGGATGCATATTCCGGCACTTTGAGATACAATGTGAAAAAAATAAAGGAGGACGTCCGCGTGGCATCCGGGATCAATCGCCGTGATTTCCTCAAAGCTTCGGCCCGGGCCGGCTTGCTCTTAGTCTTCGGCGCGGGCAGATGATCATGAGGACACCCAGACTGGAGATCGATCTGGCCAAGATCGGCCACAACGTTCGGGAGGTGATCAAGTTATACGGGGCCAAGGGCCTGACGATGACGGGGGTCACCAAAGGGGTTTGCGGGGACCCTCTCGTCGCAGAAGTCTATCTAAAGAACGGGATCTCCGTCCTGGGCGATTCAAGGATCGCCAATCTCAGGAAGATGCGGGAGGCGGGCATCCGGGCGCCCTTCATCCTCCTCCGCCTCCCGGCCCCGGGGGAAGCGGGAGACGTCGTCCGGCACTCTTCGATCAGTTTCAATTCGGAAATGAAGGTGATCCGAGAGCTTTCTGCAGCGGCGCTCCTCCATGGTGCCCGCCATGGCGTCATCCTGATGGTCGAGCTCGGCGATCTAAGGGAAGGCATCATGCCCGGAGACCTCGGGGATATGGTGAAGGAAGTCCTTTCGCTGCCGGGCATACGTCTTGCCGGCATCGGGGCGAACCTGGCCTGTTTCGGCGGGGTCAAGCCTGATGCAAAGAATATGGGAGAGCTTTCTTCCCTCGCTCTGGACATGGAAAAGAAGTTTCACATCGAGCTGGAATACGTCTCTGCCGGCTGCTCGACGGTATACTCCTGGCTCAAATCCGTCGACCGGGTCAACCGGGTCAATAACGTCCGACTGGGCGATTCCTTCCTCCTCGGAGGAAGGGACCTGGAGGAAAAGGGAATCCCGGGGCTTTATTATGACGCGTTCACTTTGGTCGCCGAGGTCATCGAGTCCAAGATCAAACCCTCCGTTCCCTGGGGGGAGATCGGGCTCGACGCGTTCGGCAGCATCCCAAAGTTCGAAGAACGCGGCGCCGGCAGGCGCCTCATCCTCAACATCGGCCGCCAGGACGTCCTTTACACCCAGCTCTACCCGCGGGTCGATATCGGGATCCTTGGGGCCTCGAGCGATCATTTGATCGCCGTAGCGAACACGGCCCAGCTCCAGGTCGGTGACGAGGTGAAATTCGATGTCGATTACGGGGCCATGCTCGCCGCCATGACATCGCCCTATATCCAAAAAGTCCACCTGAACCGGGATTCGGCATGACCTGGAGAAGGCTCTTCATTTCCCTCATTTTTTCGGCGTTATTTCTTATCGGCCTTCCCGCCGTATCACAGCCGCTGACCCGGGAGTGGAAGTCCTGGCTTGATGAGGTCGGGACGATCATGACCAAGAGGGAGCTTTCGGTCTTCAAGAGCCTGCAGACCGAGGAGGACCGGAAGAGGTTCCAGCAGATGTTCTGGAAGGCCAGGGACACGATGCCCGGGACCCCCCAGAACGAATATATGATCGAATATTACGCCCGGAAGGGGTACGCCGAAGCCCATTACGACGGGGCCCGGACGGATAGGGGCCGGATCTATGTCCTCCTCGGAAAGCCCGCGGAGGTCCAGAACTACTCGGGGTCGGAAAAGGTGGTCGATTGCGAGCTCTGGCTGTACCAGAACGAGGGCAAGAGGGGGCTACCCCCCATGCTCTACCTGCTCTTCTACCGGCGGGACAACATCGGGGATTACGTTCTTTTCTATCCCGAACTCAACTCCAACCTGGAGATTCTGTCCACAAGTTACATGCGGGGGAGCGTCGGCAAGGCCCAGGCTTATCGGATCATCAGCTCGAGCTTTCCCGAGCTGGCCAGGGCGTCCCTTTCCGTCATTCCGGAGGAGGCGAACGCGGCCTTCGCCGGGACCCCGAATTCTTCGGCCAACGTCATCGCCCAGATCCACAACTTGCCGGCAAAGGAGGCCGAGAAGGGCTATCTCAGGAACTTCTCGGTGGTCGATGGAACGGTCGATGTCAGCTATTCGGCCAGGGAGATAGCCGCCAAAGCAGCCTTCTGGCTGACCGAACAGAATGGCATCCGTTTCCTCAATTATTCGCTTCTGCCGGACGTCGTCCGGACGGCGAAGAACCCGGACGGGTTCCAGACCGCACATCTGGTCTTCCACCTAAGGGTCGAGGACGCGGCCGGGAGAACGATCTACCAGAGGGAAAAAGAGATCCGCTTGAAGCTCGACGAGGCCAAGAAGAGGCTGATGGAGGAACGGAAATTCGTCTTCAACGATCTTGCCCCGATCATCGAAGGCGATTTCGACGCCAGTCTGACCTTGACCAACAGGACCACGGAGGAATTTGCCGTCCTTAAGGAACGGATCCGGACGGGCCCCGGGGCCGTGCCGGCCGTCGTGGGCTACGAGGTCAAGGAGAAGAATGCGGGGTCTTTCGTTCCCTTGAGCCTCGGGGATTACAAGGTCCTCTCGGACCCCCGTGCCATCTATGGCTTGGGTGAAAACCTCGAAGCCATCCTGATTTCGGACAAGGCCCCCCGGGTCGTCCTTGTTCCCAGGGACGTTGGGCTCGAGACCGTGGAGATCAAGAACTCCTTCCAGCGGGGAAGCCTGTTCATCTTCCGCCGGCCTCTCAAGGACATCCGGCCCGGAAATTATGACTTGGTCATGGACAGGGAAGGGGACGAGGTTTTCCGAAAGACCGTTTCCATCCTGTCCTTCGACGTTCCCAAGCCTATCGAGTTCGAAAGCGTCGAGCCTCTTTCGTTGAAAGATGACTACATATTCATCCTCGGCCAGGAATATTTGAACGCGGGTGACGCGGCCCGGGCCCTCGAATGCTTTCGGGGGCTTCCCGAACGGCTCCGGAACTCCGGGTCGATTCCGGTCATCGCGCGGGCCCTATATCTGACAAAAGATTTTGCCGGGGTTTTGGATCTGCTGGAAAAGGACGGTGTGGAAAGAACCTACGCGGTCCTCCTTCTCCTTGGAAACTCATGTCTTGAACTCAAGAAGCTGGACCAGGCGGCCGTCTATTTTGAGCAGGTCCGGAAGTACGGGGACACTCCGGAGAACAACAGAACCCTGGGAGCCATCTACTTTTCGCTAGGCGACAAGGAGAAGGCCAAAACCTACTGGGACAGGGCCGACGCGCTCGAAAAAAAACGGAATGAAACGAAACCCGGCGAAAAAAAGGAACCCTCATGAATAGGACGAACAAAGCCCTCATACTGGCGCTGGCGATCGGCGCGGCATTTTTCAGGCTGCCCCTCAGGGGGGACATCACGGGGGCCGTGGACGGGCTGGTCAAGGATGCGGCGACCGGACAACTCCTGGAAGGCGTCAAGATC
>Ga0315291_10004715_pt1 | contig 17273 bp, 16 predicted proteins | sample YL17G12_20_MG_FD_203070 | JGI IMG/M metagenome (GOLD analysis project Ga0315291, IMG submission 203070) | Sediment microbial communities from Yellowstone Lake, YNP, Wyoming, USA - YL17G12_20 | ecosystem: Environmental > Aquatic > Freshwater > Lake > Sediment | place: USA: Wyoming | collected...
CAGAAGAAAGGCAATCACATAATCACAAGCATGATCGAGCACCATGCGGTCCTCCACTCCCTGAAGAAGCTCGAGAAGCAGGGCTTTCAGGTGACGTACGTGCCTGTCGACCAGCACGGCCTGGTCGACCCGGGCGACGTGACAAAGGCAGTTCAGCCGGGCACCATCCTGATTTCAGTCATGCACGCGAACAACGAAGTGGGCACGATTCAGCCGATCGAAGAGATCTCGAAGATCGCAAAGGAGAAGCAGATTGTCTTTCACACCGATGCGGTCGCCACGGTCGGCCAGATCCCCGTGGACGTGAACAAGCTCGGCGTGGACATGCTGAGTCTGGCCGGCCAGCAATTCTACGGCCCGAAGGGAGCCGGCGCTCTCTACGTAAGGCGTGGCGTAAGGATTGTGCCCTTCATAGACGGCGGCATCCAGGAAGACGGAAAGCGCGCGGGCACGGAGAACGTGCCGGCCATAGTCGGCCTCGGCAGGACGGTCGAGGTCGCGCAGGAAGAGATGGGACCTGCGGCCGAGCGGATGAAGAGACTGCGCGACACGATGGAAGCAGGCGTGGTGAAGAGCGTGGAATACGTTCGCGTGAACGGGCATCCAGAGAAGCGCCTTCCCGGGCACCTCAGCATCTGCGCCCAGTACGTCGAAGGCGAATCAATGGTGCTTTTTCTCAACGTGGAGGGCATAGCTGCATCCAGCGGTTCGACTTGCAGCTCGAAGGCACTCAAGGCCTCTCACGTACTCACGGCCATGGGGGTCCCGGCTGACGTGGCGCAGGGATCACTTCTCTTCACGCTTGGGAGAGAAAACACTGAGGAGGACGCCAGACGCTTCCTCGAAGTGTTCCCGCCTATAGTAAAAAGGCTGCGCGAGATGAGTCCACTGTACGCGGACATGATGAAGAAGAAGCAATGAAAAAAGTCACAATCGTCGTTTTCAGTGGAGAGATGGACAGGGCGATGGCCGCGTTTAACATCGCCGTGGGCGCGGCGTCCATGGGGATGGAGGCCACGATGTTCTTCACGTTCTGGGGCCTCAATATCCTGAAGCGCCGTGACGCCAGGGTCAGCCCGCCCGGATTCATAAGAAAAATGCTGGCCGCGATGATGCCTGCCGGCCCGCACAAGCTCCCTCTCTCCAAGCTCAACATGTTCGGGATGGGCCCCCTCATGATGAAGAAACTGATGAAGCAGTACCGCATGCCTGACGTGGGAGAGATGCTCGCGCTCGCGAAGCAGTCAGGCGTGAAGGTGATCGCCTGCACCACGACCATGGAGCTGATGGGAATTCCGAAGGCGCAGCTGATTCAGGACGTGGATTCGTGTGCGGGCGTGGCGGCGTATCTTGCGGAAGCCGGCGAATCCACGGTCAATTTGTTCATCTAGAGATGAGCAGATTGTGCGAGCACGATATTATTGTCTTGAACGCCGCTGCTCTGCCGGCGCGAGACTGCCACTCAAGCGCGATATTGTTGTCCGAGTTGCAGCATCTAATCTGAACCGAAATCGTCGTTCCGACCCGGGATCGCTGCCTAGATAGACGTCTGAGTACAGGACGGAGGAAGTATGAGAGCCGATTCCACTTTGGACTGCTTTGGCCTCTTGTGCCCCATGCCCATCGTCAAAACAGCGGCGAAGATCAAAGAACTCGAGCCGGGGCAGGTCCTCGAGATAGTGTCAACGGACGAGGGGATAAAGGAGGACATGCCCGCCTGGTGCAAGGCGACCGGGCACGAATTCCTTGGAATCGAGCAGGCCGGGGACGTGTACAAGGCGTACGTAAGAAAGAAATGAGACTGCGCCAATATGTTGCCGATAATGTAATTAGGAGTAGGAATACATAAGTATGCAAACACCTTCGGTAAAGGCCCGCTCGAGCAGTTCGGTGAAGACCGGCTCAGGCAAGATGAAGCGAAGCCCGGCCAAGGGCGCTCCTTCCGACCAGCTCACCAGGAAAGACGCGGAGGACGTCGCGAAGACCCTGGCCTCCGTCGCTATGGAAAGTAAGGTGGGAGGAAGCAAGCTCTCCAAGGCAGAGCAGCGTCAGCTCGAGAAGCTGATAGTCGACTCCATCTCTCAAAACATGATGGACCTCACGAAGCTCCACGCACCGGTCCAGTCCCTTGCTGATTTCCTCGGAGCAATGTATTCGAGAGTGCAGATAGTGCAGAGAAAGGGCGTTTTCAGGTTTCATCCTGAGGCCGAGACAAAGAAAGTGGCGCAGAGTTTCGCGGAAAAGTTCTTTTCCGAGTTCATGAAAAGGGCCTACGAAATCGCCACCACTTTCTCGATAGAAGTCTCCGCCGGTGGTGGAGCCGGCGAAGGAGGCGGCGCAGAAAAACCCACCCCCGAGCAGCGCACCGCTCCCAGCAAGTACGCCGTAAGGAAACTCAAGCCCACTCTCCGCTTTAAGGACGTCGGCGGGAATCCCGAAGCCAAGAAAGAGCTGGGAAGGTTCGTGGTGTATTACAAGACGCCGGGCCGTTTCAAGGAGATCGGTGCAGACCTTCCCAAGGGCATCCTGCTCAAGGGACCTCACGGAGCTGGAAAACCTTCTCTGGCCATAGCGATGGCCGGGGAAGCCGGAGTTCCAGTAGTCAAGATAGACGCCACAGATCTGTTTGCGATGTACAACGAGCTGGGCTCAGAGGGAATGGTCAGGGCGATCGCGGCGCTCAAGGGCGATGCGCCGCTGGTAATCCTGGTGGACGAGATTCTCCCGCCCTCTCCAACTGGGCAGGATTTCGGCGCGGTGGCGCTGAGGGCGCTGTTCGACGGATTCACGAAAGCCGATGACGTGCTGATTGTCGGAGCCACGAGCAATCCGGAAGGCCCCGACCCTTCGCTTTTGAGACACGAGATGTTCGGCAGGGTGATCCCGGTGGACAAGCCCGACTTCAAGGCGCGGCTCGAGATATTTCGAATATACACGACCACAAGCAAGAAGGTGGTCATCAAGAATCCAAGAAAGAAGCTCATTGACAAGCGCTTGGATCTGGCAAAGTGGGCCCGCGATACCGCAGGCTTCACTCCGGAAAGGATCGAGAATCTCCTGAACGACGCGGCGATACTCACGGTGATCGAGGAAAAGAAAACGGCCATCGGCGAAGAGGAAATGCAGTGTGCTCTCGACAGAATAATGGAGGGCGCCGGCAGCACGCGCACCCTGCGAGACAAGGAGAAAGAAATCGTGGCGGTGCACGAACTGGGCCATGCGCTGGTGTCCCACTTCCTCCCTAACGCCAGTCCAATAGCAAAGATCTCCATCGTGGGCAAGGGCGAGGCCCTCGGCTATACGAGACCCTACCAGAGGGAGGGCAAGTATCTCATGAGCAAGGACATGCTGCTGGACGGCGTGGCCACTCTCATGGGAGGGAGGCTTGCGGAGGAGCTACTCTTCCCGGAGAACGACAAGACCGACGGCGCGTCCAGTGACCTCCAAGTTCTCACCGAACTGCTGGAATACGCCGTGACGGAAATAGGCCTGGGAAACGGCTACGTGCTTCCGGACAAGGAGCACGACAGGGCCAAGCTGAGACGCCAGGTTGACGAAATGGTGAAAGAGTCGGAGAGGCGAGCGCTCGAGGTGCTCACGTCCCACTACTACGAGCTTCTGCGTCTGAAGGGCATCCTGGTGCAAAAAGAATCACTGACCGGCAAAGAGTTCGTGAAGGCCCTGAGCAAGATCCAGCGAAGGAAGAAGAGACTCTCGCCGAAGCAACTCGAGACAGAGGTCAAGCGGCTCGAGAACAACCACGTCAAGAAACTCTCCCGCCCGTCTCACAAGGCGGCTTTCCTTCCGACCCAAGAAGGTTTCGGGGGGTGAGAACGCTCTGCTCACTTCAGTCCGCGTATCGGCACTCTGAGTGGGCGATCCAGCGCCTACCGCGCTCGTAGCTCACTATCCAGCGTCTACGGCGGGCGGCCTCAGTTCTCAGAAAGGCATCAGAAGGTCATTTTGAAAACGAACGAAGTGCGAAAAACCGACTATGCCGGCATAGCCCATTACTACGACGAGGCGCGGCCCGAGCCCGCAGGCGTGTGGATCAAGACCATAGTGGAACTCGCCGGGATAGTGCCGGAGTCACGGGTGCTCGACGTCGGATGCGGAACCGGCAGATTCGCTGTCAAGGTGCGGCGGCATCACGACGGGCAGACATACGGGGTCGACAACTCCGTCGAGATGTTGAGAAAAGCCGCCGGCAGCGCGACCGGCGAGGACGCCAGTGGTGAGACCGCTGGCGATGGCGCCACTCGCAGAAAGGCACGGGCCGACAAAGCCACCCGCACAGAAGCCAGCATGGCAAGACGACGGCCGGTTCACTGGATTGCCGGCGACGCGCACTCTCTGCCCCTCAAGTCAGACAGCGTCGACTGCGCCTACATGACCATGGTCATCCATCACATAGAAAAACCAGGTACGGCCCTCAGAGAAATGCGCCGCGTCCTGCGACCCGGAGGGAGATGTCTCATGATGACGAGCTCGCATTCGGCCATAAGGGCTCACGTGCTGAGGCACTTCCCGGGAGTGGTGGCGACAGATCTAAGGAGATTCCCTGCGATTCCTGCGCTCAAAGCCGCCATGAGAAAGGCGGGCTTCAAGAACGTGCGCTCCAGCCTCGTCACGCACCACGAGGAAGAAATCCCAGTCGAGAAGTACCTGGCCATGGTGAGGAAGAAGTACATCTCTACTTTTTCTGTCATGGACGAGCGCAGATTCGAGAGGGGGCTGGAAGTCTTCGAAGAGAGACTCGCGAGACTCTACGGCAAGAGAATGAGAAGAACGTTGGCCTTCACTTTTGTGACCGGAGACAAGTGACGGACCGGGTTCGCGTTTCTTGGCGGCTCGCGGAGACATGCGAAGAAACGCATGGGCCTCGCCCTAGCCCGTCGTCGTTGCCGGACCGCCGGGTGTCCCCTCTGGGTTTGTTGTCTCGGCCAGCATTCCGGTTTCGTCTATCACCCACGTCCGCGAGGGGGCGAGTATCCCGCCGGACACAACGAACTTGATTCCCTCCTCCACAGTCAGGTCGATGCCTATCACCTGTGATTTCTGCACGATGATGAGAAACCCAGTGGTCGGGTTCGGCGTGGAGGGCACAAAGATGTTCATGACCTCCTTCTTTGTGCCATCCTTCCCGACGACAGTGTAAGCATCCTTCGTCACGAATCCGAGCGTCAGAAGCCCTTTTCTGGGGTACTCAACCAGAACCACCCGCTTGAAAGACTTCGTGTTCGCTGTTCCGATTGCCTCGACCACCTGCTTAGCCGACACGTAGATGCCCGCGACAATGGGGATTTTGGACAGTCCCCTGTCGATGTAGCTGAGCATGTGCTTGCCGAATACGTTGGTACCGAGGAGACCAGCCAGCAGGACCAGTATGACTGTGGCCACTAGACCGAGGCCGGGGATGTCTCTCCCGAGGTAATTCTCTATGTACGGGGCGAGTATGTTGTCCACACCATTGAAGATCAACTTCAATACGAAGTATGTAACCCCGATGGGAACGAGAACCAGAATCCCCGCGAGTAGTTTACGTCTAAAGAATCTTACGACTGAACGCATTGTGGTTCACCTGTCCGAACCGGATTGTTCTCGCTGACCGAATTCGTGGAGTCTCACTCCGCGACCTGGAAACTCAAGGATTTTCCCCTGCCCACCCAAGCGCCGGGCGCAGCCTCGGCCGTGGCGCCTAACTCAAGCTACCGGATGACCCCGTGTCCCCCGGAGCCCATGTCGGGCTCATGAAACCTCCCCGGTCCTGAGGCATATGTCGGCAAGCGAACAGCCGTCGCAGCGGCTGTTTCGCGCGTCGGCAACACAATCCCCGAGAATGCCTAGCCGGGTGATGGCAAAATCATATTTCAAAGGATCGCTGGGGTCAAGCGCTCTCAGGGCGTCCGTGATTTCTTCCGCCGCCTTCCAGTCGCTGCTCTTCCGGGCCGTGAGCCCGATTGCACGCGAGATGCGCGCGATATGCGTATCCAGAGGAATCACGAGCTTGGATGGACTGACGTCTTTCCAGAGCGCAAGGTCGATGTCATCACCCCTGCGGACAACCCACCTCAAGAAGAGATTGAGTCTCTTGCAGGCCGCTCCAGTTCGCGGAGAAGGAAGAAGGAAGAGCGCACCGTCGTTCCTGAGACTCGCGGCGTCAGAATAGACAGGATTGGGATCATAGCCAGCCAGTCGGTCCACAAATGCTATCAGGGCATCCTTTATGTTGGGGGCTTCTTGTCTGTAACCTCGCAAGAACAGCGCCTCAAGGCTGCCGAATTCCACGAGCGCCCGCCTGATTACGTGGAAAAGCCAGGCCAGGTGCCTCGCGGTGGTGAAGCGGTGTTTGAATCCCGCGAGCTGAGCTAGCAGAGCGCCCGGCTCGCGGAAATTCACGGCGTCCTGAGGGTGTGGCCCGAGAATCGAGAGGACCTTTTCGATGTCCTTCTTGATGGTGATCACGCTGCCGTATGCGAGAGTCGAAGCGATGAAGGCGACTATCTCGATGTCTCGTTTGTCAGTGTATCTGTGCGGAAAAAGAAGGGGGTCAGAATCTAGAAAGCCCCTGCCGTACATCAGATAAAGCTCGTCCAGTCTGGGCTTGAGCACCCCCACGTTCAGCACGGGCGACTCCTTCAACCTGTTTCCCTTGAGCGGTTTTGTACTGAGCTTCACACGTCCCCCTCGCGCGAGTTATCCACCGTGATTATCAGGTCCGGCGAGAAGCGTGTCAATCAGTTGCCGCCGGCAAGTAGACCGAGCAGCCTCCCGTGCGGCCGCTTGACTTGGGCACCCCGCACCAATATTCTCAGCACCAGGACTCGGTGACTCAAAGGCTCCGAGACTCTGAAGCTCGAGCGAAATCTTCTCCTGAGGAGGTTACGTCATGGAAATGAAGCAGGTGAAAGTCGAGATCCCCGATGGCGCCAACGTCATAATCGGACAGACTCACTTCATAAAGACCGCCGAGGATCTCTACGAAGCGATGATCAATTCTGCTCCCAAGATGAGATTCGGTGTAGCGTTCTGCGAGGCGTCCGGACCATGCCTCATCAGGGCAGAGGGCAACGACCCGGTCCTCAAGGCGGTCGCAGCGAAAAACGCACTCAACATCGGCGCGGGACATTCTTTCATCATAGTGATGCAGGACGTCTTTCCGATAAACGTCCTCCGGGCAGTCAAGAATTGCGTCGAAGTCTGCGGCATCTTCTGCGCGACCGCAAATCCCGTCGAGGTGATAGTGGCCGAGACAGCGCAGGGCAGAGGGATTCTGGGTGTGGTGGACGGCTCAAGGCCGAAGGGCATCGAGTCAGAGGAGGACGTGAAGCACAGAAAGGACTTCCTGAGGAAGATAGGTTACAAGCTGTAGCGTGCCGAACCCGAAGACTGCTCAGCACGGCGACCCGAGCAGCGGCACCAGACCGGCAGGAGGTCTCCGGAACGTCGTGCCCGGCTGAACCGTTCCGCGAGCGTCAGCAAATCCTGGGGAACTGCTCTCCCACGAGCATGTCCACGAACCTGCGACCGCCGATTCTTGTCTTCATGAAGACGCGCGGCTCCCCTGCTGAGACGACTCGGCCGATGAGTGCCGCAGACCTTCCGTACTTGCTTGCTCTCATCGCCTTCAGTGCCTTCTCGGCGTCGGCCTCGGGAACGAACGCGACGAGTTTCCCCTCGTTGGCCACGTGAAGCGGGTCAAACCCCAGCAGTTCGCAGGCGCTTCTGACGGAAGCGTTGAGAGGAATCCTCTCCTCTTCGATCTCTATCTCGACCTTGGACGCGATGGCTATTTCGTTCAGGGTCGTGGCAAGCCCTCCACGGGTCGGGTCTCGCATTGCGTGAGGCCTCGCGCCCGCAACCAACATGGCTTCCACCATCCCTGCCAGCGGCGCGCAGTCACTCCGAACGTCAGTCTCAAAACTGATGCCTTCCCTCTCGCTGACAACGGCTATTCCGTGGTCGCCAATCGTACCGCTCAGCAGCACGCAGTCGCCCGGCCTCACAAACTTCGAGGACATCTCGATTCCTTCGGGCACCATCCCGATGCCCGAAGTGTTTATGAAAAGACCGTCGCACGCCCCCTTCTCCACCACCTTTGTGTCGGCAGTGATGACACTGACCGACGCCTCGCAGGCGGCATCTTTCATGGAAGCGAGAATTCTCTGGAGGGCATCCACGCGGAATCCCTCCTCTATAACGAATCCGGCACTGAGGAAGAGCGGCGTCGCCCCGCACACGGCGAGGTCGTTCACGGTGCCGCATATGGCGAGTCGCCCGATGTCGCCGCCGCGGAAAAATAGTGGCGATACCACATAAGTGTCCGTGGTGAGGGCGAGTCTGCCCTCCTTTATTGCGAAGACCCCCTGGTCATCCAGATTCCTGAGAATGGGGTTGTCAAAGAACGGAAGGAAGAACCTGGATATGAGCTCGTGGGCCGCCTTGCCGCCGCTGCCGTGCGCTAGCGTGATGATGTCCTTTTCTCTCATGTCCTCTCCACCCCGTAGCGGTAGTGGGCCTGGCAGGTGCCTTCGGTTGTGACCATGCAGGCTCCGACCGGACTCTCGGGCGTACACGCTTTCCCGAAAAGAGGACAATCCAGCGGCTCTTTCTTGCCGCGCAGTATCTCGCCGCAGAGGCACCCATAAGCCTCGCGGGACTCGGGGGATTTTAAGTCGAATTTCTGGAGAACACCGAATTCCGCGAATTGCGGCCTGAGCTTGAGCCCGCTCGACGGTATTACGCCGAGTCCTCGCCACGCCGAGTCGCACGGCTCGAACACTTCGTCCATCACCCCGAGTGCCGCCAGGTTGCCTTCCGGAACGACGAGCCGAGAGTACTGCGTCTCGACCCTGGGGGAACCGTCCACAATCTGGCGGAGCAACAGGTATATGCTTTGTAATATGTCAGTAGATTGAAATCCTGTGACCACCGCGCCGATCCGGTATTTTGCCGGAATGAACTCGTATGCGCGGGAGCCGATGATGGCGCTGACGTGGCCGGGACATATCAATCCGTCCAGGGCAAGTCCTTCTGTCTCGAGCACTGCCGCCATCGCCGGCGGGATGAGCTTGTTGGCTGGAAGCACGTAGAAGTTCTTGATGCCTGAATCCGCCGCGGTCGCCAGCGTGGCGGCTATTGTCGGCGCAGTCGTCTCGAAGCCGACGGCGAAGAACACCACGTCTTTCCAGGGGTTCTCCCGGGCCATCTTCAGGGCATCGAGGCTTGAATACACGATTCTGACGTCTGCCCCTTTCGCCTTTTCGATTTCGAGACTGGAATCGGTGCCCGGAACGCGCATCATGTCGCCGAACACGGCTGCTATGACGCCGGGCATGCGGCTTATGGCGATGAACTCATCGATGGACTGGCTGGGCGTCACGCAGACCGGGCAGCCGGGACCGGAAAGGAGCCGGATATTCCCGGGTATGAGGTCCCTTATCCCGTAGCGGAAAATGGCGACAGTGTGAGTTCCGCAGACTTCCATGAACTGCACCCGGTCGCGGCCGACAACGCGGGCCAGTTCCTGGATCCTGCGTATCAGGACCCTCGCGTCCTCAGGTCTCTCGAACTCCTCAACAAATTTCGGCATATAAGGACCCGTGGGTTTCTTCGTCCGACTCAATTAGCTCAGATACAGACTGCACAACGCTCGCTCACCGGCGCGCGGTTTACATAACTATCCACTCCCGAGCACGTCCCTGATCATTTTGAGCGTCTCTTCGGCTTCTTTCTCGTCGAGCCTGCCTATGGCGAATCCGGCGTGGACAATCACGTACTCGCCTACTTTGGCGTCGGGCAGAAGCATCATGCTCACGTTCCTGCGAACGCCTTCCATGTCCACGGTCGCGGTATCGCCGGTCATCGCCACTATCTTAGCCGGAACTGCAAGACACATTTAACATCGCTCCTTGCGAGTGCGTCGCGTCATGCCCTGTGACACGCAACGGCCGCCTGGCCCAGCGCAAGACCACCGTCATTGGGAGGCACTTGCGTATGCACGTGGACGTTGAAGCGTTCTCTCTCCAGTGACTCACTCAGGATGGTCGAGAGAAGCGCGTTCTGAAAAACGCCTCCGCTCATGCAGACGTCGTTTATCGAGTGCTCGGCCCGCAGAGTGCAGCAGGTCTCTACGATCGCGCTGCAAAGCGTCTCGTGGAACCGCCTGGAAATCCCGGAGACAGGAATGCCCGCTGCCACGTCTTCCACAATGCGAACCATCATCGCTCCGAAATCCAGAAAGCGGGCGCCGGATTTCCTCATTTGGTATGGGTACGGCTCTCCGCAAGGTTCATCCGCGGCCACCATTTCCAGCTCCATCGCTGCCTGACCCTCGAAGGAGACGAAGTCCCGCAAACCCACGAGGGCAGCTACTGCGTCGAAGAGCCGCCCCAGGCTGGACGTCGGAATCGAGTTCACTCCCCTCTCTATCATGCGGACAATGACCTGCAACTTGTCCTTGCCGATTCTTTCGAAGAGCGGGTTTTTCATGGACAGGAGCTTGTCTCCGAACACAGAGTGCAGATGGCTGACGGCCATGCGCCATGGTTCGTTGATGGCTGCCTCGCCTCCGGGCAGCGGCACGGTCGCCAGGTGAGCGACTCTCTCGTACCCCGCGTAGTCCGCAATGAGGATTTCCCCGCCCCAGACAGTGTTGTCCGGACCGTAGCCGGTCCCGTCGAACGAGAGTCCGATCACCCTGCTCGTGAGCCCGTTCTCCGCCATGCAGCTGGCGATGTGAGCGTGATGATGCTGCACGGGTATCAACGGCAGGCCGCTCTCGAGCGCGTAACGGGTGGAGAGATAGTCTGGGTGCATGTCGCAGGCAATGACCTCGGGCTCGATGAAAAGAAGTTTCTTGAGATGCTCGATACCGTTCCTGAATGCGTCGTAGGCCTCGAGGTTCTTCAGGTCGCCTATGTGATGACCTGGAAAGGCAAGGTCTCCCTTCACCAGACAGAACGTGTTCTTGAGCTCTGCACCGACCGCAAGTACCGGCGGTCCCTCGAACGGCAGCGCTATCGGGTTAGGCACGTAACCGCGCGAGCGCCGCACCGGCTGGATCTTGCCTCGCACGACGCGGACAACAGAGTCGTCACATCTCGTGAAAATCTCGCGGTTGTGCACGAGGAAGTAGTCGGCTATGGCGCCGAGTCTCACTTCTGCCTCGTTGTCAGTATATGAGATCGGTTCCTCCGTCAGATTGCCGCTCGTCATGACCAGAGCAGGAATATGCTCGAGAAGAAGATGGTGAAGCGGCGTGTAAGGCAGCATCACGCCGAGGTACTTGTTGTTGGGGGCGACCTCTTCGGCGATGGAGACGTCGGTAATCGGAACTTCGGCAACCGGAACTCCGGCAACCGAGACACCGGCAATCGGGACTTCGGCAGTCGAGCACCCGGCAACTGGGTCTCCGGTCACCGGGACTTCCGCCACAGGAGAGTTCTCCCGCTTCCGCATAAGGATTATCGGTCTCTCTGCGCTCGTGAGCAGGGATTCTTCCGTGTCAGAGACGGAGCAGATGCTCTTCGCAGTCGCGAGGTCCCGGACCATTATCGCGAGAGGTTTTTCCTCGCGACATTTTCGTTTTCGAAGTGTGGACACGGCGGGGGAACTGGAGGCGTTGCACGCGAGGTGGTAGCCACCGAGCCCCTTCACAGCGACGATGGCATCTTCTCTAAGAAGTTCGACCGCCCGCGCAATTGACTTGCCAGGCACCGGCGTCCCGGACCTGTTGACAAGCCGAACCGACGGCCCGCACACCGGGCACGCGATGGGCTCAGCGTGGAAGCGCCTGTCCGTGTCATCTGCATATTCCCCTGCGCATGCATCGCACATGGGGAACTCGCGCATGGTCGTGCGGATCCTATCGTAAGGAACGTCGGTGACTATCGTGAATCTAGGGCCGCAGTTCGTGCAGTTGATGAACGGGTACCTGTACCGCCTGTCTGATGGCGCGCCCATCTCACCCAAACACTCGTCGCAGGTGGCAACGTCTGGCGAGACGAGTGCAAACCGCAGAGCCGGACTCAGGCTTTCCTTCACGGTGAAGGACGTGTGGCCGGCATGAGGCGCGGGCTTTCTTTCCACGCTGGAGATTCTGGCGAGGGGCGGCGCTTCGGGTCTGAGTCTCCTGAAGAATTCCTCGACGTGCTGTGGATGACCTTCTACATCCACGAAGACGCCGGTGCCGTCGTTGATGACCGAGCCGGCGAGTCCGAGTTCCCTGGCCAGTCTCGCCACGAACGGCCGGAAACCGACACCCTGGACGAGTCCGAGAATCCTGGCCTCGTAGCGCACGAGCGCGTCCCTGTCGGGCGCCGCGCAATCGGGCCCCGCGGGATGTGCTTCTGCGCGGCGTGCATCGACTGTATATCCTGCGTCGGGACTCCTCAGGACTTCGCTACCCGAATCTGCAGCTCTGTCTTCCGGGCCTGGAACCGTGCCCTCTGAGCGCACGCTCTTCGAATCCTTCAATCTCTCTTTCCCTTTTCCTTTCCCTTTTCCGCCACCAGAGCCCTGAGATAATCGCCCCATTCCTTCAACCCTGTTCCGTCCTTGCTCGAGACCTCGAACACCTTAAGCCGGGGATTCACTCTCAGGGCGTTCGCCTTCGACAGAGTGAGACTGTCGCCACATCTCTCTGCCAGATCAACCTTGCTCAGGACCAGCACGCTGCTGTTGAGAAACATGGCCGGGTACTTGAGGGGTTTGTCCTCGCCTTCCGGCAGGCTCAGCAGCACGACACGCACGTGCTCGCCCAGGTCGAACGAGGACGGGCATATGAGATTTCCCACATTCTCTATGAAAAGCAGATCGGTCTTCTCCAAATCAAAGTTCTGAAGCGCGTCTTTGATCATGCTTGCGTCGAGATGGCACCCTCCGCCGGTGTTCACCTGGACGGTCGGGATGCCGGCCGCGTTCAGCCGCTCGCCGTCCAGAGAAGTGGCCACGTCTCCCTCGATTGCCGCCAGCGAAAGCGTGCCCGAAAGAAGCTGGGCGGTCTTCTCCAGAAGCGTGGTCTTCCCTGCCCCGGGCGAGCTCATCAGATTGAGGCAGGGTATCCCGTGAGAGTCGAGCAGCGAACGAATCTCGACGGCAATCATGTCGTTCGCTCTCAGGATCTTGGTAAGCACTTTGACTTCCTTCATGTCCACTCCTGGATCGCTTTCTCCTCTGACGCTTTCAGTTCTGTCGTGGCCGCGACTACGCGGACGATGTGCCCTATGTCTCCGGCCTCTCCTCGGTTTCGTCGCCCTCCGACGTCTCTCCCTCGATGCTCAGTAGATCCAGCTCCTGTCCTTTCAGAAGCGTCGTGTCCGGACTGGAGCACGAGGGACAGACAAGAAAGAAGGCGTCCGTGACCGGGAAGCTCTGCCCGCAGGAGTTACATTTTGCTTCCGCGGGTACTTCCTCGATCACCAGCTCCGCTCCGCTGGCAAGCGTGTCTTCCCTGGCAAAAGCAAAACAGAAATTCAGGGCCTCCGGCACGACGGTCGTGAGCCCGCCTATCCGCACCTTTATGGCCGTGACTCTTGCGAGGCCGGACTTTGTTGCCTGCTCTTCCGCTATCTCGACTATTCGCTGAGCTACAGAAAGTTCGTGCATTTCTACCAGGGCGGGGGGCAAGGTGACATAGAGCCTTGAGACGCATAATTCCCAAGGCTCTTCTTAGACTCTAATTTTAACCTATTACCGGGCCTCGTTGTGAGCTTTTGTGGCCCGTTTTGTGGTCCGGAGCATAGTGACGCCGTCAAGACCCGCACTTTCAACGGGTTGACTGGCCCGACGGTCCGGTTTGCTCGCGCGCGGCAACAGGAAGGACGTCCGCTGCGACAAAATCTGCTGACCGGCACGCCTGGTAGATTCGCTCACGCACTCAGCGAGGAGGTGCAGCTCGGGCAGCGGGTCGCTCTCAGCGCTATTGTCGTGAAGCAGTGAGGGCATTCCTTTGTGGTCGGAGCGGCCTTTGGCGCTGCCTCCTGCCTTTTGAGACGATTCATGCCTCTCACCAAGAGGAATACCGAGAACGCGACTATCAGGAAAGTGACTATCGTGTTGACGAACTTGCCGTAGTTGATCGTCACGGCTCCGGCCGCCTGGGCGTCTTTGAGCGAGGCAAAGGGACCGGGAACGGTGCCGTCCTTTATCACGACGAACAGGTTGGTGAAATCCACGTTGCCGAGCAAAAGACCGATGGGCGGCATTATCACGTCAGCAACGAGCGAGCCCACAATGGTGCCGAAGGCGGCGCCGATGATGATTCCGACCGCCATGTCGAGCACGTTGCCCCTCATGGCGAATTCCTTGAATTCCTTCCACATATCGTACCTCCTTCCCACAGAAAACCAGCACGTGGGACCAGCCATTGTCGCCCAATGTCACGAGATGACACCCAGCGCGTGATTCTAGACCATTGTGACTGTCCTTGTCCACAGCCGCGTTGAGTGTTTTATTGCGCGGGGACGTACGAGTTGCTATAATGGTGTGTTTGCCCTGCCGTACGACGTGTGCCCTGGCTGGGCCAAGTCTCACGACTGCCCCACGTCAGTTGCCCCGATCGTCCGGACTGCTGGCGCGGCAGGTTGATTTTTCAGGACGCTCATTCCAGACAAGGAGCGGTTGATGGGCCAGGAAGTCAAAGAGAAAACTCAGACATTGGAGCCCCCCTACGTCGAATTCTCGCCGTCCGAATGCAAAGGATGTCAGCTCTGCGCGGACGCGTGCCCGCGCAAGTGCATAGTGATGTCGGAGAGTCTGAACGAACACAGTTACCATCCGGCAACGTACACGGGCGAGGGGTGCACGGGATGCGGTGTTTGTTTCTACGCCTGCCCGGAGCCGGGAGCGATAAGAGTCTTCAAGACGAAATCGGATAAGCCTGAGAAAGCAGAGGTGTAGTCTGATGAAGCGCAAGCTGATGAGGGGAAACGACGCAATAGTCGCCGGAGCAATACTGGCCGGGTGCAGATCCTTTTTCGGTTATCCGATCACGCCTGCCAGCGAGATAGCTCATGCCGCCGCGAAGTGGTTTCCTGATGTCGGCGGCACTTTTATTCAGGCCGAGAGCGAGATCGCATCCATAAACATGGTCTACGGTGCCTCGTCTGCCGGTCAGAGGACGATGACAGCGTCCTCCAGCCCGGGCTTTAGCCTGAAACAGGAAGGCATCTCCTACTGCGCCGGGTCGGAACTGCCGTGCGTGGTGGTGAACGTCGTTCGAGGCGGACCCGGACTCGGCAACATCGCGCCCGAGCAGAGCGACTACAACCAGATAGTCAAAGGCGGCGGCCACGGCAACTACAAAGTCATCGTGCTGACGCCCAACAGCGTCCAGGAGATGTGCGACCTCACGATGCTGGCCTTCGACCTGGCTGACAAGTATCGCAACCCCGCCGCGATTCTGACGGACGGTTTTGTGGGCCAGATGATAGAACCCCTCACCCTGCCGGAGAAGCTGTCTCCGCCTCCCGAGAAAAACTGGTGCGTGCGGGGGGACTGCGATACAAGGGGTAATCTCGTGACATCGATCCATCTTTCCGCAGACGAGCTGGAGCAACACGTCCTGCATCTCAAGAAGAAATACGACGAGGCCGAGGCAGCGGAGGTCCGCTTCGAAGAGTACAAGACCGAAGGGGCCAGGATGATAACGGTGGGCTACGGCATAGTGTCTAGAGTGCTTCAGACAGCGGTCGACGCGGCACGGGCCCAGGGACTTCCGGTGGGGCTGCTCAGGCCCATCACTGTGTGGCCCTTCCCGACAACAATATTGAGACAGCTTGCCGAGAAGGTCGAATCCTTCTTCGTCTGCGAGCTCTCGACAGGACAGTTGGTCGACGACGTTCGGCTCGCGGTCGAATGCAGAAAACCGGTGCACCTCTACACGAGAGTGGGGGGCGCGGTGCCGACCGCGGAGGAGCTTCTCGAGAAGATAAAGGAAAAACTGTAAGAAAGTCGCGGGAGCGTCCCTGCGCGGGCGGATTGAGCCATCTCGCGCCCGGACGCCGGGTGCGGCGTGACGTTTCGGAGGAACTGAATCATGGCAGTAGAGATTTTGCAAAAGCCCGGCGCGTTCTACGGCGAGTACCTCAGGAAGCCAGGAGCGGACAAGGTCACAACACATTACTGCCCAGGCTGCGGGCACGGCAACCTGCATAAGATAATCGCAGAGGCGATTCAGGAAATGGGCATCAAGGACGAGACCGTGTTCATCAGCCCGGTCGGCTGCAGCGTCTTTGCCTATTACTACTTCGACGTGGGAAACGTCCAGGTGGCGCACGGGAGGGCTCCGGCGGTCGCGACCGGGATCAAGCGCGCCAGGGCCCGAAGCGTCGTCATGACGTATCAGGGAGACGGCGACCTCGCGGCGATCGGATGGAACAACATCTTTCACGCCGCGAACAGGGGCGAGCACATAACGGTCTTCTTCGTCAATAACGCCATCTACGGAATGACCGGAAGCCAGATGGCGCCAACCACACTGATCGGCCAGAAGACCATGACGTCACCGAGAGGAAGAGACCCGAGAAACGAAGGTTATCCCATAAAGGTATGCGAGATCCTCTCCATCCTGGAGGCGCCCGCATACATCGAGCGAACCTCCCTCGCCGACACCAAGTCGATCTACCAGACCAGGAAAGCGGTGAGGAAAGCCATAAAGTGCCAGATGGAAGGCAAGGGATTCTCGCTAGTGGAGGTCGTCGCGCCCTGCCCCACCGGCTGGAGAATGGAGCCGATCGAGGCCAAGAAATGGGTCGCCGAGGTCCTCACGCAGCATTTCAAGCCCGGCGTTTACAAAGACGTGATTTCCGAGAGAGAACCGTACTTCTATCCTGATACGAACCGCCAGCCATCGCTCGAGGAAGTGAAAAAAGCGCTCGCCTGGGAGGGACAGGAAGAAACGCACATTCCCGGCGTTTCGCCTCGCGAGGAAAACAAGAATCCTCGCGTCAAGATAGCCGGGTTCGGCGGCCAGGGCATCCTGGTCCTGGGCCTGGTCCTCGCAGACGCCGGCATGAGGCAGGGTTATCAGGTGAGCTGGCTTCCCTCATACGGCCCCGAGATGCGCGGCGGCACGGCCAACTGCCATGTGATCTTGAGTGACCTGAAAGTGGGTTCGCCTCTCGTGTCCCGGACCACGGTGCTCATCGCGCAGAACAGACCCTCGCTGGAAAGGTTCGAGGCGGAGGTCGTGCCTAACGGGATAGTTATGTACGACAGCTCGCTCATCGACGTCGAGCCCAGGAGAAAAGACATCCGTGTTGTCACCGTGC
>Ga0315291_10004716_pt1 | contig 17272 bp, 24 predicted proteins | sample YL17G12_20_MG_FD_203070 | JGI IMG/M metagenome (GOLD analysis project Ga0315291, IMG submission 203070) | Sediment microbial communities from Yellowstone Lake, YNP, Wyoming, USA - YL17G12_20 | ecosystem: Environmental > Aquatic > Freshwater > Lake > Sediment | place: USA: Wyoming | collected...
GTGGCCACAGCCAAACAAAATAAAGCAAAGCTTCTATTAAGTGGGCTCTTTTTGTTTCTAGAATAAACAATGAGTCCTAAAATCGTACTAGTAACAGCATTTATGACTCCGCTTAAAGTATAATAAAGCATGAATTGAAGATAGATTTTTAAATCTATTGATCAATAGGAGTTCCAACACTCATTAGATGAAATCCATAAGAATCTGTAAATCCTTTTTCCCATTTATAACCAGCTTTTTCAAAAATCTGTTTTAATTCTTCTTCATTTTTAAAAACAAGATTCCAATCTGCAGTCCAATCCATAATAAAACAGGCAAAAGGATCTTCTTCTTGCATCTTTTTTGTCACATTGCTTGCTATAAGACAACCATCTTTTTTCATTAATTTTTTAATTGTTTTTAGAATATTAATACAGGTTTCGGCGTCTAAGGGACAGAGAACACCAATAAGTAGAAGAATGTCAAATTTATTAGAAGTTTCATATTTCAAGAAATTTGCTTGAACAAATTCAATAAGATGATCGACGCCTTTATTTTTAGCCCTTATTTTACCTCTCTCCAAAGCTACATCATCTTTATCGAGGTGAATAGCTTTGACATTAGAGATATCACGATATTTATAAAGGACATCAATTATATCTCTTCCGGGACCAGAACCCAAATTACCAATTAAGACACTCCCTTTACTGCTATATTCTTTAATGATCGAAGGAAGTTCTTCTTCTATTGTTATTAAACGACTTTTAACGGCCTTTCCAGTCTTGCAATTAAGAACATACTTATCGATAGACGAAAATGAATTAAATCTATCATAAAGAAACTCGGTAATAACCGAACTTCCACGATTTGCTGCCATTGCTGTAATAATAACACTGTGACTAATAAAATAATTGTATGCCTCTTCTTTCATCTCCGGCGAAACTGGTAATCCCTTATAGCTTTTTATAAGAAATTCTCTTACCTTACTATTTTCTTTTTCAAGATCTTTTAATAGTTGAATTGCAGCTTCGTCAAGTTTTAAATTTTCTAAAATATTTTCGTTATTATTCATAAATTTAAAAATGCTTTATCTAGAATTTTAATTTAATTTATAATTGCCTTAATTCAATAAAGCGCGGCCATTTATTATATTTTATTATATGCTATTTCCCTCAAAATAAAAAGCCTACTATTCGTAGGGTTCAAGACATTGTAATTCTATCCTTTCTTCTCAAGTTTTTCTTCTAATTCTCTAATTTTACTTTTTAAGGAATTTACCTCTAATTCCTTATTTACATCGGAAAGGAACCAATCCTTGAGGAGTTTCTCCTTGTCACCCATCACCTTTTTAAAGTTTTCTGAAACTATTTCTCCTTGTTCTAAAACCTTCCAGCTTGCTTCACCTATTTTTTGCTTAATTCTAATCTCCTTAAAAATACTTTTGATAAATAGGTAACCAAAGAAAAGAAAAACAATAAAAATGGTAATATTCCATAGGTATTGCCAAAAAGAATTAGAAAGGAATATCTGGATAAGAAGAAAGATACTAAATATACCAACTAAGAGCTCAGTTAAAATTATCCTAATTTCAAAAAGTTCTCTTTTAAAAATAGCATAAGTTGTTAAACCAACCCAAAAGACAGACAAAACGGCTGATATGTCAATGTAACTAAACGCAGGATTAAAAAGAGGGATAATACCGGCGGTAAATAATCCACCGATAGTATAAACACTTATCCCTAAAATAAAATATTTCAACTGTGCTTTCTTTAATCCTTGATTTTTTAAAAAACCGATCAAAAGATAAATAAAGCATGTGGCTAAACAAACAATAATGAACACTCTTCCCCATGGAGCTAATGGTCCGTATTCGTTTGGATCGACATACGGATATACTGGATTATTAGTTTTCTCAATATAAGGAGTGGCCAGAGCAAGGTAACCAAGAACTATTGCACCTAAGTACCAAAGGAAAGATTTTAACTTAAGATATTTAGTTTTTTCTGTAAAATAATAAACAAAAGTAATATAGGCGGGTAAAATAAATACGCCTAACCAAGTAGCTCGAATCCAAAATGATTTATTTCCTGCAACAAGGAATGCCGTGCCATAAATAAATGAATAAATGGCAGAAAAAAGTGCAACGAAACCTAAATAAAAAGTTGCTTTAGTTTTTCCTCTGATCCAAATAAATAAAGCAAAAATTGAGTTCAAAAGACCGGAAGCTACAAGGACAATTCCTCTTATTTTTTCAATAGAATATAGCATCATAAATTAAAAAATATGGAAATAACATTTTGCTGATTGAAATAAAAAAGAGTCCTGATAAGGCTCTTTTTATGTATTTCTTCGGATTCTTCTTACCTTAACAACTTCACGATTCTTGATAAAAGATCGCAAATCGAGAAATTTTCCAAGCTCATATTTCTTCTGCGGAAGTTTTCCGGAAATCTGAAAATTTTCCAAAATACTTTTCAGTTCGGTTATTCTTGAAAATAACAAGTCCAAATCTTCTTTTTTAATAGTTAATAAATTTTTATCCTTGCTTCGTTTTATTTCTTTACCTTTCCCCTTTATCTTAAAGATTGTATCTTTAAAAACCTCAAAGAATGGTGAATTCTTATCCAAAGAATAGTAAACTAAGTTAGCTACCTTTTCTTTCTTGAAAAGGCCTAATTTTTCCAAAGAAATAAGTTCCCGCCTAATATTTCCAACGGGAAAACGGAGGATTCTTTCCAATTCTCTCAAGTAGCATTTTTTCTCAGTATTTAAAAAGAAAAACCTTAGTATTTTTTCTCTTGTTTTTGATCTGAATAACCCGCTTAAATCCATAGTTTTAATTTATTGGCTTGTGATTAATTCTACTACAATTGTAGCCAAATACAATATGTTTGTCAAGCCCATTCGTTGTTTTTTTCTTAAATATCTGTAAAATAATAGAATTAAGAAACGACAAGTCTTATATTTATAATGTATGTTTTAAATGATACCACGGGCATAAGCCCACGGAGATTCATTATAATAACATGAAAAATGATATTGCCAATCGAAAACTTAATATTGGGTTAGATTTTGACGGAGTAATTGTTGATCATAGTCAAAATAAAATAAAGGTGGCAAAATCCTTGAGATTTAGAATAAAGGTAAAACAAACTCCCTCCGATGTCTTAAAAAATATTATACCAGAAGGAGAATATAAGAGACTACAAAAGATAATTTACGGTGAAATGACTTTAAAAGCTCCACCAGTTCTCGAGGCACTCAAGATGATTCAGAATCTTTCTAAATCTAGAAATTACAACCTTTATATTGTTTCCCGAAGAAAAACTCCACGGACAGCTTTGGCTTGGCTTAAAAAATACAAAGTTTTGAAATATATTCCAATAAAAAACATTTTTTTTATTAAAGAAGATAAAGAGAAAAACAAGTTGGCTAAAAAACTTAAACTCAAAGTTTTTTTAGATGATAAAGTAAGTGTGTTAGAGTCTCTTTTTTCTGTGCCCTACCGTATCTTTTTCAACCCTAAACAAGCTGCAATCAACAAAAATTTTTTAGAGATAAAATCTTGGAGAAAATTACCCAAATTAGTGGAAAAATTAAAAGAAAAGTGATTAAAATTACAATATTCTAGCCAAAATAGTATAGTTTACGAAATTTGAGTTTATAAAAAATTAGCGCAATATTTTAAAAATCCTTAAAAGGATTTTTATTTTTGGGAAATGACTTTAGTTCGCAACTCATTGACAACATTCTTTGTATTGACTACAATTGTATTAGGATTGAGTACAAACAATCCTAATACACTCTGAAAGGTAAAAAGGGATGTGAAACGGTGGACAACGAGAAAAACGAAAATGATAAAGAAGAGGAGAAGGATATAGGTCCAACCCCTAAGAAGGGGAAAAAGGACAAAACGCACCTTAAAAAAGTAATAAAAAAGATTAGCCAAGATGAGTTTTTTGAAAGATTAAAAAAAGTTTCTCTTTTAAATCAATCGGGTAAACTGCCGTATGCCGAGGCAAGATTTGAAATCAACCTAGCCCGTCCGTCGGAGCTTCAGCCCAGCACCCTTTACGTCTTAAAATCAAAACTTAGCTTTCTTGCGTTTCTCTTAGATGAACTATCTCGACATATAAATGGCATTGAAAAAATAGATACTCTCATAGAATATCAGAATGAATTTGGCTTTTGGAATCAAATAATTCCGCCAGTAGTAGAATTAACCGATTTTGGAGAATGGATGATTCTTGACGGTGAACATCGAAGCTTCATTGCCATGCAAAGAAAAATAGAAATTCCTATGCTTTTTATTAAAAATGTGACGTATCCCTATCCTTGCTTGTCTTTTCCTGGCAGATGGAATTCAGTAAAAATTGTGGAGAGAACACCTGAACATAAAAGGATACTTCGTAAGGGATTAAATGATACTCCAGAAACTCGATACAGTCTTCACCGCGACTTAAGAAAGTTCGGTTCGAAAGGAACTAGAAAACCACTTTCGCCGATTTAACCCAAAGAGGCCATCTCAGCCTCTTTTTTATTCCTTCATTTCCCCTAAAATAAAAAGCCTTATAAAAACTAGAGCCGTTAACGAATTGAGAACTTATTTTATAAAACTTTAATTCCAAAAATTTTAAGCTCTTCTACAAGTACCGCCAAAGGCAATCCAACCACATTATAGTAATCTCCTTCAATTTTATCTACCAAAATGCCTCCTAATCCTTGTATGGCGTAACCACCTGCTTTATCCATTGGTTCTTTCGAAACTACATAAGAGTCAATTTCTTCTGAGGTAATATTTTTAAAATATACTTTTGTCTCCACTGACTTGGAAACTATCTTGTTGATTTCTGTATCTATAATCGTAAACCCCGTAATCACAGAATGAGGCCTGCCACTCATTTTATTCAGTCTTTCCCTCGCCTTCTCTTTTGAATTGGGTTTTCCAATAATTTTTCCTTCAAATACGACAAAGGTGTCAGCGGCTATAATTATTGATTTTTTATGCCTTAGTGCAACGTCTTTGGCTTTTTGTAAAGATAAATACCTTGCGAGTTCGTGGGGTTCTAAATTTAAATTTTTTTCCTCTTGATAATTACTAGGATCTATTTCAAAATTAATCCCTATCTGCTTTAATAAATCCTTTCTTCTCGGCGATGCTGAGGCAAGAATTATCGGTTTCATAATTTAATTCTATAATTAAACACTATTTTATTATGCGTCAATTTTCTCCAAAACAAAAGAGCCCGTTAAGAAGCTCTTTAAAAATAACAATATTGGTGCTTATTTAATCTAAGGCTACGCCTAATTTTTCTTTTAATACTGCCTTGACTCTTTTTAGATCCTCTTTCATTATAATAAATTCATCCTCTAAATCGGTCATTCTTTTCAGAAACTTATCTAGAGTAGTAGTTAATTTATCGATTTTCTTATCTATCCGCAACTCCATCTTTTTAAGTTTCTCATCTACCGCATCAAGAATAACAACTGTTTGCTGATTAAGAAGCTTTTCGATTTCTTTTATAGTTAATTTTTGTGTTGATTTTTGAGCCATATTCTTTATCTAATTTAATAATAAGGTGTTAAATTTTCTTGTCAAGTCTTAAAAAATTTAAGTCTTTTATACTTAAACACTTTATCTAAAAACTTCATATCTTTAGTTATATTTTTTGATATTAATTCTTTCTTCGTAAGCCACAGAATTTCAAGTTTCTCAGGAGAAGAAAGTTCCGGCTTTTTGTCTAATGGATAAATATAATTAATAAAAACGGTATGCCGTTTTTTGTCTTTGGAAATATAATTAAAGACACTAAACAATTTCGGTTCTTTCTTTAGAGAATAGTTTATCTCTTCTTTGAGTTCCCTATATAATGCTCCCAAAATTGACTCTCCCCATTCCATTCTGCCACCAGGAAAACTAAATTTGCCACTTTTGTGCTTCAATATCAAAATCCTGTCTTTACATCTTAATATAACTACTACGGCAACATTCGGATATTTTTTCATATTATTTTTTCTCAAAAGGATTTTTCATATCAAAAACTATCAGCGGAGTCTGGTTTACGACCTCAAACGGAACGTCGTATTTTAATTTGTACAAAGTATCCACGGCGCAAAACATAGCCCTTGAATAATCGAATCCAATTTTCTCACAAAATGATTTAACTTTTTCTTCTGACTCACCTTCAATTTCAATAAATGGTTCAAGAAACGGCCATTCGTCAATTGTGATCTCGATACCATCAAATGACCAAGTTTCACGTTTAGTTTCCTGATATGCTTTTTTGATACAACCAATTAAAAGCAAAAATGATACTGCTTCATTAAAATTATTTATTTTTAAACAAACTTCCTTTTGATTCTTAATTTTTTCTCCGTCAACTACCTTCAAACTCATTGTAATCTTGTCTCCTTCATCTCTTACTCTTAACCAACCACCCTTTATTTCGTGGCCTTTTGGCAATTCAAAAACCACCCGTTTTTGCAAAACCTCGGCCTGAACTAGCCTTGCACCAATTTCTTTCAGCTCCGCTCTTATTTTGTCCTTATCAATATTTAGAAATTTAGCTTCGTACTCTATATTCATGCTTTTTCTTTTAAATAGTCATCCTCCACTACTAAATAAGCTTTTGCTATCCAGTCCTTTTTTTGAAAACCCAATTTTTCTGCCATTTCTCTTACGTATTTTTTGCAGATTTCGCATTTTTCTATATTTTTTAAAAAATAAGGAACGGAATAGTTTATTTCTTACTTATTTTCTGCAAATTTTTGCTCCAGAATAGATTATAATTAAGAGTTTCTTTCTGCGTCATCTCTGAAACACATTTTTTCTGTCCTAAGTGTCCCAAAACCTTGCTAAGCGGATATTTACTATCTTCTCTTTTTACTTCTTTTTTATTATTTAAATAAACAAATGGCACTGTTGTTTTTATGGAAGTTTTTTTCCCATTGGAAAAAATAAAATAATAAATTCTTATCACTTTTATAATATCTCCTATTTTCAAATTATCGCCACTTAAAATTTTATCAGTCATAACCTTAGAATCTTCTCCAGTTTTTCTTTCTTTTTCAATTACAATTTCATCATCTATTCCAACGATGATTGTATTTTCTAATTCTTTTTCTTTTGATTTAAGATAGTTTCTGCAATTAACTGCTTTTTGTTTGGCTCTCTCTATGGTGTTTCCGTATTCTTTTGAATTTTCAATTTTAAAATTATTGAGGTTGAAATATTGTCCTTTTAAACCAAATTTTGATAATAACTCTGATGTTATTTTAAATTTATCAAGATTTTTGGTAGCGATGATAATTCTATTTGGTATAATTATATTTTTCTCCATTTAAATATTCTATTTATAAATTGCTTTTCTTTAATTATATTTTTTGAAAAAAGCTCTTTTCCTGTTAACCATAAAATCTCAACTCTTTCCGGCGAAGAGAACTTAGGTTTTTTATCTAAAGGATAAATGAAATAAATCATAACGCTATGGCGTTTTCTGTCTTTAGAAATATAATTCCAGACACTGAATAATTCCGGTTCTTTCTTTAAAGGAAAGTTAAGTTCTTCTTTTAGTTCCCTATTTAACGCCCCAAAAATTGATTCTTTCCACTCCATTCTGCCACCGGGGAAATCGAACGCTCCATTGAGATGTCTAAACATCATTACTTCATTCCCATATCTAAATATAATTTTTAGAGTAACATTTGGATATTTTTTCATTTTTTCAGTACTTCTTTAATTTTTTGAACACGGATAATATCTTTTTTGAATTTACACCACAAAGTTTTCATTTTCAGCTTTTTGGCCGTAGTAATGTTTTCTTTTCGATCATCTAAAAAAAGACATTCGTCTGGTTTTAGCTTGAGTTTTTTGCAAACAAAAAGATAGATTCTTGGATCTGGTTTCTTCATTCCAATCTTGGCAGAAACTATAAATTCATCAAAAATGCTAAAGTCAAATTTCTTCCTCCAGTATTTTTCTGCTAAAGAATTCCCGTTGTTTATGACTGCCAGTTTATATTTCTTTTTCAAAACAGGCAATAAGTTCCAGAGTTCTTCAAATTTTTCATATTTTTCAGGGATACGAGTTAAAGCTTTTTTAATTTCTTTATCGGTTAAGCCTAATTTGTTTTTGATATCCAATAGAAGCTTTTTATCATCGACATTATTATAAAGTTTCTCAATTTTTTCGGCATCAAGCTCTTCCTTGGTTTTTGGAATATAGCCTTTTTTCTTAAATAAAAGAACCCCTACCATATCAAATAAGATTGCTTCAATCATAAAATTAAAAAACTATATTCTCATCTTTAATGCCTCTTTTCCTACGATATTCTTCCCACAAACCCCAATAGGTAGCGGTTATTCCATCTTTTAAGTCTAATCTTAACATTTTTATCGTTTTTAAGATTGATTTTTCGTTTCCTTCTATTTCGATAAAATTTCCAAAAGGCAATTTATCAATCACGATTTCAGCGCTCCCCCACTCCCATTTTTCTCTATACTTTTCCATTATCCATTTTTTGGTAAAGCCAAGCTTGTTTAAAATAGTTTCCATTTTTTTGGGATCAGAAATTTCTATTTCAATTTCTTCCCTTTTCCTAAACCTTCTATTTTTGATTTTTCTCTTGAACGTTATTACATTTTTAAATCCGGTTCTAACTCGCAAAAATTTGCCTTCTTTCTCAAGTTTCTTATTCTCTGTATCAAAACGAATAGTTCTCTCAAAGGCTTTTCCTAATAATTTAGCTCCGGCTTTTTTAAGTTTCCTCCTTATAAAATCTTGATTCTTAATTTTAAATTTTATCTCAATTTCTTTTGGCATTTTTTTATTATCTTTCTGATAAAAAATTCCTTTTTTGAGGTATATTGGTCGCGATCGTTTTTAAATTCTTTTGCTAATCTTTCTTTCAATTCATTGTATTCTTTAATAGCATTTTTGTGGCTACGAAGATAATTCCTGAAAATTATGTGGTTTTGCCAGTTTTTACTGTTTAATTTTTCCACGTGTAAATAATGAGTACGATTCTTTCTGCTTCCTTTTGCAAAAAACAATCTTCCTCTAACGCCAGCATTACCCATATATTCATAGCCCATTTTTTTAAGAGGGCCTATAAATTTCTTCCCGATTTTTAATGATTTGACTCCAACGGCAATATCAATGATTGGTTTTGATTTTACTCCTGGCACCGAAGTGCTCCCAACATGCTGAATATCTGAAACGTATTTACTTAAGGCATGATGAAGTAACTCCTCTTCTTTTTTATACAACTTTTTCCAAGCTGGTTTATAAGAAATCAGTTTAACTTTTTTTCTTTTTAAGCCAATAATTTTTGCTGTCATACTGTTGTTTTTAAACTTGACTGGCCCAGAAAATTTTTTTATTCTTTAGCCACTTAATAATGTTATCGCGCAAGGCGAGTGGAAAGATATTCTCTTTAGCGAATCTCTTAGTATCAAAAAAGAAAAAATCTATATGATCTTCTTTGCTTTTATCCTTTACTTTTTTAACTTTAACGTTAAAAACAAGATTTAGTTCGTGATGTTTTCTCCCTTTTTCTCTGAAAATATTCTCTATGGCTCCTGTAAAAGAAATATTCTTTATGGAGATATATAGTTCTTCTTTTAGCTCTCTTCTTAATGCCCCTTTTGCGGTTTCGCCAAAATTGATATGCCCGCCCGGAAAAAAGTAGTAATCCTTTTTCTTGTTTTTGCAAACTAAAATTTTCCCATTGTGTCGGATTATAGCTCTAACGCATAACTCAAAACTATTTTTATTAGTCATAAAATTATCTTTTATTCTACCCTTAATTGCGGAACAATTACAGGGAGCGTATGCGACCGGTTTGTAAAAATCGCCAGAAAGGCGATTTAAGGTTTCAGACATATTTTAAAGACTTGAGATATTTATTACTTTCTTTCAACGATTATGGTGCAATTGGTGACCAAAGCAGCTAAAGCTCCCACTGCTGCTAAAATAGGGGCTAAAACTGCTCCCACCACTGCAAAAGTTAAGGGGATTTCCACCAAAGTATCACCCTTCTCGTTTTTTATTATAATCCGCCTGATGTTTCCTTGCTTAATCAGTTCTTTAACTTTTTTTAAAACTTCTTCGCCCGAAACCTTAAATTCCTCTTTTTTTGTATTTTCTTCTTGCATTTTATTATTCTTTTAATAATTTCTTAACTTTTTTAACTATTTCTTCCAAGCTCCATTCAGTCTTAACCAAATAATGAGAAATTCCATTTTCCACTGTCTCTGCTATTTTATCGACGTCGCTCAAATTAGTCAAAATTATTACGGGCACATCTTTTCCCCATTCATCTTCTCTGATTTTTTTCAGCATACTAATCCCGTCCATCTTTGGCATTAAAAGATCAATCAAAATGACATCGGGATGTTCTTTAAAAGCTATTTTTAACCCCTTTTCTCCGTCTTCCGCCCCAAAGACATTAAAACCTTCATTTTCAAAAGTATCTGTTAGGGCTCGAAGCATAGCTCTTTCATCTTCAGCTATTAATATTTTTTTATTACTATCTTTATTTTTAATCATACTTAATTTATAATTTTTTTAATTATTCTAAAGGAATCTTGATATAAAAAGTAGTTCCTTCTTTTTCTTTTGATTTAAACCAAATTTCACCACCTATCTGGGAAAGAACTGACTTTGCGATATAAAGACCCAAGCCAACGCCAGTTGCGCCTTTTCCTTTTATATTTTCGGCTCTAAAAAACCTGCTAAATATCTGTGACTGCTGACTGGCGGGAATGCCGTACCCAGTATCCGAAATTTGGACTAAAACCCAAGTTTCCTTTTTTGCTATCAAAATCTCCACTTTCCCTTTATTGCTCGTATAGCGAACGGCGTTAGAAAGTAAGTTCTGAAAAACAATGTTCATAATACTCTGGTCTGTCTTAAGAAAGAAGTGTTTTTCGGAGTATTTTTTTTCTATTTTCAGCTTCTTTTCTTTTATTTCCAGAGATAAATGCTTGAGAGCGCTATCTATACTTTTAATAAGATCAACTCTGCTTGGGTTAACAACAAAGGTGCCCAGCTCTATCCTTGAAATGTTTAAAAGCAGGTTTACTAATTTTACTAAATTATCGTTGGCATCATAAATTTCTTTTAAATATTTTTTTTGTTGTTTATTTATTGCTCCAGCTTTTCCTTTTAAGAGCATCTCCGTATACCAACCCATTATTGAAAGAGGTGTTCTTAACTGATGAGAAGCAATAGAGGTAAATTCGCTCTTAGCCTGTTCGATTCTTTTTCGTTCTGAAATATCCTTGGTTATCGCCATAAACAATATTGGTTTTCCGGACGAATCTCGAATGACGCTAGCCGAAAGTTCACCTGGAAATTCCTGACCATCTTTTTTAAGTAAAGTATATTCTGCGTTTTTTAATATGCCACCTTTAAAAGTCTTTTCCATATTTTTTATCGCTTTTTTACGGTCTTTGAGAGCTATTAATTCAACAGCATTCTTTCCAATTATTTCTTTTTTTTCAGAAAAACCATGCAGATCTACAGTTGCCTGATTACATTCAAGTATTTTCCCCTCTAAATCAGTTGTTGTGATGGCGTCGGGAGAAAAACTAATGATATTTCTGAATTTTTCTTCAGACTCTTTAAGTCTTACCTCCATTGCCTTGCGCTGAGTAATATCAGCCACAACTGCTAAAGCTCCAAGATAATTTCCCTTTTCATCCATTATTGGGGATGTTTCCAGAAGAGCAAAAACTCGCGTTCCATCTTTTTTTAAAAATTCAAAATCATGTTGTTCCTTAATACCTTCTTTTCGTCGCTCAAGATAATTTTTACAAATTTCTACTCCCTTTTCATCCATAAATGAAAAAAGATGTCTCCCAAGCATTTCTTCCGCTTTATAACCTAATATCTCAGCCATTTTTGGATTAACAAAAGTAGTAATAGCCTTATCGTCAATAAGCCAAACGCCTTCTTGAGCCAAGTTGACTAACTGGCGGTATTTTTTCTCGTTTTCTTTCAGAGCTTCTTCTGATTCCTTTTGTCTGGTAATATCGGAAATCATCACGATAAGCCCAATGATTTTTTTATTCCTGTCAGTTATTTGAGAAGCCATTACTCTTCCAATAAGCTTTCCTCTGTTTCTTGTAACAAAATCCAATTCATAAGGAGGGATTTTTTCTCCTACTATTCTTCTTTTAAAATTTTCCTGGGCCCTAATTAAACTTTCTTTATTTAAGAAAGGGGCTTCTTTAATGTTTTTTCCAATTAGTTCTTCGGGTTTAAAACCTAACCAATCATAAACACGTCCATTAATATCTATTATATTTCCTTTGGTATCCAAAATCACAATGGCTTCCGGAGAAAGTTCGAATATGGATTTGTACCTATCCCCTTCTCGATTGCTGAATAATCTTATCATTTTATTAATTCAAAATTAGTAATATTTTCTTATTTTACCATAAAAATTAACCGGTTGAAATAAAAATAGACCTGGCGTGGTCTGATTTATTTAAACAAACTAAAGCATAAGTAAAATAGTTCAAAACGTGTCATAAATATAACAGGAGGGGTTAATCATGACACGTTTTGAACTATCTACCCTAATAGAGAAAAGGTAGATAGAGAAATTGCTGAACATTTTAGTTTGTACCCTCCGCCAAACCATATTTTTCAGCGAATTAACTAAAGAACTATTTTATTATACTTTTAAGAGATGAATTTTTTATGAAGAAATTTTAACCCTATACCCTACTCCGCGAACTGTCTCAAGAATTTTTTCTTTCCTGCCTCCATCTATTTTTTTTCTTAAATTTTTAATATGGGCATCCACTATATTACTGAATGACTCAAATTCGAATCCCCAAAGGTTAAACAAAATTTGCTCCCTAGATAATACCTGATTTGGATGTTTTATTAAATATTCAAGCAGGTTAAATTCTTTTAAGGTTAAATGGATTTCCTTGTTTTTTCTAAAAACCTTTTTAGTATTAGGATTAAGAGTCAAATCACCCACTTTTAATTCAGAAACTAAAGCTTGCTTTGGTCGACGGAAAAGAGTTTTTATTCTGGCAAAAAATTCTTTAGTAGAAAAAGGTTTAACAAGATAATCATCGGCACCGCTTTCAAGACCAGCCACTATATCGTCAGTCGTATCCTTAGCAGTTAGTATCAAAACTGGGATGGTTATTTCTTCTTTTCTAATATTTTTTAAAACAGTTAAACCATCTCGAAAAGGCAGCATTAAATCAAGAATTACTAAATCATAATTAGTGTGATACATTTCAATACGTCTCTGGCCTTTTTCGCCGTCTAAAACATAATCAGCAGCAAAACCCTCTGCTTCTAAACCTTCTTTTAAGGCTTTGGCTAATTTTTCCTCGTCTTCGATAATTAAAATCTTCATTTTATTAATCCTAATAGATTATACCAATTATTTTAAATCATCGTCAAAAAAAACGGGCTATATACAGATGTATACAGAGGTATACATAAGTATATAGCCATATTATAATTGTGAGACGTTGTAAATGAGCTGTAGAAAAAAGTGGGAAGAGGAATTCGCACAAAGTGCGGTAGGGACTGTTGCGCAACAGTCAACTAGAAGGCTTTATTCTTTTCTTATCTCTTCCTCAATTTCATTATCTCGAAATCAAGGAATAGTGTCAACCCCTACACCACAACCAGTACTGTGCTCTGCACAAATAAATTAAATTTGTACTTGTTTGGTGTCGGGGTCAACCCCACACTATAATAACGCTGAGAACAGAGGTTCTTTGGAGTGCCTCTTCCCCTCCTTTAATTAGCCGCATTCGGAACATGAACATATTGGGGATCCTATGGCTTATGTCCGAAATGCAGCTAAGAATTACACCCCAAAGAACCTCCATATATAATCTAATACTAAAAAAACTTTTGTCAACCCCCCACTAATTTTGCCAAAAAGCTCAATACGACACACGGTGGCCGAATAGGCCAGTCCCCCACCACCAGTGGTGGGGGACAATACTATTCGTATTAAGTGTGTCGTGAAAGTTAAACCTACTTTTGTGATTATTTTTAATAATCTGCTGATGGAAAAGCAAAATTAGTGGGGGGTCAAACCCTAACTAAAAACCGATAATTTTTACTATCGGTTTCTTATTAATGCAACAAGGTCTTATTTATTTACATCACCACCGAATCTCCTGTTTCTATCTGCAAAATCATTAAAAGCTTTGTCTAATTCTTTTTCTGAAAGTTCTGGCCATAATTTTTTGGTAAAATATAATTCAGAGTAAGCCGTCTGCCAAAGCAAAAAATTGGATAATCGTCTTTCTCCACCAGCCCTAATAACCAAATCTGGTTCTGGCGATCCAGTGGTTGTGATATACTTACCCACCATATCTTCAGTGACTTTTTCAGCTGGAATTTTTTTCTTTATAATTTTTTGAACTGCCTGCAAAATATCCCATTTTCCGCCATAACTGACTGCCAAATTGACAAGAAATTTTTTATTGTTTTTAGTTAAATTCTCAACCTTCTTTATTGCTTTTTGCAAAGATTTGGGCAACTTTTCTTTCTGGCCTATAATTTTCATTTTCACTCCAGCCTCATGGATTTCTTTCATGTCTTTTTCATTAGACAATCCATTTTCAAGCAGCTTCATTAAATAATGAACTTCTTCTTTTGATCTTTTCCAGTTTTCGCTGGAAAAACCAAAGGCAGTCAGAACTTTTACTCCTCTCTTTTGGCAATATCTTAGAATTCGTTGGAAGTTTTTATAACCGGCCAAGTGGCCCTGCAAAGGCGATAATCCTCTTTTCCTCGCCCAGCGGCGGTTACCATCGGTAATTATAGCTACGTGATAGGGAATTTTTTTCTCCATTCTCTATTTTTACTGGTTCTTTTTTCCTTTCTCTAGCTAAAATGAAACCTACAGCGAAAGAAAATAAAGAAATTAAAATTACGCCAATTAGAACTATTATATCATCTCTATGGTCGAATATCCATTGTTTAGTTTTATTAAATATTGACTCCATAGTATAGAAATGCTACAATAAACAACGAACAGCGAACAATAGAGAACAACGAGTAATGAATATTGTTCTTTGTTAATTGTTCTCTGTTTATTGTTTTATGGCTAAAGCAGGCGGTGCAACGCGACTGGGAAGGGATTCCCAGCCGAAATATCTAGGAATCAAAATCGCTGAAGGACAAAAAGTAAGAATAGGAATGATTATAATTAAACAAAGAGGAACTAAATTCCTTCCTGGAAAAAATGTAAAAATGGGGTCAGATGACACTCTCTATGCAATGAAAGAGGGCGTTGTTTCTTTCAGAAAAAAGAGTAAGCAACGATTTGACGGTTCCACTAAAATAAAAAAGATCGTTAACGTCGAACCCTTAAAAGAAAAAGGTAAATAACCGAATAAAAAAACTTTCTTTTTGAGTGCCCTTAGGCACTTTTTTATTTTTTGGAACGAGGAATGGCTGCTTTTACGAATTCGAAAAATAAGGGATGTGGCTGCAAAGGTCTGGATTTGAATTCAGGATGAAACTGAGTGGCTACAAAAAAAGGATGATTTTTTAGTTCAATGATTTCAACCAAATCTCTTTCTGGATTAATACCACTAAATACCATGCCCTTTTCTTCAAAAATCTTTTTAAATTTATTATTAAATTCATAGCGGTGCCTGTGTCGCTCAAAAACGTGTTTTGCCATACCATAAGCTTTAAAGGCTATGGTATCTTTTTTAAGTTCACATTTGTAATCTCCCAATCTCATTGTGGCGCCAAATTTTTCTTTCTTTAAAAGCAATTTTTGCTCTTCCATTGTGCTGATGACGGGATATTTTGTCCTTTCGGCAAATTCAGTAGAATTTGCCCCTTTTAAACCACAAACATTTCTGGCGAATTCAACGACCGATAACTGCATTCCCAAACATAGTCCCAGAAGCGGAATTTTATTTTCTCTGGCATATTTTATGGCATTGATTTTTCCTTCTATCCCCCTTTTACCAAAACCACCCGGAATTATTATTCCATCAATATTTTTAAATACGCCGTCAATTTTCTTTTTAGTTTCCAGATTAGATGATTCTATCCATTCCACCTCAACCCTTACGCCCAAATAAGGACCGGAGTGCTCCAATGCTTTCAAAATACTTATATAAGAATCTTTGACATTTGTATACTTGCCAACAATACCAATTCTCACAACTTTTTCCGCTTTTTTGATTTTTCTTACAAAAGATTCCCATTTTTGAAAATTGGATTTAGCTTTAGCGTTTTTTGGCTCTATGTTTAATATCTCAAAAAAAGCATTATCTACCCCATCTTTCTTGAGCAAGAGAGGAATTTCGTAAATGTCCCTTATATCATAGAGATTGAATATTCTTTCCACCGGAACATCGGAGAAAGTACTCAGTTTTTCTAAAATATTCCTTCCCACTGGGTCTTCTGATCTGCAGATCACAACATCGGGCGGCGTCCCTAATTCCATGAGCTTCCTTATACCCAATTGGGCAGGTTTGCTTTTGAATTCATCCAAAGAGGCGGGTTGAATAACATAGGTTACATTCACAAAACAAACATTATCTCTCCCTTCTTCATGCCTTAGTTCTCGTGTTGCTTCTATAAAATAAGAGTTTTCCAAATCCCCCACTGTCCCGCCAACCTCCACCAAGACAACATCAGCAGAAGTTTTGACTGCCAACTCTCTTAAGAATTTTTTAATTTCGCCGGTAACATGCGGGATAAACTGTACATCTCTTCCCAAATATTTTCCGGCACGCTCTTTGTCTATTATTGTCTTAAAAATCTTTCCGGCCGTGAGATAATTTTCTTTTGCTAAATCCCGGTGAAGAGCCCTTTCATAAGATCCCAAATCCAAATCGCATTCTGTTCCGTCTGATAATACAAAAACCTCGCCGTGTCTAAAAGGATTTAACGTTCCTGCATCGTAATTTAAATAGCCATCAAATTTTATTGGAGAAACTTTTAACCCATGATGAGTTAAAAGAGTTGCTAAGCAACTAGAAAAGGTGCCCTTGCCGACACCTGACATGACGCTTCCCGTTATAATTATGTATTTCGTTTTCCCGATCTTGTAATTTCTCGGGAAAGAATCATAAAATTCATGTTCTACAGATTGCTCAGAAACTTTTTTTCGCATAGGAAATTTATTATTCTTTTTTCTCTTCAGTAACGATTATTTTTATTTCAGCTTCTAAGTTATGTTCAAATTTTATTTTGACTGGAAATTCTCCTAATTCTTTTACGGGTTCTATTAAATCAATCTGGGTCTTTTTAATTTCGAAGCCCAATTCC
>Ga0315291_10004717_pt1 | contig 17271 bp, 18 predicted proteins | sample YL17G12_20_MG_FD_203070 | JGI IMG/M metagenome (GOLD analysis project Ga0315291, IMG submission 203070) | Sediment microbial communities from Yellowstone Lake, YNP, Wyoming, USA - YL17G12_20 | ecosystem: Environmental > Aquatic > Freshwater > Lake > Sediment | place: USA: Wyoming | collected...
CTCCTTCAAATCAGTCGACTATATAAAGATGGCCAAACCCCCTGTGAGTCCCCCATACTTTGGGGGACTTTGAGAAAATCTGGGGGACACCCCCAGACCCCCGGCAGGAGAATCCCTCCTGCACCTCCTACTCAACACCCCCCGCGGCTCTGCCGCTTCCCCCTCTTTGATAAAGAGGGGGCTAGGGGGAGTTCGTATCCGCCATTGACCGACCAAATTGGACGTTCCCTCGTGTAGGGGCAGGCCCCTGTGCCTGCCCTTTCACGGGCAACCACGGGGGGTTGCCCCTACATTGTTATCCCTGAACCACCCGGTCGAGCCGGATGATGACATTTTATCACGCCCCTACTACCAGCTGTGCTTTATGGCATCGTGCGCGCAGGCCTTGTGACAATTGCTATCCTTCGCGCCGCAGGCCTTGATGCCGGGGCACACGTACGCCAGCTTCTTGCGCAGCTCGTCTTTCACGGCGGCATACGGCCCGCGGCCGTCCTCGCGAACCATGGTTAAAATATGCTCCGGGCAAGCATCGACGCACAGCCCGCAAGCGTCGCACTTGGCGGTATCGACTGTAATGAAATAATCCCCCGTGCCGTCGGAGTAGCCGTACTGTATCTCGACGCCGCTCGCGGATATCCCTTTGAGCCGCTCCCCGGCGTAGAGCGCCGCCCCCAGCGCCCCCGCGAGCTGCGGGTCCGGGCACAGCAGCGGCTCAAGCCCCACCTTCTCCGTGAGCTTGACCACCATGCCCTTGTTCTTGGCGATGCCGCCCGTTATGCTGAAATCCTTCTGTATGCCGACCCGCTTCAACAGATTGAGGCTGCGCTGCGCGATGGCATCGTTCAGGCCGGCCAGTATGTCGCCTTTTTCGACGCCCTTTCTGCGGTAGGCCATAGCTTCGGTCTTGGCGAACACGGCGCATATCGTGTTGAAAGGAACGGGATTTTTCGACTGCAGGGCCAGTACGCCGCTCTCCACCAGCGGAACGCCCAGCACCTCCGCGATCATTTCAAGGAATCGTCCCGTGCCGCCGGCGCACTTATCGTTCATGACGAACTTGGTGACGCGCCCCTGCCCGTCGCAGCTTATCGCCTTGCAGTCCTGCCCGCCCATGTCCAGCACCGTCCGCACCGAGGGGAAATACCAGTTGATGCCGCGCGCGTGGCAGCTTATCTCGGAGACATTTTCTTTAGCGAATGGGACGAGCACCCGGCCGTATCCCGTGGCGACGATATAATCGATATCATCGATCCTCAGGCCCGTGCCGTTCAAAAGGTTCGACATGGTTACATTCGACGTCATCACGCTGTCGGGCAGCGTATCGCCGATGGTGGAAGATGCGATCACGCCGTCTTTGAGCAGCACCGCCTTGGCCGCCCGCGAGCCGATATCGATGCCGGCGACTATCACCGTCATGCGACGTTTTCCTTTTCCGCGTTTTCTTTAGCGATTATGGCCGCGCCCAGTGCCGCCACGATCTGCGGCTGTTCCGGGACGAACACCTTAAACCCCAGCTCCTGCTCCAATATATTAATGAAACCCTTGTTCATGGCCACCCCGCCCACGACCGCCACCCCCTGCTCGATGCCGATGCGCTTGCACATGGCCATGACCCGGCTCACCATCGAGGCATAGATACCCGCCACGATATCCGGCATGGGCGTCGGCGGCATACGGTGCACGTTGGATATCACTTCCGATTCGGCGAACACGGCGCAGGTATTCGATATCTCCGCCCGCCCCTTTGCAAGAAACGACATCTGGGACATCTCCGCAAGCGACATCCTCATGATTTTTGACATCTGCTGCAGGAAAATCCCCGTTCCCGAGGCGCACTTATCCTGGTTCTCCCACGCGCTGAGCCGCCCCCTGGCATTCAGCTTGAGCGCCGAGCTGCTCTCCCCGCCAACGTCGATCACGGTTCTGATAGCGGGGTTGAGGTGGTGGATGCCGCGGGCGATGCAGGTATTGATGGCCTTGTGCTGCTGGCTGAAGGCGACAGCCTTGCCGCCCGCGCCCGTCGCCACGATGTGCCAGCCATTGGCTAAGTCGACGACGCTTCCGTTCGATGCCAGCCGGACCGCCTCCCGCGCGCTCTGCTCCGCGTCATCACCCGAATCGGCCACGCCGAAAGCGAAGCTGCCGTCATCCTTCAGAACAACGGCCTTTGTCGTCAAACTGCCTACATCTATACCAAGTGCGTTCATGCTCTATATTCTAAACCAGCGACATCCTGCTGAGAAGACAGTGTGTTGGAGTAATTATAGGTGCAGGGTGAGTAGATGTCGATGTTTCTTGATTCCTTACCTTAATACAAACGCAGCGTAAATCATACCGTCTATGGCTATGATAGCTATAACTATGGCTATAACGATCAGGACCGTAGACCGCTTCTTCGTAGGGGTGACATCCCCCTTTGATGCTCTTTGCTGCCGGGGCTTGGCAGGTTCCTTTTTCTTAGGGGATACATCCTCCTTTGGTACTACTGGCTGTTGAGGCCTGTCTTGCGCAGTCTCTGGCACTCTCGGCTTTTGCGGCTCATCTTTTGTAGCCTTTGGCGCTCTTCGCCACCAAGGCCTGGATGGTTTCTTTTTCTTGGGGGATACCTCCTCCTTCGGCACTACCTGCTTTCGAGGCTTGGGGGGTTCCTTTTTCCCAGGGGCTACCTCCTTCTTCGGTGCTATCTGCAGTCGAGGTTTAGGAGGTTCCTTCTTCTCAGGAGCTACTTCAGTCTTCGACACTATTTGCGGCCGAGGTTTCGGGGGTTCTTTTGTCTCAGGAGCTACTGCCCTCTTTAGCGCCCTTGGATATTGAGGCAGATAAGGCGCGGGCTTTGGTGCGGGTATCTCTTTGTCCCAATCATCACCCCAATCGTCCTTCCAGTCATCGCCCCAGACTTCATCAATGGAAATCCCGCTTTTAGGAGAAGGCGCCTCTCTCCGCTGACGAGGCCTGTCATGAGCAGGTTTTGGTGCAGGTCTTACTTTGCCCCAGTCCTCGCCCCAGCCCTCATCAGCAAGCACTCTGCCTTTACACCTGGGATAGTTGATACAAACATGGTACTCGCAGTCGTCTTTTTTAGCCGTGCGGATGGTTGTTCTACTCCCGCACTTGGGACACCTGGCATTACCCATCGTTTAACGCCTCATCCTGCACAATACCAGAAATGTTCATGATTTTTTGATAGCCTTATTATAATCCGATTGTGAATCGCCCGCCGTGGGATGCTTCCTTCGTCTTCTCTCCTCGTTGTCCCCTACCAAGAACACGATCCCTCCCAGTACTGCTAGTAAGAAGGATAATACCAGCAGCACGAGTCCAATATAATGGCCAAGATAGTATCCGAAGTCCGAACCATAGCTCACTCCCACCTCCAAGAAAAAAAGAATGTAGGAGAAGATAAAGCCGCCTATCCCTATAACCATTAAAATTACGCCGACAATTTTCTTCTTATTTCTGACCGTATTATTTGGCACAGAACGTTCGTTCGCCACTTACCTATCCTCCAACATCTCGAAGAACTGCTCCAGCTTCCCCCGCACCTCATCCTCGGACGTAATCGTAGGATCAACCACATCGCAGTCTATGGTAAGCACCGGGATATCGATCTCCTCCAAGATGTCTTTGAACAGTTTAATCGTTGCGCAGGAATGCCTGCAACCCACGTCGGCCCAGTAGATCGCTCCATCGACGCGGTATTCTTTGGCACACTTCTTGATGCTGTCTATGGCGCGGTTATCCAGCGGCCCGTACATGCGCATCTCAGGTATCATGTACGACTTCCGCGCCACGCTCTCCAGCGGCTTGGCCGGGTCGAGATGGCCCTCGCCCCAGAAGGTGAAGAAAGGCTCCGTCACGCTCACCGCCCCGTGTTCGGCGGCGATGCGGTCCAAGAAGCCCATAAGGTACATCGGAGGCAGGAAGAAGGTCATGAGGCGGAAGCGCTCTTTAGCTACCGCGCCTTTGCCCTGCTTCACCATCTCGGCCAGTTCATCGCGCAGCGTCTCCAGGTATTCGATGGCCTCCGGCTGCCCCGGGAAGAGGTAGTCGGTTGTGAGCAACTGCAAAAAGCCCAGCGGCGCGAACGGCGTGGGCACCGCCTTCCTCAGCTCGTTTATCTCGCGCATGAGCTCAATCTGGTGATCCATACGCGCCACTATCTCAGCCAAGCGATCCCAGTGTATGCGCCGGCCCGACACCTTCTCCAGAAAGACGACCATGTCGCCCATCTCGCCGACGAGGTACTGCAACTCCTCCTCGCTGTCCTTGAACGGGTGGTCGATGAAGAACCCCGGCGCGCCCGTGATCTTCATGATAAGCTCGCCGGCCTTGGCGGTGTTGTCGCAGACGAGGTTGGACCACAGCATGACGTCCGGGCGCGGGATCGACTTGGTCGCAAACGCACCTGCCAGTCCACGGTGCGGGGTGCATATCTCCGATGCAAGCCCCAGCTCCGCGCCGGCCGACAAAATATCCGCGTTCTCGCCGGTGAAAAGCGCCATCATCCAGGTAGTTACCTCCGTGTGCATCGGCACGAAGTCCATGGCGTAGATAAGCTCGGTGGGGAAGAACACTGTGTGCGCCGCGATCAGCTTGCCGGTGTCATGAGCTTCGAGCAGGCGCCTATAGTAGTTTTCGAGCATTTTGTAGTAGAGGACATCGCTCTTGCGCGCGTTGGGCGAGGCCTGGTTCATGCGCAGCATCAGCCGGCAGGCCCGGATTATGGCATCGATCTTTTTATTGCTGTTTGTGCTCAATTCTTAAGATCAACCCCCTGTATCCCCCAATATTTCGATCATCGTGTAGAGACGCAAGATTTTGCGTCTCTACGGGACACCCAAAACCCCAGCCCACAACAAGGCGAGGTTCACCTCGCCCCTACAATCGAAATTCCCCGCGTAGGGGCAGACCCCTGTGTCTGCCCTTTTCCTCTCCCTTGAGGGGAAAGGCCAGGTGAGGGTGAAAATCCACCATTATTTCTTTCGCACCTCCATCATCTCAAGAAACGCCTGCACCCTCGTCGCAACCTGGCCGGAGCCCGCCGTGCCGTATTCGACATCAAGCGCCAGCGTCGGTATGCCTACCTCGCTGAGACGATCCGTCAGCAGCGGCAGGTCGTGGGCGTACGGCACGCAGTAGCGCACGATCTCGCTGATGACGCCGTCGACCTTGAAATCGCGGGCGTAATCGATGATGCGATTGAAACGCTCATCGGAGGGATACATGCGCGCGCAGGGGAAGTTGTTCAGATAGCGGCGCGAGATGGCCTCCAGTATCGGCCTGCCGTCATCCAGCACGACTTTGTCTCCCCAGTAGCGCGTGCTGGTACACAGCTCGTCGGTCACCACCAGCGCGCCCTGATCCTCTATTGATTTAACGAACTCGGGGTTCGTCAGCACGCTGCCGACGAGCATGACCCGCGCCCTTCCGGTGAAGGCCTTATCGCTCGCCTTTAGCTCCTCGATGAGTTCGCCGAGCCAGAGGTTGAAGGTCTCCTTCGGCATCCTGTACGCCGCGTTGAGAACCTCCAGCGTCTCGGCGCCGCTTATCGGGGGCTTGTCCAGCTTGCGCAGTTCGTAGAGGCGGTGCAGCAGACTGCGGGACTCGTTCAATAGAATTGTCGACTTCAAAAGCGCTTCGTCCGAGATGTCGACATTGAGGTGCTCCTCAAGATGTTTTTTGAATTGAAGGACCTCACTGTAATAAAGCTGATGCGCATTCTCGGTGTATTTGCGCGGGACGGTCATAACATGATGGAACGGAGTGCCGACATATTGCCTCCACACATCGAACAAGCGCCGCGCCCCATCGCAGGTTGACCCGCCGACGACTCCGTCGAGAAAGTCGTACTCGCCTTCGAGCCCCAGTTGCAGGCAGCTTCGCGAGAACGTGCAGTTATTTATGTAAAGATGGGCGTTGGCATCATCGAGGTTGGCCTCATGCGAGTAGCCGATGATGCGTATCGGCAGGGCGCCGGCGGCGTGGATTATCTCCTCAGGGACATAGGTGCACAGCCAGCCGATGACCTTGCCGCCGCGGCTCTTGTGCTCCAAGATTTGAGCAGTCTTGGGGAAGGATTCATTCAGCTCCCGGAATCGATCGAGTACACTCAACTTATAATATCTCCATATGTCGACAATTCAATGAGATTTGGTAAGCTCCGATTAAGGCTAAACCCCCTGTATCCCCAATCTTTGGTCATCGTGTAGGGGCAATTCATGAATTGCCCCTACGGGACACCTTATATATCCGTCATTGCCCGACTTGATCGGGCAATCCAGAGGGTGAGGCAACCTCGCCCCTACAACCGAAATCCCTCGCGTAGGGGCACGGCATGCCGTGCCCTCCCAATTTACCTCTACCTCGAGGGGAGAGGCTAGGTGAGGGTGAAACTCCCCTCGGCCAATAGCTAAATCAGATTCAGTATGCGGGAACATAGGCGACAGTCCTATCGGCCATCACGTATCAATTATATATCAGACAGGAATGCGTCACAAATTCAGCTCGGGATGGAAACCGACGAACATGGCGCCGGGGCCGGTGGAATACCCCATCACCGGGCTGTAATCGCTCACGATCATGCTCAGGCACTTGAACTCTTTTTTAAGCAAATCGACCAGTATCTGCGCCGTGTCCGGCGCATCCGCATGAGAGACCATGAAATGCAGGGCGTCAGTGCCAGCTGCATCTTTTTTGACGACCTCGACCATCTTCTTCAAGCCTTCCAGCCTGTCCGTCACCAGCGTCGCAAACTCCATTATGCCCGCGTCAGACATGCGGTTCACCGGCTTGATGTTCGACTTCGCAGCTTCGATCGCCTCAGTCTTGGTCATGCGGCCGGTGCGGTAGGTGTAACCGACCGTGTCCAGCATCAGCACGCCGCCCGTCTTTTTTCGGATTTCTGCAGCGAGCTTAGCCATTTCGTCGAGGCCCATCCCCTTTGCAGCAACTTTTGCCATCGCCAGCGCGATCAATCCCTCCGCTCCTGCGCATGTCTTGGAATCGAACGCCAGAACTCTGGACTGAGGAAAATCCTCCTTGAGCAAATCCGCCGCCAGGTTCGCCGATTGGGCTACCGCGCTCAATCCGGATGAGATAGTTACAAACAGTATCTCCTGATGCTTTTTGACCAGCTTGCGGAACTCTTCCAGCAGTATGCCCGGCGTTATGGCCGCAGTAGCAAAGCTGTCCGGGTCCTTCTTAATAATATCGTAAGCCTGCCTGGCGCTGATGGTCACTCCCTCTGTATAAGTCTTGCCATCGCAGGTTATTTGCGAGGCGGGAACAACTTTTATACCGTGCTTATCAGCCAGTTCTTTGGGTAAGCATGCTACGGTATCAGTCATAACCAGCACATTGGACATTGAAGAGCCTCCTCAGCTTTGTTATATCATACCTTCGTAATATACACGATTCCCTGGTTAATGCACAACCGCGAAAACCGAGGAAAAAGAGGCTCTTAAAAATTCACCGTTGCATTTGGGCAGACACGCAGGTCTGCCCCTACAGCCTTTGCCAAATTTTCGACATGGTATCCCGTAGGGGCGAACCTATGTGTTCGCCCTTTACCAGGGGGTTTGGACAAAAAGCGCTCTTGCACCCCAACCATTGGTGACAAAACCTCCGCTGATGCGTCTTATATAGTAAGATCGGAAATCAACAACCCGAATCTCAACGATAAATCAGGAGGACGAACATGAAGAAATATTGGATCACAGCTATGCTAACCATTCTAGCCATCTTTGCCATCGGAGGGACTATCGCTGCTGCCGCTGCAGACACAAATGCCATATTGGCACTGAACGCCGCCGATTCAGGCAAACAAATTACAGCTAATGCCGGCGACTCATTCACGATAACCCTCGATTCCAACCCGTCGACAGGGTTCTCGTGGTCAATCTCTGCAATCACCGATGAGAGCGTGATAGATGATGTGAGCAATGAGTTCAAGGGCGCCGATACCGGGATGGTGGGAGCCGGCGGCCAGGAGGTCTGGACATTCAAGGCTGTCGATAAAGGCTCAAGCACTATTGAGATGAAATACAGCCGACCATGGGAGCAAGGCGTCGAGCCCGCCGCAACGTTCAACGTGACAGTAGTCGTGAAATAGATATTTCTTCTGAGGAAGGGCTGGGGGGGTTAAGGGGGTTGGATAACGACCCCCTTTTCCATTTTACCCGACGGTATAGGCCCCAGATGTAGGGTGGGTTCAAAAACCCACCACAATAATTATTACGATGGTGGGTTAACCTCTAGGTTAACCCACCCTACGAATTCCTTCACCTCTCCTATATGTGTTGGGGACACGTAGAGACGCAATATGTTGCGTCTCTACACAATGACCGAAATATTGCGGGACAACGACCACCTTTTCTATTATGGAACCGTGTAGGTCCCTGTGCCAACCGCTATAAGCACATCAGCCTCGTTATGCAGCTCCATCCGGGAAACCGCTATTTTACTGCCTACGCGCAGGATGGTGCCGGTAGCAGTGAAATGCTTACCTTTGCCCGGCCTTATGTAGTCAATGCGCAGGTCTATCGTGCTTATCCTGCCCAGCCGCTCCATCTGCTTCTCGATAGTCTTGCCTCTGACCTGCTTGAATATATGCAGATATACAGCATGTGCGCCGGCTATATCCAGTATCGCAGAGATGACCCCGCCGTGCAGTGTGCGGAAGATCGGGTTTCCGATAAGCTCTTCGCGCAAATCGAATTTGAGGGTCCCCTCTTCAAGGGTCTGTGACTCGATGCTGAAGTTGAGCACATCGTTAAACGAGGGGCTGGCCAACTTGGCGAAGTGTTCACTTACTGTCTGCAGTTCCTCACCTTTAACCTTAATTCTTATCGGCATGGCGCCCCTCCTTTTTCATACTACGATCTCGATATATCATCCGCAGTGACAAAAGCATAACATAAAGATGCTATTGTTGACAGATTCCATTATCAGCATTAGAGTATTGCTACCTCGTATATCTCAATTTGACCCAGATAGGCTCATATGTAGGAGGTGCATACTATGTTTGGTGAGAAGAAAACCGAGAAGCAGCGTAATAAAGAGAAAATGGCAGAGGTTAGAAGAAAAGGAAAAGCTGGTGAGGAGACTTTCAGAAGGTCAAGAAAAGATTTGGGCGATAAAGTAGAGAGAACAGGCAAAGGTCACGATTTTAAAGTTACACATGAGAGTTGGTTGACTGGTAAAAAGAGTACAAAATATGTTGAGGTAAAAACTGGTAAGAAGGCCAAGACATCCAAGCTGCAAGAGGCAACAAAGAAAAAGATGGGCAAGAAATACGAAGTACACAGAATCGATAGCCCATGGGACATCTAACAACAGCAAAATCACTAGCAGTGCCTCATAGAACTTCAAGCTAATGGAGTAGTTAGATGACAGATGATATTAAGTGTCCAATCTGTGGTTCTAAAACAACACTGAGAATAGCTAAGAAAGGTCCTGACGCTGGCAAGAAGTTCAACGTTTGTACTCGATATCCTGAGTGCAAGGGTAAAGTGGCAATAGTGGAAATCCATGTTCATGGTAAGGGAAAAGACACAGTCAACACTAAGACGACTAAGAATAAGAAACCGATACTGCACGATGGCTATTATGTGAGAAATGGTGAGGTAACTTTCTTTAATGACAGTGTCGAATATAAGACTGCATATGGCAAACACCCTAAAGTTGACCAGAATAAGGTGATGTTATGGGAGGGTTTTTGCGATACTTATCGTAAAGGATTTATGGCAATAGGTTGGCTACGTCTACATACACCAGTCTACCCACATCAAGAAGTACAGAGAATTGATCCTGAGAAACCTCTAGTAGTAATGATGCATAAACCTGATGAGCATTTGGGAACACATTTTCTATCCGTCCCGCCACAGCATAGAGACAGAATAGCAGACATGCTCAAGGGAGGAACGCTGGTAACACACAATGAGTTAAAGACATTTCGTGTTTTTGAGACTGGGGAAGAGCTGACATTTCAGCAGTTAATTGGTGACGGAGAATTTTTTGATTTCTTAGGAACATCAGCCCAAAATCGTAAGGATTTTGAGAGCGGTAAAATCACAAAAGAAGAATATGAAAATCGTTTGCAAACTATCTCGCAATGGGAAAAGACGAAATTCTATCTTCTCTACATGAAAGTTGACATGTTTGTTGAAGAATGAATAATCTGGTCAAAATCCTACTCATAGCATTAGCTATAATTATTGAAGGTCTTGTCATAAAGTACGCCCTTTTTGATTCCTTATTACCTTTGGTCTCTAATGATATTGCTAAAAACGTATTGATGATAGGAATACCCTTAGCAACCTTAATTGGTGATGTTATTGTTATATTCAAAACATTTAAATAGTTTCCCCTAGACCTCCAACCTCAGGGTTTTCTTCGGGTTCGTCTTTTTGCTCTTCTTATGTTAAAATAAAAAGCACTTACCATTGATTTATCCGCGGGGGAGCCGCAAGGCTGAGAGTCCTTCCAAGGAAGGACAACCCCTGGAACCTGATCTCGGTAATGCGAGCGTAGGGAAGCGGGACCTTGAAGACCAAGGGTCTGGAACCGAACACCGAGGCTCTTGGTTTTTTGTTTTTATTAAAGGAGGGTGAGGTGACACAACTACAGCTGGCAAAAAATGGAGGGGTCTCCTTTGAAATGAAGCGCGTCGCTGAGGCTGAAGGCGTCACGCCTGAGTTCATCCAGCAGGGCGTCGCGGATGGAACTATCGTTATACCATCGAATAAGAAACACAAGATAACTCAGCACTGCGCTATAGGCAAAGGCACCAGGGTCAAGGTCAATGCCAACATCGGCACCTCTGCCGAATCGGGAAGCAAAGAGAGCGAGCTTGAGAAATTAAAGGTCGCTGTCGAATATAAATCGGACACAGTGATGGACTTGAGCACCGGCGGCGACCTTCAGTCTATCCGCCGGGCCATAATTGAAGACAGCCCCATACCTGTAGGCACGGTGCCGATTTACCAGGCAGCGATACAGGCCATTAAGAGCAAGGGCGCGCTGGTGAATATGACCGCCGACGATATTTTCAAGGCGATAGAGGAGCATGCTGCGGACGGTGTCGACTTCGTAACAGTGCACTGCGGCGTTACAAAGGCATCTATCGAGAGGCTGAAAAATCAGGGACGGGTCACCGATATAGTTTCGCGGGGGGGCGCCATCCTCCTCGGCTGGATATTGCATAACAATCAAGAAAACCCGTTGTATGCGCAGTACGACCGTCTGCTTGATATAGCGAAGAAACATGATGTGACGCTCAGCCTGGGCGACGGGTTGCGTCCCGGGAGTATAGTCGATGCTACAGATAGGGCCCAGATGGAAGAGCTGATCATCCTCGGCGAGCTGGTAGCCCGGGCCAGGGAGGCCGGCGTGCAGGCGATGGTGGAGGGGCCGGGCCATGTGCCGCTGGATCAGATCGCAGCCAATGTTGAGATAGAAAAAAGCGTGTGCCAGGGGGCTCCGTTCTACGTGCTCGGCCCGCTGGTCACGGATATCGCCGCCGGATATGACCATATAACCGGCGCTATCGGCGGCGCGATTGCAGCCATGGCCGGAGCCGATTTCCTGTGCTACGTGACGCCTTCGGAGCACCTGGGACTGCCCGGAACCGACGACGTCAGGCAGGGCGTTATCGCATCACGCATCGCAGCCCACGCCGCCGACATCGCCAGGGGATCAAAAAGAGCCTTTGAGATCGATCGCAAGATGTCTGTGGCCCGCAAGAACCTCAACTGGGAGGAGCAGGCAAAACTGGCCCTGGACCCCGAGAAAGTGCGCGCGATGCACAAGAAAAATACTTCTTCCGGCGATACATGCAGCATGTGCGGCGGCATGTGCGCCATGAAGCTGGTATCCGAATACCTCGGCGGCAAGACCGGGAAATGTTAGAACATTATTAGGGGTGTCCCCTAAAATCCTCCTGATATCCCCCTTTGTTAAAGGGGGACTGAGGGGGATTAGAGATACAGGGGGTTGATTTAATCCACATTCCTCTAATCATCGAAAGGAGCTTGCCATGCCCATATTCCAACCGGTAGAAGAGAGAGATGTCACCAGAGCGATAATCAGGAAATTTTCCTCCCAATTTGACGAATACGTTGAGAGCGATGTCATCATAGTTGGCGGAGGGCCCGCCGGACTCATCGCAGCCATAGACCTGTGCAAACAGGGCGCCAAGACCCTCATCATAGAGCGCAACAACTACCTCGGCGGTGGCTTCTGGATCGGCGGGTACTTCATGAACATACTCACCATCCGCGCGCCGGCGCAAAAGGTATTGGACGAGCTGGGCGTGCCCTACGAGAAGTTCAGCAAGGGGCTTTATACCGCAAGCGCTCCCCACGCCTGCGCCGCCGCCATCGCTGCCGCATGCAACGCTGGAGCCAAGATACTATCGCTCACCTCGCTGGAAGACCTCATCATCAGAGGCGATAAACGTGTGTCCGGCGTAGTGGTCAACTGGAGCCCCGTCGCGCACATCCCCAGGGAGATGTCCGCACTCGACCCGGTGCCGCTGGAGTGCAAGGTGGTCATAGACGCCACTGGTCACGATGCCAGCGTGGTGAAAAAGCTGGAGAAGCGCGGCCTGCTCCAGACCAGGGGCGAAGGCCCGCTGTGGATCACCGCCTCCGAGGATCAGGTGGTGGAGCACACCGGCGAGGTATACCCCGGCCTAGTGGTCTGCGGCATGGCGGTGGGCACGGTTTACGGCGTGCCGCGCATGGGCCCGACATTCGGAGGCATGCTCCTTTCAGGTAAAAGGGCTGCCACAATTGCTTCACAGATGCTTTAAAACCTGCTAAGATATATGAATTTCATAGCTGGAGGCGGGGATGATCAGCCGACTCATTTGTTCATTAAGCCTTATTTTTGTTCTTTCGACAGTACTGGCGGCAGTGGGTTGCGGACCCACATCGATACCCACGCCCTACGTTGCCGAGAAGTTCCAGATATGCACTAACGGATGCCACGATCCTGCCATCTCCGGAGAGACAGTGGTTTGGATAGAACATAGATACAATGACGATAACCTCTTTGCATACAACCTCTCCACACAAATCGGGTTCCCAATATGCCTATATACCTTTCGCCCCTACCCGCTAGGCAGCAACTACATTATTTCAGGAGACATCGTAGTATGGGAAGATGACAGAAACAATGTTCTCTTCGATGATACCGGGAATTGTTGCGAACCTTATAATATAGACATTTATGGCTTCAACCTATCGTCGTTAAGAGAATTCTCCATATGTACAAACTTGAACGTGCAAGGATTCCCCGCTATATCGGGGAACACTATTATATGGACAGACGGACGCAACGGTAACTGGACTTGTTGCGGACAGAGCACCAACCTAAGTATTTATGGATACAACCTGTCTTCCCATAAAGAGTTTCCCATCTATACAAACCAGAACCTAGAATCTCGCTCATTAATATCAGGAAACACCATGATATTTTCTGTCGATAACATCAGCACCCGAGATATATACGGGTATAATATCTCCACACAAACCGCCTTTTTCATACGTACTATGCAACCCGGTGACCAATCCGAGGTCTTTTCGGAGCATATACTTGTATGGCAGGATGGCCGTAACGACTATATTGATAATAATGGGGCTTATATTAGCAAGAGTGCTATATATTGTTATGACATACTCACCAAAAGAGAGTTTCCCATTTGCACAGACCCGGCAGCACAGAATAATCCTGCCATTTCAGGAGACATTGTAGTATGGCAGGATGGACGCAATGGCACATGGGACATATACGGCTACAATATAGAAACGCAAACCGAGTTTCCTATCTGCACAGACCCCGGCGAACAGGTCTACCCAGCTATATCAGGTAATATCGTAGTATGGCAAGACTGGCGCAACAACACTACGAGTATCTACGGCGCGCGGCTGACGTTTGATAATAAATAGACAAAGGTAGGGAATGGATGAATAAGCGATGGATTAGTGCTATCGGGCTATTTCTTATGCTATTAACAACTATTATAGCAATAGGTTGTGGGAACGAACCCATTCCCACACCCTACGTCGCCGAGGAGTTTGTTATCTGCAACGCCAGCGGCAATCAGATATTTCCGAGCATTTCAGGAGACGTTGTTGTCTGGACAGACTACCGAAACGATAACAATGATCTCCCCGATAATGGCGATATATTCGGCTATAATCTCAACAATGGTATTGAATTCCCTATTTGTACAGACGAGAACTATCAAGGCGGGCCAGACATAGATGGGAATATCGTCGTTTGGTCGGACGGTCGTAATGATAACTCGGATATCTCAAACTCGGACATCTATGGATATAACCTATCAGCAGAGACCGAATTCATTATTTGCAACGCGTCACATGATCAAGGGGCCCCATCCATCTCAGGCAACGTTGTCGTATGGATTGACAATCGCACTGATGACGAATATGACAGTTATATTTATGGATACAATTTAAGCAGCAGCGAGGAGTTCCCCATCAGTACGTATCGGTCACTCAAGTTCTTCCCCTCAATTTACAAGGATATTGTCACCTGGCTTGACTTCCGCAAAGCAGACTTAGCTTCCGGTGCTAGAGAAAATCTCAACCTGGAGATATATGCCTGCAATCTTTCCTCAGGTATAGAATTTGAGATTCCAGACAATGATGCCTATTCGCAGGATGCGCCGGGAGCAGATATATACGGTGACATCCTAGTATGGTGCGAACGCTATGAAAGTACTCCTGATATCTACAACTATAATATCGCCACATATAATCTCACCACACATAACAAATCCATTTTAAGCACTAGCCATAATTCTCGAATGAAACCTGTTATTTATGGCGATATCGTCGTCTGGACGGACTACCGCAGCGGCAACGGTGATATCTACGGATACAACCTGAAAACAGGTGAGGAATTCGCCATCTGCACCGCCCCCGGTTATCAACAACACCCGGCTATTTTTTGGAATATTGTCGTTTGGGAAGACAACAGAAATGAAGTCGCGGATACATACGATATCTACGGCGCGAGGCTGTCGTTTGATAATCCATAGGCAAACTGGTAAAGTGAATAGGACTCTCTGAAAAAGAGGTGTCCTTCCGCGGAAGGACCGGCGGCTTAGGGATCTCCCCCATCTTCAAGAAAGTCCCCCAAGCTTGGGGGATTGAGAGGGTTGGTTCACTTACGACCGTCCGTCCTAATAGAGGTGCAGGATTCCTCCTGCCGGGGGAACTGGGGGTGTCCCCCAGCTTCTTTAAAAATCCCCCAAGAGTGGGGGATACAGGGGGTTGATAAGAGCTAACCAGAGGTCTCAATATATGGCTAAAATAGTAGCTGTCTGCAAGAGCGAGAAAAAGGGAACCCGTAAAAAGGTCGTGGGCAAATGCGAGGTCAAGGATGGCGGCCTCGTTGGGGATGCGCACGCCGATTGTAACATGCACCGCCAGGTGAGCCTGCTGGCCATAGAGAGCATCGATAAGATGAGGGCGATGGGACTGAAAGTCGGGCCCGGTAGCTTTGCGGAGAACCTGACCACCGAGGGCATCGATCTCCTCTCGCTGCCTATCGGCACCAGGATATCAATTGGAAAAGACATCGTTCTTGAGGTCACGCAGATAGGCAAGGAGTGCCATACCCCCTGCGCCATCTACCGCCAGGCCGGCACCTGCGTCATGCCCACCGAGGGCATCTTCGGCAAAGTGATCCGCGGCGGGATCGTAAAAACCAGCGACGAAATCATCACAACTGCCGTTTAAGTAACTGGGCAAAACTGGTATAATCATCCAACCACCGTACAGGAGGCGAGCGATGAGCGGTCGTTGGATCAAGTGTTTTACTATATTTCTCCTGATATCCACAGTTATCTCTGCTGCAGGCTGCTCCACCACCAAAGTAATTGAAAAAGAATACTACGTTACGGATGAATTCCCTATAAACCCGGTACACCGTTACAGTCCAAGCGTCTCAGGCGATGTCGTCGTGTGGGTGGACGAGAGCGAGGGGAACAAAGATATATACGGACACGACCTGGCCAGCGACGATGAATTCCCAATCTGCACAAACACATACTATCAGGAGTCCCCTATCCTTTCAGGCGATACGATAATCTGGCGTGACAATCGTAACGGTAATGGGGATATATATGGCTACGATCTTTCGACGCATGCCGAGTTCGTGGTCTGCGCCACGAACGCCGAGCAGAACAACCACGCCACCGACGGCCAAACGGTAGTATGGGAAGATAATCGTTATTACGACAAGTGGGACATGGACATCTACGGATATAATCTCGGCACTGAGGAGGAGTTCTCCATATGTAATGATGCGCACCGCCAGGTTTCTCCCTCCGTATCGGGTGAAATAGTTGTCTGGATCGATAATCGCAACGGCAACTTCGATCTATTCGCACGCAACTTGTCGATCACTGACCCTGACGAAGCGGTGTTTCCCATCATTACCAACGTGTCCGCCCAGCAAAACCCGTTTATAGATAAAGATATCATCGTATGGGAGGACGACCGCAACGGCAACATAGATATTTATACTTACAACATCACCTCAAACATTGAGAGTGTCATCTGCGCTAACACATCCGAACAGCGCAATCCTATCGTCTGCGGAAAATTTGTAGTGTGGCAGGATGACCGCAACGGCGAATGGGATATCTACGGCTACAACATAGACACCGCAACGGAGTTCGCCATCTGCACCGCGCCCACCGACCAGACGCTGCCGTCCATATCGGGCGACCTGGTGGTGTGGGAGGACAAGCGCAACGGCAACGATGATATTTATGGAACGAGGATCTCGCTGAAGGAGCAATGAAGGCTGAGATAATCTCCATCGGCACCGAGCTGCTCCTGGGCGAGATCACGGATACCAACGCCTCCTACCTCGCCTCGCAGCTGCCCCTCCTGGGCATCGACCTGCTGTGGGTCACCCAGGTCGGCGATAACATGGCCAGGCTGCAAGAATGCCTCGAGCGGGCATGGAACCGCTCCGATATCGTGATCACAACAGGCGGGCTGGGACCGACCGAGGATGACCTCACTCGCGAGGCCATAGCAGCCATATTTAATGAGGAGCCTAAGATCGACCCTGAGCTGGAGCGCAAGCTGCGCGAGTTCTTCTCCAGCCGCAAATTCGCCATGCCCGAGAACAACCTCAAGCAGGTGATGCTCATCCCCTCGGCACGCGCCATCCCCAACCTCAGGGGCAGTGCCCCCGGCTGGTGGGTGGAGGCGCAGGAGACTCCCT
>Ga0315291_10004718_pt1 | contig 17271 bp, 16 predicted proteins | sample YL17G12_20_MG_FD_203070 | JGI IMG/M metagenome (GOLD analysis project Ga0315291, IMG submission 203070) | Sediment microbial communities from Yellowstone Lake, YNP, Wyoming, USA - YL17G12_20 | ecosystem: Environmental > Aquatic > Freshwater > Lake > Sediment | place: USA: Wyoming | collected...
GACTCAGGCCGCGTAATTTCCCGCCAGGTGCTGCTGGACCAGGACGCACCGATCGCCGAAGGCCCCATGGCCGGTCGCAAGTTGGCCCCCGGCTTCGCCAGGTACCATCTGACGCCCCAAGGAGACCTTTGGGCGATCCTCTATGCCAGCGGGTCCGGCGGAGAGGACATGTACTTGCTGCGCCTGGCTCCCGGGCCGAGAGGCTCTCTGATTCCTCTGGGCATGAAGCATCCCCTGAGCCGTTTCTTCACCAACACGGTGCGCGGAGGATCGGCTCCGTCGTCCACGATCGATCTGGTTGGCGCGGATCAACGCTCAAGCCCTCCCCAATTGCGATACGCACGGGTAGTTCTGCCGTAGAATCGATTTGACAATTGCCAGATGATCCCAGGGTCGCGCCAGGCTGGACGGGGCGATTTGCACAATAGCCCGGGCATAGGCACGGCCGCAAACCATGCACAGGAATGAGTTCAATCAGATGCCGGCCAGAGTTCAACTGACATGTTGCCTGACAGTGCTTGGTCTCATCCTTGCCGCGGGCGCTGAAAGGCTGAGTGGCTCTGACTCGCAGACACAGCCCGACGGTTCCTTCGACCCCATCTCTCTCAAGGCTATGGAAATCCTTGGAGTGTGCGAAAAGTCCGTTGATCTGGAAGCTCTCAGCCAAAGCCCCGACGCGGGTGAACTGGCCTGGGGCGAGAGTTACGTCCTATTGGGCTACCAGGCAATGTACGAGGGCACCGGCGACCAGCGGTATCTCAAGAGACTATTGGAGCACATCCGGAGAATCCTTGCCAACCGCGGAGACCGTCTCGGCCTGAGGGATGAGGTTCGCGGCAAGACCATGCCTGCATGGCTCACCTCGCACTACACCGAGGGCAAGCAGCATGCCTTTCTGGTCCACGCCGGGATGATCACCTACCCCATGGCGCGGCTGGCCTTCGTGCTGCGGCGCGATCCGCAGTTGGCCAGCCAATACGAACCGGTGATTGAGAAGATCCTGGCCGACGTTGCCCAGACCGTCAAGGCGTATGAGCCGGAGTATCGCGACGGTCCGGGCGAAGGAGAGGGATACTACTACTGCCCCGGGCTTAGGCGTGACATGCCCTACAACCAGCAGAATGCCCTGGGGCGGACCATGGTCGCGATGTACCTGGCCACCGGCGACGAATGGTACCGCCACCGGGCGGAGAAGCTGGCCCGGTACTTCAAGGAGCGCCTGTGGCTCGAAAACGGGCGGTACGTCTGGAGCTACTGGGCGCATAGTCCCGGGTCCGAGGACATCTCGCACGCGGCGACCAACGTGGACTTCGCGTTCGACTGCTACCGGGCGGGCATTGTCTTCACGCTGAGCGACATGAAATGCTTCGTTGGCGCCTTTCACCACGTCGCCAAGCCGGACGGCTTCGCCGGCAACGTCGACGGGACCGGACACGGCGGCATCCTGATGGGACGATGGGGGCGCCTGGGCTACATCGATCCGCGGGTGCGGCAGGTGCTGATCGACTATTTGGCCGACCACGGCCAGGAAAACAGTATCATCGCGATGTTGGCCGCGGGGTACCTTGTCGAGACGCAGCGGCCGTTCCGCAGTGAGCAGATCGTCACCGCTGCCACGAGGCCGGTGGGTGAGTGAGAAGGCAATGCCTCCCGGCGGCAAGAGGGGCCAGCCCGGCAAGGTCTCCCCCAGGTCTCTGCGCGGTAACTCGCGCACAACCGGAGATGCCGAGACGTGATGTCTTCAACGTTCCGCGTCAACCTGCGGGAGGGGGAATTTCGCGCCCGTTGCTTCCTCTAGCGGAGTTGGGGATTGAAGCCGCCCGTTTCTATGAGATGAGGCGGTCAATTGCGAGCGGATTACCGGCCGGGATCCGCTTACCCATCAGCACCTGGGGGGCATGCCTTTGGCATGGAACCTGCGCATCCAAGGTGTAGAATCAGTGGCGATCGCGGCTGATCGGTTGTTTGGAAGGTTTCGAGAGAGAGGACAGGGCAATGGACGATCCCTTCTGCAAGCGCGTGCGTGCCGCCGCAGTCGCCGGGTGGTGGACGGCTCTTGTCGCCGCGGTGTGGGTAACGGCGGCCTGGTTGATCTGGCTGGGGCTGCTGAAGGCTCAGCCGAACTGGCTGCTCCAACTGTGGGGCGGGGGGAGCCTGACGTGGGATGACGTGCAGCGCCTGGTGCTTTGGTTCATCGCGGTGGCAAAACTCGGGCTTTGGGCCTGGGTCCTGGTGGCGATCTGCCTGACGATCTGGGCGCGCAAACTCAAACAGGCCGATTGACGGCGCGTTTCGATCCCGAGAGCTTCAGGCTCACCGGGGGAGATGAAGATGGTCCGCTGGCCGTATGGGGTGTATTCGTAGCGCTCGACCAAGGCGCCGCTGGAATTCACGATGCGTATCACGTTATGAATCGGGTCGTGGAGGGCGTAGTAGAAGCTGTCGCAGAGGCACTGGCTGCCATTGCCCTCGGTCTGATGCGCCGGGTCGTCGTTGATCCCGATCCCGGAGGGGCCTCCGGCCTGGCAAAGCTCGTTCACATAATCCCGGCCCCATACCGCTTGGGGTCCCTTCGGGACGTACTCCCGGATGATCAAGTCAGAGCCGTTCCGCTCCTCCACAATCCTCTGGCCGTCATGATAGAGATGATAGCTCATCGCCAAAGGGCCCTCCGGCCCCGGAGGGGCCTGCGGCTCAAAATCGCCCGTCTCGCGGGTGGCGCTCGTCCCGTCCCCCGGCCTCCTTGACGATCCTTGTTCCCAGGCCGTCATAACGTATTGTACCAAGCTCTGAACCGCGGCCCGTCCATCTTGGCTGTTTCACGGGCCGGGCGGATGGTCTATGATGGTCCCTGCACGCTTGACGGCCGGGCGGGCCTCGGTGGGGCGGTTCGCCTCGGCGGGCCAAGGCCCGGAAGCCCCCTTTGCGGGAAACCATGCGATTGCCGGTTGCGAGATATGGATTGCGGGAGATGGTCCTGGCCACGGTGGTCTGCGGACCGGCCGCGGCTTTGGCGGCATGGCTCTTTTGGCCGGCGGCGGTAGTACCTGCCGCGCTGTGGTTGTGGGTGCTGTGGTTCTTTCGCGACCCCCAGCGGCGGGCGCCCGCGGAGGCGGGAGTCTTGCTCTCGCCCGCCGACGGGCGAGTCACCGATATCACGCCCGTCGGGCCGGAAAGCCCGCTTGGCCGCCAGGGCGCAAAGATCGGAATATTCATGAGCATCTTCGACGTGCACGTGAACCGCAGCCCCGTCGCCGGGCGAGTGGAGGAGATCACTTACCGCCGAGGGGGCTTTCTGGACGCCCGGGACCCGCGGGCCTGGCAGGAAAACGAATCGGCCTCCATCCGCATCGCCTGTCCCCGGGGCGGGCAGGTCCACCCCGTGATCGTGCGACAAGTGGCCGGGGTGATCGCACGGCGGATCGTCACCGACCTGACCGTCGGGCAGGAGCTTGCCCGCGGCGAGCGGATCGGCATGATCAAGTTCGGCTCGCGGGTGGAGCTGATGGCGCCCCGCGAGCTGGTGGGTGAGGTTCGCGTGAAGGTCGGCCAGACCGTCCGCGCCGGCCTGAGCGTACTGGTGGCGCAGCCGGGGGAGGCCGCCAATGCCTGACCAGCAGTCTCCCGAGCAAAGGACCCTGGGGCCTCGGAGGTTATTCCGGCCGCGGTTGGGCCGGCCCAAGAGGCCGGGAAAGAGAATCCTCCAGTCGACGTCCGTGCTGCCCGGGCTGTTCACCATCGCCAACGGCCTGGCCGGTTTCGCCTCGATCCATTTCGCGACCAAGGACGCCCTTGGTGAGGCGACGCTTGCGAACCTCAGCGCCGCTGCCTGGCTGATCTTCGTCGCGATGGGATTCGACATGCTCGACGGCCGGGTGGCACGGATGACGCGGCGGACCAGCGATTTCGGCGGGCAGCTGGACAGCCTCTGCGACGTCATCAGCTTCGGCGCCGCCCCGGCGATGCTTATGGTCCGCGTGGAGGTGATGGCACTCCGTGGGCAGATCGAGGGCCTGGCCTTCGTGCCGCACGGCTTGGGCGTCGAGCGGGTGGTCTGGTGCGTTGCGGCGGCGTATCTGGCCTGCGGGGCGCTGCGCCTGGCGAGGTTCAACGTGGAGAACGTCCCGGACGAGTCGGGGCATTTCTACTTCAGGGGCCTGCCCATCCCCGGGGCGGCCGCAACGGTGGCGGCGATGGTGTTGCTGCTGGACCGCCTGGCGGGGATTCAGCAGGGGTGGCGGTCAAGCCCCTGGCTCCTGGCGGCCGTCGGCACGACCCTGCCGGTCGTGACGCTGCTGGTGGCGATGCTGATGGTCTCCCGCTTCACCTATACCCACGTGGTCAACCACTACATCCGCGGCACGCGGCCGTTTAATTACCTGGTCAAGCTGGTCATCATTGCCCTGGCGGCCATGGTGGAGCCTTACCTGACACTTGCCGGCGTAACACTTGCGTACGCCTTCTCCGGCCCGGTGGGCGCGATCGCGCGCCGATTGGCGGCACGAAAGGCCCCGCTTCAGCAGCCTCCGCCCCCCCAGGCGGGTCAGTAGGAGCGCGTCGCGAAATTGACGCGTTCTACCGGCATGTTTATGTTACCCCAGGCCGTGAAGGCGCAGTTGTGGCGGCCTGGCATTGCCTGAAACATGACGGGGGCGCCACGATAGGAGCAGTCCATGAATGGCAAGGAATTCCGGCTGAGGCGTTTTCTGGGCAAGGCGGGCAAACTCGTTGTGGCGGCGATGGACCACGGGACCTTCCTCGGTCCCATTCCCGGCCTGACCGATCCCCGCCAGGCGTGCATGCAGCTTAAGGACGCTGATGCCGTCCTGATGGCCTCGGGGATAATCTCCCACGTGGCCGACATCTTTGCCGCCCCCGATGGCCCTTGGCTGATCACGCGCCTGGCGTGGAACTCCACTTACTGCTTCCAGTGGGAGTACCACCAGAGCCGCCACCGGCCGCTGCTGTCGGTCGCGCAGGCCCTGGCTTGCGGGGCTGACATCGTGCTGGCCTCCCTTGCCCTCAACACCGGCAGCGAAGAGGTTGACGCCGAGAATGCCTCGCTATTCAGCCGGTGCGTCCAGCAGGCCGCGGAATTGGGGATCCCCATCATCGGCGAATACTACCCGGCCGGGACGGAACGGATGACCCCCGAGCAGCTCCACGAGAGCATCCGCATCGGCTGCCGGGTGGCGGCGGAGCTGGGCGCGGATGCCATCAAGACGTTCTACACCGGCCCACGGTTCAATGAGGTGGTCGCGGGCACGCCTGTTCCCATCCTCGTCCTGGGCGCTGAGAAGACCCGCACCGAGCGCGATGCGCTGGTGCTGGCCGCCAAGGCCGCCGAAGGCGGCGCCCGGGGCATCGTCTTCGGGCGCAACATCCTCCAGTCACGGAATCCAGCGGGCTTCATCCAGGCCGTGCGGGCGGTCATGGATGGCTCGAGCACCATCGATGCGGCCGTGAAATCGTATGTGCTGGAGCCCTCCTGAGCCGGTGGTGGATAGAGGATAAGGCTGACGGGCTGCGCTCCGCCCAGGAAGTGCTGGCTCGGGCCAAGACCCATCTGCTAAAGTAACCCCCCGGCCGCCGAATGGTCGGCGCCCGCACGAAAGGATGCAGCCGTGAGGATCGCTACGATCGGACTATGTGACCCGGGATATGCCGAGGACGCCGCCGGCGCCGCCCATCACCAGGCCGTGGCGGAGTTGAAGCAGTCGGTTGGGGAGGTCTTCGACGCGGGCCTTCAGACCGACGAGCGGAAGTCGCCGCCCGCCGTGGCCGAGCTGGTGGGGCAACACGCCAGGCAGCCCTTTGACGCGATCGTTCTCGACCAGGTCGCCTGGGCCAGGCCCGACGTCCTGCTTCAGGTCCTCCGGGCAATGGGGAACGTGCCGATGGTCCTGCACTCCCCCGGCAGCCGGGTTGAGGACGGTGTCATTCACTCCACCGCCCCTGCCGCAGGGGCCGGTTCCACACAGCAGGTCCTCCGCCGCCACGGCGTGAAGTTCCGCTACGTCTGGTCTGCGCCTGGCGAAAGTGTCGATCCCCAGGAGTACATGCCCTTCGTGCGGGCCGCTCGGGCCGGCAGGATGCTTGCCGGGGCGAAGCTGGGCATGGTGGGCTTTGGCGACATGCGCCTCCATATCACCGGCTTTGACGTCCAGGAAGTCCACGAGCGATTCGGCGTGGAGGTGGAGTCCCTGGACATGCTTGAATTGCACGGCGCGATGGGGAAGCTGTCCGACTCCCAGATCGACCAGCGCGCTTCTGTCCTGACCGCGGGCTGGACGTATCACCCCAAGCAGCCCGCCCAGCAGGCCTGGCGGAAGATGATCGCGATGTACATGGTGCTGGACGACCTCGCCGCCCGGAGAGGCTACCTGGGCGTCAGCATCAAGTGCCCCACCGGCGTGGCCGCGGTGATGGGCATCACCCCCTGCCTGGTGGGCTGCCTGCTCGCCCGCAAGTACCACTACGTCTGCGAGAACGACATCCCCGGCCTGCTGGGTCAGACGATCCTGGGCTTGCTCAGCGAGCAGATGAGCACCTACTGGGAACTCTACGAGGTGATGGAGGATTCCGTGCTGCTGGGCTGCTGCGGGTTCTGCCCGGAGAGCTTCCTGGCCGAGCCGATGAGGGTGCGGAGCTTTGAGGGCTTCCTGGCGGGCATGGGCTGCTGTAGCGCGGTCCGCCCTGGGCCGTATACCGTCGCCCGGCTGGGAAAGGCGCCGCGAGAGGGTTTGGTCTTCCACATCGCCGAGGGGCTGGCTTCCAGCCCGCCGAGCTGGTGCGAGGAGGCCCTTGGCATGCCGCAACACCCGTCAGTGGTTTTCAGGCCCTCGGCGCCCTTGGATGCCTTCATGCGGTCGATCATGGCCCAACACCTGGCCGTCGTGCCCGGCCGATGGGCGGAGGAAGCAGGGCAGTTTGCCTACATCAAGGACATCCCTTGCACCTTATGAGCGTATCCCTCTGAAACCGGTGTCGCGTTTCGAGAGCAAACAGAAATGGACATCAAGATCAGCATCATCGGCGCCGGCAAATGAGCATGACCGTCCCCTTCAAGAGCTTATCCCGCGGGCCGAAGCATCACTTCTTCGGCTATTACGCCATCAACCCCTGGGATTCATCGCTTCGGAGGCACCTGTCGCTGGAGACGGACTTCCACGACCGCAGGCCCGCTCCCGACGATGAGGCCGCCGTTGGCCTGGTCGACGCCCAAACGGGAGAGTTTCAGCCATTTGCCTGCACGAGGGCCTTCAACTTCCAACAAGGCTCGATGCTGCACTGGATCAACGTGGGCTTTGGCGAGGAGTTTACCCACAACGACTGGGAGGACAACCGGCTGGTCGCACGCGCGATCAATCCGCAGACGCGTGTGCGACGCACCATCCAGGGCGCCATCGAGGCCGTCTCGCCGGCTCAACCCGTCGCCATCGGGTTAAACTTCGCCCGCATGGCGCACTGCCGCACGGTGGTCGGCTACGCCAACAGGATGGACCCGCAAAGCATCAAGCCCTATCCTGACGACGACGGCCTGTGGCGGCTGGACTTGGTCTCTGGCAGATCGGAGCTGATCCTCAGCGTCGCGGCGGTCGTGGCCGCGAATCCGCACAAGCTCACGCGGGACGGCCCGGCCTGGCTGGACCACGTGTATTTCAACCCCTCCGGCAAGCGCCTGATGTTCCTCTGCCGCATCCGCGCGGGGGAGGGACGGTGGCATTCCTCCATGTGGACGCTCAACCTCGACGGCTCGGAACTGGCTTGCCAGATCGACTACGGTGGGTGGATATCGCACTTCGCCTGGATCGACGATCGGCGGATCCTCGTCTCCACCGACTCACCGGGTAAGCCGGATTTCTACACGTTCACGGACGGCCAGGGCGATTTCCGCCTCATCGGCGGCGGGCACCTGGAAGGCCACGCCGCCATCAGCCCCGACGGCAGGTGGATCGTCTACGACACCTCCCCCGACAGGCACGAGATGCGGTCGGTCAACCTCTACGACCTCCAGGCCGAGAATGATATTCCTCTGGGCAAGTTCCACCACCCCAAGCCCTTCCGCGGCGACATCCGCTGCGACCCCCACCCTCGCTGGCGGCCTGACGGAACGGCATTCACCTTCGACTCCATCCACGAAGGCACGCGCCAAATCTACCTGGCGGACGTGTCGAGCCTGGTGGGCTGAGAACCACACTCGCGGCCTGGCGAGTTAGGGCGCAGGAAGGAGAAGTCAATTACCTTGACTTCTACGCCAATGGCCCGCCAAAATCGGGGCATGGTCAAGGTCAGGCTGACTGCGGAAGCGGCCAATGGGCTGGAGGACTTGCCGCTGGTTATTCATGCTCGCCTGCTGAGGCTTCTGGAACGCCTGGAGCGATGGCCCTTCGTCAGCGGGGCCAAACCGCTCACCGGCAAACTGGCCGGGCGATACCGGCTTCGCACGGGCGACTACCGCGTGCAGTTCTGCGTCAAAGGTCAAGAGGTAATCGTGGAGAAGGTCGGACACCGTGACAGGTTCTACCAATGAGGGCTAAGCCATGACCGTGAAGATTATGGAACTGGCCGGCAAGCGATGGGCGATCATTCCGGAGAAGGACTACAAGCGCCTCAGGGCGGCAGCGGCCGAAGGGGGCTGGCCCGAGCTGCCCAAGCCCGACGCGCGTGGAGAGTATCCTGCCTTGGAGTACGCCCGCGCGTCGTTGGCGCGGAAGATCATCAAGGCCCGCCGGGAAGCAGGCCTGACTCAGGCTGAGCTTGCCCGGCGCGCTGCGATTCGCCCCGAAACGCTCAACCGAATCGAGAAGTGCAAGACCACCCCCGATGTGGCCACCATCGCCAAGATCGAAAGCGCCCTGGAATCCGCGCAAGGCGACGGCGGGTGACCCTGCACCCTTGCCCGGCGGCGAGGGGTAAGATGCGCAGCGACTGGGCGTTCCGGGGTGCGGGCGAGAATTGGAGGCTGGGAAGCCCTTTGGTTTTAATATGGCAGCGCTAAATTTGCCGCAAGTGGCTGCGTTCACGTGAAGCCCTTGAGGGGGCGTGAGCGGACCTGCCCCCGTACCTGGCATCCTTTCGGACCGTCGGTCTCTCGCGCGGTTGGGGCTTACTGCTTTGAGCCCTTGCTTTCACCCGTTCCCTGGGCACTTCCGGCCCGTTGGGCCTTCAGGTTTGTCCGGGCGGTCTACTTCCTCTGTCCGGGAGTCTTGTTGAGCAGTCCGCCGAGGCCTTTCTTCGCCTCTTCGGCGGTCTTGCCGGCGGTTTCGGCGGCTTTTTCGGCAGCGCCTTGGACGGCCTTGAGCGCCTCGTCCTTGGCTTGGCTGACCAGTTTGGCCGCCTGTCCGCCCATCGCGCTGGCGGCGGCGGCGAGGTCGGTATTCAGCACCCCGGCCAGATCGGAGGGGATCACGCCCTTGCCCTTCTCGATGACGGCGGCCAGCACAGCGGTGACGATGCGGTTGATGATCTGGCTGGTGGGCGCGCCATCGGAGCCGACGTCGTGCAGCTCGATGGTCGGCACGTTGACGGTGACGGGCAGGCCGCCCAGCAGATGCACGTGGGCGACCACGTTCTTGACGGTCACCGTATCCACCTTGACCTTCCTGCCGCCTTCTTTGCCTTCAGGCTTGGCCGGCCCTTCGCCTCCGCCTCCCAGCTTCTTGACGTGGTCCAGCACCACCGAGACGTTGTTCCTGTCGAGTTTCTGCTCGATGTTGACGTCCAGCCCGTCAAGGGTGAAGTGGGTCAGCTCCACCGTGCCCCCCAGGACGCTGGCCGGCCGAACGCCCAGGTCGAAGGTCCCCGACTTCATCAGGTGCGGGCTGGCGAATCCCGAGGGGTTCGCGATGTCCAGGGTGTCGATCCTCAGCGTCCCGCCCAGGAGGCTCAAGTCCACGCCATTGACCTTGGTAGGCACGCCGAGGGCGTACTCGCCGCTGACCTCGATGCCCTTCTTGGCGATGGAGTCGATCATCAGCCAGGCCCCCAGGACGACGAGGATCAGCAGCACGATTACGCCCACAACGATTCGAGTGATGAGCTTCTTCATGGTTCCATCCTTTCTGAAATGGCCTTTCCCGGATCACGCGCCGTCAACTACCGTACGGCGGGTTCGAGACATTGTACGCCTGTGCCGCTGAAGCAGGCCAATAATCCTTGCACGCCGCGCGAGGGCCACCCCCTGAGGCGAGTCGCGCCCCGGCATCTAGTCGGCGGGAGGGGTTCCGGGTAGCATGACGGGCCTTTGGCAATCTTGTGCTTACGGAAAGGAGGCGTGCATGCCGCTGACGTTCGACATGCCGTTGGAGGCCTTGAAGGTGTACAAGGGCACGAATCCCCGCCCCGATGATTTCGACGCATATTGGGATTCGTCGCTGGGGGAGATGCGCGCGGTCGATCCACAGGTGGAGTTGCGCCCGGCGGATTTCCGCGCACCATTCGCCGAGTGCTTCGACCTGTACTTCACCGGCCTCGCCGCTGCGCGCGTCCATGCCAAGTTCCTCCGCCCCGCCAAGTCGGAGGCGCCCCACCCGGCCGTGCTGATGTTCCACGGCTACGGCGGCAGCTCCGGCGACTGGTCCGGAATGCTCGCTTACGCCGCGGCGGGGTTCTCGGTGGCCGCGCTGGACTGCCGCGGCCAGGGAGGGCTGAGCGAGGATGTCGGCGGCGTCAAGGGCAACACGCTAAAAGGCCAGATAATCCGCGGCCTGGACGACGATCCGCGGAAGCTGCTGTTCCGCCATATCTATCTCGACACGGCCAAGCTGGCGCGGATCGTCATGGACATGCGGGATGTGGACCCTGCACGCGTGGGCGCCACCGGCGGCAGCCAGGGCGGCGGGCTGACGCTGGCCTGCTGCGCCCTGGAGCCGCGGATCAGGCGATGCGCGGCGGTGTTCCCCTTCCTGTGCGATTACCAGCGCGTCTGGGAGATGGACCAGGACAAGGACGCCTACGCCGAGTTGCGGGACTACTTCCGCCACTTCGACCCGCGCCACGAGCGCGAGTGCGAGGTCTTCACCAGGCTGGGTTACGTCGACGTGCAGCACCTGGCGTCCCGGATACGGAGCGAGGTGCTGATGGCCGTGGCGCTGCGGGACACTATCTGCCCGCCTTCCACGCAGTTTGCGGCCTACAACAGGATCACGGCGCGTAAGTCGATGGTGCTTTACCCCGACTTCGGCCACGAGGGCCTGCCCGGAATCAACGACATCATCTTCCAGTTCCTTGCCGGTTTGTAGTGGCGTGACACCAGGTATGATGGGACGTCCGCGGGCAAAGCCCGCCGCGGCGGATGGGAGCATGAAGTGATGCGGTATTTTGACTGCTGTTGCGAGATCGGGCCTAGGGGCGAGCACGACCCGGCTGCGCCGTGGTCCGTCGGGGACGTACTGCACTGGATGGACCGATGCGGGATCGCGGCGGCGCTTGCGGTGCACACGCTGGCCATCCACGGCAACGTCGTGCAGTCGCGGCGGCGGATCAAGGAGGACATTGCCCGCGCGGGCGGCAGAATGTTTCCGGTCTGGACGCTCCTGCCGCCCGACGCTGGGGACTACGATGCCGGGCCTGACAAACTGTTTGTGGAAATGGCCGCCGAGGGCGTCCGGGCGGTCAAGCTCTTTCCAAAGACGCACAACTATCCGCTCTGCCCCTCCGTTATGGCCCCGATCCTAAGGCCCCTGGAGGATCATGGCGTTCTCACGATGATCGACTTCGGCGAACTTCCCGCAGGGGCCGAGGCGGCGTTTGCCACGATGGATTCGCTGCTGGGGGCCTTTGCACGCCTGCCGGTCCTGCTCCAGCGGACGGTGTGGTCCATGCAGAGGATCGTCACGGCACTGATGGAAAGGCACGCTAACCTGCACATCGAGTTTTCGGCATACCAGATCAACAGGGGGATCGAGCGATATGCGCAGCGGTTCGGGCCGCAGCGGCTGCTTTTCGGCACGGGGCTTCCGGGCATGAGCGCCGGCGCCGCTCGCTGCTTCGTGGATTACGCGCAGGTCGGGCCGGAAGCCAAGGCCATGATCGCCGGGGGCAACCTCTCGCGGCTGCTGGGCGGAGTCCCGATCGGAAAGGTTCCGCTGAGCGATGATCCGCTGATCGCCACCGCCGCCGCCGCCGCACCGCTTGCGGACTTCGATATCCAGGATGCGCACTGCCACGTACTGCACGAGGACACCAGCAGCGCAGGGGGATACGTGATGTATGACGGCGACGCCGACGGGATTCTGGAGTTGAACGACGCCCTCAGTATCCGCACCGGCACGCTGATCTCCTGGACCGGCCCGATAGCCTCGGACACCGTCGACGGCAACGACGTGGTGGCCCGCGCGATGAAACGCCATCCGGGGCGGTTCTACGGACTCATCTACGTCAACCCCGTGCTTCTGAGCAAAGACGAACTGATCGATGAGATACTCGCCCGCCTGCGCGAGCCGGGATGGGTCGGATTCAAGCCCTATCCCTACGTGGGATTGGCCTACGACGATCCTCTGTATGCGCCCTGCTGGCAGGTTGCACAGGAGCGCGGGCTGATGGCGCTGCTGCACCTGGGCGGCAAGGCCGGCTCGGCAAAGACAGCGGCGAAACTCGCCAAGGAATACCCTGATGCCCAATGGGTCATCGCGCATTCCGGCGGGTCGTTTGCCATGGCGCGCGAAGTCGCAGCCGTGATGAAGGACCGGCCCAACATCTGGGCGGAACTGACGCTGACGCCCGTGACCAACGGCGTGATCGAGTGGCTGGCGTCGGAAGCGGGCGACGATCGAATCCTCTTCGGCACCGACGCCCCGATGCGCGACCCCCGTCCGCAACTGGGGTGGGTCGTGTGGTCGGACCTGCCCCTGGCCAGCCGCCGCAGGATCCTCGGTGAGAACTTCCGCAGACTCCTTGGGATGAGAAAGAACCCGCCCGTCGGCGCGTGAGACCAAGACCATTTCCGGAGGTTGCAGCGCAGGCGCACGCCGGTCTGCCGGCGCGGGTCGAATCGCAGGCTAGAAGCAAGCAGGAGAACCTTATGCAATACGCGAGACTGGGCAGCACGGGCATCAGGGTATCCAGGATTTGCATGGGAACGATGTCATTCGGCGGAGAGGCCGACGAGGAGGCGTCCGCCCGCATGTTCCACCGCTGCCGGGAGGCGGGGGTCAACTTCTTCGACACCGCCGACGTGTACAAGCGGGGCCGGTCGGAGGAAATCCTGGGCGAACTGGCCTCCTCCTGCCGCGACGAGGTGGTGATCACGACGAAGGTGGGCATGTCGCCGGGAGAGGGGAATCCGGGCGGGCTTTCGCGCCGGAACATCATGCGCGAGGTGGAACAGTCGCTGCAACGCCTGCGGACCGATCGCGTCGAGGTCTACTTCTGCCACCGATTCGACCCGGACGTTCCCGTGGAGCACACGCTGCGAGCCATGGATGACCTGGTCCGATCGGGCAAGGTGCTGCATGTGGGAGTGAGCAACTGGGTGGCCTGGCAGATCGCCCTGGCCCTGGGAGACTGCGCCCGGTTAGGCCTGGCGCCGATCGAGGTTCTTCAACCGATGTACAACCTGGCCAAGCGAACGGCTGAGATCGAGATACTGCCCCTGGCGGCCGACCGGCGGCTGGGCGTGATCACATATAGCCCTCTGGGAGGGGGCCTGCTGAGCGGTAAGTACACATCCCAAAGCCGCGACCCCCAGGGCCGGCTGGCAACGAACAAGGTCTACCAGGTCCGCTACAGCCAGGAGCAGAACTTCCGGATCGCCCAGCGCCTTATCGACTATGCGGCCCGGTGCGGAGTCCATCCGGCGACGCTTGCGGTGGCGTGGGTGAAGTCGCACCCAGCCGTTACGGCGGCCATTGTCGGGGCGCGGAACGTCGAGCAACTCGAGCCCTCCCTGGCAGCCGGGGACTACGACATGCCGCCGCAGCAGCGCGACGAGATCGCCGCGCTGACGCCACCCGTTCCGCCCGCCCACGACCGTAACGAAGAGCAAGGCCGATAGACTCCCAAATTCGGCAACCGGGATCGGCGGACTGCTCCGGTCATCCCCCGGGCGCAATGCGACGCTGTCCGGTCATTCCTTCGGGTTTCACCGGCAGTCGCACCGGCCTTGAGCAATTCACTTCATCGCGCCTGGCAGGACTCGAACCTGCGACCTGCGGTTTAGAAGACCGCTGCTCTGTCCGCTTGAGCTACAGGCGCTTGTTGCATCTTTCCCGCGAGAATACGCAGTTTCGCCCGCATTCACAAGGGTTTTTGCATTGTCTCCCCCTTGGGCCTTCCGTGCGGCGTTGCGCGACGAAGCGCGAGAAAATGAGCCTTCCCGCGCCAAGTAAAACACCGAGTTTTTCTCGCCCGTCTTCCGCCTGTCATTGTCCGGGCGCGGGCGGTCCATCCGGCGGGCCTGGGCATGATCGCCTGTCCTGCGGCGTCCTGTCGCGTCCTGCGCGGCTTGGGTGGCCTGCACCGTGGCGTTGTCGGTTCCCGTTGCCTTGGCCGATTGCTTGACCGGGGCCGCGTCCAGGTCCGGCAGGGCGGCCACGGCGTCGCTTTCCTGCCCCCGAAAAACGTGCGTGTACCGGCTCATGGTCAAGTCGATGTCGCTGTGCCGCATGACCGCCTAGGCAACCTTCGGGTGGACGCCAGCGGCGGCAAGCCAGCTTCCAGTTGTGTGCCGCAAGCTGTGAAAGTCGGCCACGCGCCCGGCCGAATCCGAGTAGCACAGGAAGCGGGATTCTTCGCGGGCCTCGCGGTCCTGTAGTGTCGGGGCGTCTTGCAGCCATGCGGCGCGGGCGGCGTCAAGATCATCGCGGAGCATTTCGGACAGCGCCCGGTACTTCGGCAGATTGAAGGCCGGCGCGTCGGGGGCGATCAGCCGCCCGGAGGTGTCCCTTGCGTCGCGGAATCAGGACCCGCAGGCCCTGCCGCAAAGGGGCGCCGTGCCATTGGCTCCAGTGTGGCAGATAGAGGCGCTTCTGCCAGGAGAAAAGATTCGTCTCCCGCTATGTTCCGGCCAGCCTTTGCCGGATTCGACGGCCCATGTCGCAACGGACATGAACGGCTTGGAAATGAGTCTGTGTTTAGAGCATGAACGAAGGGGTCAGGATTTTGACCCCCTCAAGGTGTGCTAGGCGGACTTCGCGGGCCTTGATGCAGGCAGTTTGCAGAAGGCGCCTTTTTAAGGTGCCAGCCGAGGTACCGGGCGTGCCAGAAGGGAGTTCGCCACATCCCTTACCTGGACCAAGTACCAGGTGCCGGGTGGAGATGGCGCGACCTACGAGGCGCGTCTACGCCTCGAAGCGGTAACCGACGGGGCGAACCGTCTGGATGAACTGTGGATGCACCGGGTCGTCGCCGAGCTTTGCGCGCAGGGTGTTCACGCAGCGGTCGACGCTGCGGGAGGTGACGAACGCGTCGTAGCCCCAGACCGTCTTGATGATCTCATTGCGGGTCAGTGCCCGCCCCGGCCGCCGGGTGAACAGCTCCATCAGGCCGAACTCCTTCGGCGTCAGCGGGATATCCTTGCCTTTCCGGCTTAACCGGCGGCTGGCCAGGTCCAGCCGGAAGTCGCCGAAGCAGTGCACCGCTGAGTCCCCCTGCCGCCGCCTGCGCAGGAAGGCGTTCGCTCGCGCCAGCAGTTGCTTGATGCTGAAGGGCTTGGTCACATAATCGTCGGCGCCTAGGTTCAACCCCAGGATGATGTCCGATTCCTGCCCCTTGGCCGTCAGCATGATGATGGGCGCGTCCAGCCCTTCCTTGCGCACAAGACGGCAGATCTCGTAGCCGTTGACCTTCGGCAGCATGATGTCGAGGACGATCAGGTCCGGCTTGACGCTCAGCGCCGCCTCCAGGCCCTTCTGGCCGTCCTCGGCAGTGATGACACGATAGCCCTCGTAGCGGAAGTTGTCCTTCAGCCCGCGAAGCATCGCGGCGTCGTCCTCGATCACAAGGACCGTTTCGCCTGCCATTCTCTCAACCTTCGGCCGAACGCGGCAAAGTCGGGCCTCTCATTGATCTGCGATTGACCCACACTGTTCGAAAGGCGTCGAAGCCCGCTATTGCAGGAAACGCCACCAACGCCGGCAGCATGAAGTGCTCGAACACGAAACGCACACCCATGCTCCAAAGCAACATCAGCACATAACCGTACAAAGCGAATCCCAGTACCGTCAGCGAGAAACGGACGGCATATTTCAAAAGGCCCGGTATCCCGGTCATGGACATCGCATAAGCAAGCACGGCCAGAAAAGGCATTATCCCGACGACTACCCACAAGGGCAGTACGAAAACGCCGATAGTGCCGCTCACAACCGCGTCGGGGCCTTCGTTGCCGATATTCCAGCGGATAAGCATGGTCTCCGGCACAAACGCACAGAAGCAAACTCCAACAGCCAAGAACGAGACCGCGAACACAACGATCGTGAGCAATACCTTGCGGAGGCTCATGTTCTGTCTCTTTCCGGGATCTATTGCCCGCTTCCCGGCGAACCGCTATTGCTGCCTTTTGACTCCTCGATGCCCGGTACGGCTACGGGAATACAGACCGTGAACGTGCTGCCCTTGCCAACCTGGCTGGTCACCTCGATGTCTCCACCGTGGGCGTCAACGATGAACTTCACGATGCTAAGCCCCAGGCCGCAACCGCCTGCCTTGCGCGAGAGAGTCTGGTCCGCCTGGTAGAAACGCTTGAAGATCCGCCGGACCGTCCGGCGCGACATGCCTGTTCCGTTGTCGCTTACCTCGATGCGGACAACCCCATCTCCGGGAGTGGCGCGGACCACGACGCGCTTCTGATCGCCGGAATACTTCCAGGCGTTGTCCAGCAGGTTGATCAGGACGGTGACCAGTGCGTCGGCGTCGGCCTGCACGGGCGGGAGGTTCTCGGCCACCCGCGCCTCCAATTGCGCGCCGGGCGAGCTGAAGCGGTCGCGCATCGCATCGGCGGCTGTGCGGACGATCTTGGCGACGTCAGTGGGGGCGAAGTCGAACGTCCGCTTGTTCCGCTCCATCCGCGAGAAGGTCAGGAAGTTGTCGATCAGGCGGCTGAGGCGCTCGTTCTCCTTGGCGATCATCGCAAAGTATTCATGCGCCTGCTGCTCATTCCTGCACCGGCCTTCCAGCAGCGTGTCGACCAGCACGCGCATGGAGGAAAGCGGCGTCTTCAATTCGTGGCTGACCGTCGCGATCAGGTCGTTCTTCAGCCGCGTCACCCTGATCTGCCTTCCCAGGTAACCCGCCAGCGCCACCGCCAGAACCGCTATGACCCCAACGCCCATG
>Ga0315291_10004719_pt1 | contig 17268 bp, 6 predicted proteins | sample YL17G12_20_MG_FD_203070 | JGI IMG/M metagenome (GOLD analysis project Ga0315291, IMG submission 203070) | Sediment microbial communities from Yellowstone Lake, YNP, Wyoming, USA - YL17G12_20 | ecosystem: Environmental > Aquatic > Freshwater > Lake > Sediment | place: USA: Wyoming | collected...
TATCAAAGCAAGAGATTTCGGGTTTCAGGCGTCCATCCCAGGTCGGTCCGCGGCTGCTGAAGTATTCCACCAAATTACGCAGGCGGGTGGTGACATCGATGGCGCCAACGGAGATGACGCCCCCGCCCGCATCGCTGTTGTTTGAAATGCTCCCATTCGCCACAATGTTATTTGTCTCCAAAATGGTGCCGCCAAGAATATGTAAATTCATCCGCATGGGATGATTGGCGTCATCGTAAGGTTTGTTGGGTATTGTTTTTCTGGTGATGACAATGCTGACGGTCTGGGGCTCTGAGGAGTAATTTTCAACGGCGCAACTTTCCTCCGGGTCGCCATCCCCAGATTGGAGGTTTGTGGAGAAGGTAATTGGATAGGTGATGTTAAGTAAGTCGGGGTCAAGGATGTAAAGGTCAATATCATATCCTGAACTGCCCCACGTTTCATCCCACGCCAGGAAGACAGAGACGGCGCCATCGGGCGGGACACTAACCTCAATGGTTTCATCATGGAGGGAGAAGTTTTGGAAATTATTCGCATCGGGGTCATAGAAATAGCCCCACCAGTGTTCCTGGGCTTCGTTTCCCACAGCAGTGTAATATGCCACGCCATTTTCGACCTGGCGGGTGGAGCCTAAGGAGACCTCGCTTGTCCCATCATAGGGTCCAGCGCCATAAAAACCGATGTCATCCGTAATCACATCGCACCCCTGCCCCCTGAGCCAATCCTTGCTCATATTCATTTCAAGGTCTGTGTCGAAGTTGGAGAAATAGAGGCGGGCGTCGGGGACGATGTCATGGATGATTTCGAGCATGGCGGTTCCTTCCTCGTCCGTGGTGCCAGCCCAGTAAGTGATGATGCCTGTGAGGGAGCCACCGTAAGGCTGGCCGGTGAAAGGATTTGTGCGGAAGGACCAGTAGGTCACTCCGCCGAAGATATTTTTTATATTCCCCAGGGTTTCGGTGGTGGGGAGGTCTCCGAGGGAGGAGGAGACGTCGGCAAGGTTGATGGCTGATGAGATAACGCCGACCTTGATTCCCTTGCCTGTGACATTAGTGCCGATGAACTCGGGGCGGTTGACGAACCTGTCTATACCCATGGCTGAGTATCCCTCCGTGGTGACTGAGCCGACATGTTTCACGGGATAGCGCGGCAGGCGGATGAATTTTACCCCCGGCAGACTCTCAAGCGTAAGAATCTGGTCAAGGGAGAGCCATGACTGCACAATATTGCGCTTCTGGCTGAGTATGGTGGTGGAGACCCCCAATTTGCGCAATATTTCGAGGGTGTTGCGGTTGAGGTCGTAGCACTGGATATAGCACTGGATGCGGTCGGCGGCGTCAAAGTGGAAACCCACCGGCTTTCCCTTCAGCATCAATCTGGAATACTCCATCTTTTGAGACTTGGTGGAGAGTTTGAGAAAATTCATGGCTTGCTGGAGGTCTGAGGCGATTTTTGGGTGGGGATTGGCGGCGGCAACGTATGCGGAACGGAAAACCACCTGTTTTTCTGCGTAAGTAGCGGAGACTCCACCCCAGAACAGGAATACCCCCACTGTCAGTATCATGATACCAGTTCGCGCACGAAACTTCATAAAAGACTCCTCTCAACATAGATTATTGAGAAATTGTCCGCCTGAGGCGGAGATTCATTGACTCATTAATTATACAATGTCCAGCCCGGTTTCGTTGCCGAACGCTTGTCCGGTATGGGTGGCTTTGGCAGGGCGTCTGTTGTGACGCAGAAAGCGCCCGCCTTGCTGATGCTCCTCTGTCCGCCGGGATTAGTGATGGAAATCGTGCGCGCCCCCACCGGTGCGTTCATGGCGATGCTGATGGTCACCTCAATGATTGTGGGGTCGAGCACCGTGGGTTCGCCCACTATAGAAATGCCCTGACCGAAATCGAGATTGCACCCCTGTTCAAAGTTGGCGCCGCTTATGCGGACGGTGATTTTGGATGTGCCCTGTTTGCCGCTGGGCGGGGAGACTGTTGAGATGATAGGATTGCCGGGTGTCCTCACCTTCTGCACCATTCTGGAGTTGAATCCATCGCCAATGAGGCGGTTGGTGAAGACGTAGTTCATGCCGCCACAGAGCGGGAACATATTCATTGAGCCCAGGTTGCATACAAACATATCCAAGTCGCCGTCGCCGTCAATGTCGGCGAGTTTGACGCCACGGCTGTTGTTGTTGAAGTCGTAGCCCCCGGTGTAGAATTTGACGGAGATGGGATTGGGGACTTCATAGGAGGCGTCAATGAAGCGCCCGGTCCCATCATTCAGGAGGAGCTGGATGGAGCGCTCTGTCGGGAGCGCCTGCATAGCCACAACAATGTCAATATCGCCGTCAAGGTCGATATCACCGGCGTCCACGCCGAAGGCGTCATTGATAACGATGGGGATGCGGGAGGATGTCTCGTCTTTGAACTTTCCAGTGCCGTCATTGGCGAGATAGATGTTCTGTCCGCCTCGCACGACGAGGAAGATGTCATAGTGAGGCGTGAACCGCCCATCACCATTTGTGTCCACCCAGTCCAGATTACCGTTGTAGTTGGAATCCTCGCCCGGGTCCAGTATCCCGTTGCCATTGATGTCCTCTGTCCAATCGCCCTTTCTGTCAAAATCGGCGGACACGACGCCCTGGACGTCGGCAATGATAACCGGCAGGTTGGTCGCCGTGACATCTGTGAATTTGCCGGTTCCATCGCCGAAGAGGAGCCTGCATCGTTCCACGAACTTCGGGGGTATATTGGGGATGGTGGCGCGGCGGTTTGTGAAGAATATATCGAGATTCCCATCGCCGTTGAAGTCGGCGATAACGGGCTGCATGGAGTCGTCATACACATCCGCCGGCGTCCCATCCGGCATAAAGACCCACGGCGATGGCGCAATAAATTTACCGGGTTTGGAATTGGGTCCGGGGAAGCGAGTATTCAGGAGGAGGACATTCGGCGCCCCGGCATTATCATAACCGTTGGCGACCACGATATCGAGGAGTCCGTCATGGTTGACATCAGCAATGGCGCATTTGCGGCTGTTTTGCTCCGGGCTTGGCACCGGGAAGCCCGGCAGGGAGATATCCGTTACGTCCAGGAACTGCCCGTCACCCATGCCATTATCGTCAGGAACGGAGTTCATGTAATAGGGATTCACATCCACATTCATGTGAAGGCGGTTGCGAGTGCCAGCGCATGAGAGGAATAGGTCGAGGTCGCCGTCATTATCAAAGTCAAAAAATTTGGCGTCAAACACCGGCTCGGAAGTTGTCTCGAGGAAGACGGTGTACTGATTCTGAAGGACACGCGGGGCAGGGAACGGGGAGCTGGTGGGGGTAAATACATAGATACCCTGGTTCAGCGGTTCTCCACGGTTGAAGTAGGTGGGTGTGTAATCACCGGAGACGGTCTGGACACCGCCATTGGCGACCACAAGGTCGAGCCTGCCATCTCCATTGATGTCTCCAAAGTCGCAGTTAAGGCTGGCATTGGAATACCCGAACACATAAGGCGGGCTGGCGGTAGCCGTGAAATAGGGGGGCAGGAACTGGGCTGTTTTGTCAATAAAGAGAGGCGTGTCCGTATTGCTGAGGAGGTCCGGTGGCGCATTGATTATCCTGTTGGTGAAGAGTTCCTTCTGGTCACCATAGTTGCACACAAAGACATCGGGGTCGCCGTCATTATCAAAGTCCGCCATGATGGCATAAAATGCCCTGTTCGTTGCGGGATTTGCTCCAAAGGCGGCTGACGTCACATCTGTGAAGAGGCCAAAGGTGTCATTCTGCAGGACCTGGTTAAAGGTGGGGGGGCCGATATTTCCGAGGTCTCCGCCGGTCTGGTCGTTGCAGATGAAGAGGTCTAAGCAACCATCAAGGTTCAGGTCGCCCGCGCAGATGGCGCGTCGGCGCCCCGTGAGGGCGGGGACTGCCTCCGCCAGATTTCTGCGGTGGGTATAAAGCCTGAGGAATTGGGGCGTGTAGTCGAGGGCTGTTCCAGAAATTATGCCGCTCCATCTATCGCGCTGGGCGCCGGGCCATTCGAGCATGGGCGGGTTAATGGGGTCAAAATAGGTGGCAGATTCAGATGCAGGGACGGCAATAATCTGGCGCCAGCCGCTGTTATTGAAATCCATCACCACAGCGCCCTGGGCGTTGGTTCTTATCTCCGGAATCCAGTTACTATCAATCGGTGGGGGGACGGGGCGGGGGTGGGGATAAGAATCGGGACGTCCAATCCAGAGAGGTTCCTGCTGTGTGCCACGGTTGGTGATTATAAAGAAGTCGTCAACTGCGTAATTCACACATTCAAAATACCCATCCGGCAAGCCATCGCCATCCACATCCACATTGTCATAAACAAGGTCATAGCCGTTGTATCTGTACTGATGTGGGATTTCGCTCTGGTTCACAACATAGATATCGAGGGCATTATCGCTGAAGATGGGTGCAAGCAAGACCTCGTTTGTCCAGCTGTAATCCGTTTCGTCATTGGCGACACCTGGTGTGGTCAGGGGGTGGTCAGGGAGGAGGGGAGGCAGTCGGTCATATTCATCTTGAGTATTGCCGCCGAAGAGATAGTCTGAGCCGAGGGTTTCATCCGTGAAGTAGAAACCCCGCTTTGCGGGATTGCGGTCATTGAGGTGGTTGATAAGGATGCGCTCACTGAACATGAGCATTCCGAGAGGGTAAGGCGGACCAGGAGGGTAAGGTTGTGCTGTTTCAGTGGCGTAAGGCGGGTCAATGCCGCTGGTGCCCAGCAAGTCGGTGTAGAGGTCCTGGTTAGCCACGACGATATCAATATCGCCATCGGAATCGATATCTCCCACATCCGAATGGGTGGATGTATCCACAACGGCATAGGGAGGGGAGTTAAGGACACCGGGCAAGCGGATAGAGGTTTCATCAGCGAAGAATCCATCGGGGATGCCATCGCCGTCCACGTCAATATTCACCAGCAGTTGGTTCTGAGCGCCGATGCCAGGTCCGATGCCGGGGGCGAAGTTGGAGAAGAAGATATCGAGGTATCCATCGCCGTTGAAATCTGCGAGTTTCACATCGTATGTTGCCACGAGGGAGCCAATATACGGGAGTCTGTCATCGGAAGTTCCGACGATGCCATCCGCGCCGAAGGTTACATCCGTGAAGTAGAATCCCCGCTTTGCAGGGTCAGGGTCATTGGTGTGGTTAATGTAGATGCGGTTGCAGAGGGAGTTTGGTCCCTGGTCATTGATAACGCCATTGGCGAGGACGATATCGAGGTCGCCGTCATTATCGATGTCGCCTGCGGCGGCGCCGAGGCTGTAAAGGACGTCAACGGGGAGGGTGTTGCCTCCCTTTTTTGGGGATGTGTCCTCCAGTATTGCCACATTGGTATCGCAGGCATCGCCGATGCCGTTCCCATTGGAGTCTAACTGGTCGGGGTTTGGGACATCCGGGCAGTTGTCCAGGTCGTTAGCGATGCCGTCGCCATCGCGGTCTGTGGAGGCGTCGGTGCCGCCGGGTGCCGTGGCAACATTGGTGATAATAGTGATGTTACCGGTGACATTGTCGGCAATAACGGGCACTGGTTCGGAGATGTAAGCGATGTCGTCATATACTGTCGGTGCGGTTGTACTGGCGGCAACGCCCGATTCTGGAATACTCTCCGCCCTCAGGAAGCCATATAGTGTGGACCATGTGACACTTTCACCCGGGGCGAGGGTTTTCATGCCAAAAAAGATGGCGACTGCGCTGTCCTGAGTGAAGGCATTGGCACCGGAGAAGAAGGCGCCGGTAGGCTCATAGTCAAACTGTGTCCTCACAATAGAGGGCCACCAGGCGGTGACAAATTTCCACGGTCTGGTCACGGCAGGACTAATCAGTGTTCCAAGAGCCAGTATAGTGGGGAATTCAAGGTGGTCATAGACCTCATAAACATCCGGCAGGGTGGCGCCTGTGTATAATCTCTCATTACGCACCTGTTCCCCATTGATAACGAAGGGTGCATCATCCCTTGTGCCAAGGAGGGTATCCAGCATGATGCGGACTCCCACATCCACGGGTTCAGTGCTCATATTTTTGAGGATAAACTGGATTTTCAGGTCATCAAGTTTTGTGTTTGGACCGCCGAAGCCAACAATAGCAAGGCTTTCAGTCAGCGCGATGGTATTATCGAGGACCCATGTGCCTGTGCTGGTGTTGGCGATATCATTGATTTCAATGGGTTTTGACTGGATGCCGAAAGGTTGAACAAGGTTGGCAAAGTCTTTTTGGATGCCTTGCTTCACGATTCGCACGCTGGAGAAGGAGGTCATGGGCACGGGGTGACCGAAGAGGATTGCCGGTCCATCGCGCACGCCGGCAGTAAACTGTCCGAATTCATTTTCGGCAACTTCGATGTAGTTGCTCGAAAACAAGTTATCGCCGGAGACATTGTTATCCTGTGCGGTGCCGTCTCCGGATGTGGGCGGGTTTGCGCCGCCATAAAATTCTGCGGGATAACTTGGTATCGCGGGCAAATATTGCTGATAATCGGGAAGGTAACTGCGGGCTGTTGAGGGCTCAATGTAGATGGCGTAGTCATTGCGAGGTTCAAGTCCGATGAAAATATATTCGGAGTTCAGAATTGCCCCCGGGGCGTTGCTGCCGTTGGGAACCTCAACATTGATGCCGGTGTATGTGCAGTATAGAAGATCGACAATACCTCTATCGGAAAAGACGGCGTCAGCACCGATATAGAAGTCCTTCCGTGGCACGCCCGCAAACACAGGGATGTCGGGAATGATGAGAATCGTCCCCTGACCGTAATAGCCGGCGCCGTCAACAACACTTCCCCTGATGCCGCCCACGCCGCCAAACGGACCTGTCTCATTCGGCGTTTTGTTGTCTTTGCGATAAGGGCTGACGGATGAATACTGCAGGATTCCCAGCATCCTGTCGGCAAGTGTCAGATTGCGTTTTTGCCAGGGATTGGAGGCATACTGCCCTCCGGCATTCCAGTCCCCCATGACGGGTAGGTTGAGCGGGATGGCGCTGATGCCGAGCATTTCGCCCAAGGCGCGCATGAACTCTGACTCAATATCCGTCCTGCCGAAATAATCTGCCTGCTGTTCAGGTGTGAGACTGCCCGGGTCTTTGGGAGGGAGGTCATATCCGGTATAGATGGGGTTGAAGGCGACGTCACAGTCGAGGATGGTGCCGCCTTCATACTTCTGACGGGGTAGTGAGACGTCCATGATGCCATCGCCATCCAGGTCGAGGTTAATGGCGCCTGTGGTGGGGTTATAAATAACGCCATTTCCAAGGTTGGGGAGGTTGATATAATCCCTGAGGTCGATATCCACCGTGAAGTAGAAATAATAAACGGCATAATTAACGCCTGCCGCCACAGTTTCGTTCGGTTCCTGGAAGGATATAAGGTTAAATCGGTCAAAGGCGACCTGTGTGGGACCGAAGGGCAGGGCAGGATTGATGCCTGCGAGAAAATCCGAATAATAGGCAACCTCATTAAACTCGAAGGACATGCTTATACCGCCCAGCGAGACATCATTCCATCGCTTGAGGCAGCGGTTAAGAGCAAGATAGAGATTGTCATCCGATACATTCTGGAGATTGTTGGCAGGAAGGAGAATCTCGCCGAGGAAGTTGCGATAGAGGGAGACCCTGAGGGGGCTCTCATCCTCCCGCCACTGGAGTTCCTCCGTTCTGAGGCTGTCATCGCTCGCATCAAGTGGATTATGAATCACCGGGACAAATATCTTTTTGGCGAATGCAAAGGAGACAATAATGGTGAAGAGAAGATTCAGAATTAAGAGCCTGCGATAATTTTTCATCATACCTCTCGCTCTCTATGCTGAAGTGAGAAAAACCCGGCTTTCCGGTTATTTCAATTCTTTTCCGCCTATCCACCTGCGTTAAAACTTCGGCGGATCTACGACGTTAGAACTTCGGCGGATCTCCGTTATTACCTCTGTCTTAAACTCATTCAGACCTTTCTGAGATGGGAGGTCAAGTGAGGATAAGGCGTCCTTGGAATATTGGGGTGAGGCGGACTTTGCATCCATTTTTTCCCCCATGGATGTCTTTAACCGACCGGCTGTCAGGAGGGGGTTCTTTGTCAAAGGTGTGGTAAACGTCGCCGCCTTCTCCGCCTTTGTTGACTCTTCCTCCTTTCCGCCTACGTTAGAACTTCGGCGGATCTCCGAGGACATCCGCATCTTTTCAAACTCAGCCGCCACGGCGCAGAGTTTCTCCATCTCCCTTTTATCAAGGATGCGGGTGTTTTGCACACCGAGACAGACCGCCTTTTCCTCGCCGGTTTTCGGGTCGTTCAGTATGGTGAATTTTCCCTGCGCCCACCCCACAACGCGCGTGGAGATGGCGAGTTTTGACTGGGCATCTGCGGATGGTGCCCGTGTTCCGCTTCCTCCTACGTTAGAACTTCGGCGGATCTCCGACTTTCCCTTTGGTTTTTCCAGAAACAGGACAACCCTTTCCCCTTCAAAGAAACGTGGCTCGCCATCTGCGTGCATTGCGATGGGGAGGGGTTGAATGACATCGCCCCCCATCTGGGTCAGCTCAAAAGAGGGCCCCATGTCGCCCTTCCAGTATTCCTTTGCTTTGATTTGTATGGTAGTTTCAATATGCTTGTCCACCCAGCGGGACTCCATCTTTTCCACCTGTCCCACGGCAATAACATCCGACAATTTGGTCATCTCAGGCATTGTAAATTTCTGGATGGAGCTCCCGTGCGCTGTAAAAGGGATGAGGAGGATGAAAAATTTAAGGATTTGAGAATTTAAGAATTTGAGAATTTGAGAGTGGGAGAAACGGTGTTTGAGTATCTGGATTCTCAAGGAGTTCATGATTTACAACCTCCGATATTTATTTTCCAAGAATCGCCTGAGCGAAACTTGCATTTCCCTGCAGGCGGTAGACATTGCCTGAGCTGATAGTTCCGTTATTGGGGTCATATTCCTGGATAATGCTGAATGCCACAGCGGGCGCCGATGGATAGCCGCCGGGATTGCCGGTTTGTGAGACGCCGATGTATCCGTCCGGACCCACTGAGAGCAGTAGCCATAGCTTCACCCCTGCATCCTCCTTGCCCTGGGTCTGACTGGCAAGGACATTAGTCTGCTCCGGGTCGAAATAATCGATAAGGTTCAGGGGCGATGGAACCCTCAAGTCAAAAATATCCTCCGGGACTCTTGTCATGTATGCCAATGGTGTTGTAAGGACGTGCAGGTCATTCATCTTTGTGGATAAAAGTGGCGCATATGCCCCGCTTTGCCAGTTTGGATTCCGGCGATGGGGATAGTTGTTGTGGTCTATGGCGTAAACCTCCAGCGCTGTGGTCATTGCCGCCATGTCCGCCTTGACCCGTGAGACCTTGGCGCGTGTTTGCGCCTCAAGAAAGTTGGGAATGGCAATGGAGGAAAGTATGGAGATGATAGCCACGACTATCAACAGTTCAATCAGGGTAAAGGCGTCTGGCGAAAACTGATGCAAAATTCCACTCCCACTTTTTTCAGCGCCTGTTCGGACACGCTGAAACGCTTTATACATAAACGATAACTAATCAAAGAAAAATATGTGCAGAAGTAGTGTTTCGTCAAGTTAAAAATACTCCACACACCGTACAGGGGCGGATTGGAACTGCATAAGGCGGATACTGATTCACAAATCCTCAAATTCCGCAATTCTCGTTGTGATTTATATTGACAAATGTCCAATATATTAATTAATAAAAGCGGTTTTTATAAAAAATAAGGAGGTGAAAGGATGCTGAAAAAATGTCTATTGGGTCTTTTTGTGGTTCTTCTTTGCGCCACATTCGCATTTGCGAATCAGACAGAAAGCCCCCCGAATGGTGACAGGACACAGGCGAATGGACCTATTGCCTTTAATGAGGTTCTGACTGGCGGTCTGCCGTGGAGCTATCCTTCCGACCCGAATCCTGACCTGGATTACTGGCGATTCTCCGGAACAAATGCGATACAATATAAATTTACCGGCGTCCCAAAGAATACGCTGTTGAATTCTCTTTACATTGGTCTTGATATTGAGAATTCAGTTGGAACCATTATTGCATCCCAGACGGCGAGTGTGCCAAACCAGACCGTTGTTTTGAACTGGACATGCGGCTCAACCGGCACCTACTATCTTGTTGTTTATGAGGCGACGGCTTATCAGAACGGCACGGCATATTATGAAGTCACATGTGAGCAGGTTTCCGGCGTGGATGACTGGAGTCTTTATTAAAAAGGACACTTTTTAACTTTTCGAATTTCAGGCGGGTTGCAAAAAACCCGCCTTTTTTACATTGATTTCATCCCCCTCCCCGTTTAAAGATTTCCTGATAAAAAGTTACATGAGAGATGAGAGTGAGTATAATTTTATGGAAGAGACATCCATCAGGAAAACGGTTCTTGTCAATGTTGAGGAAAATGAGATACGCGTGGCATATCTGGAGAATCAGCAGCTTGTGGACTTATTTATAGAGAAGATAGATGACCTGAGTTTAGTGGGGAATATTTACAAGGGCGTGGTGGAGGATGTGGTGCCCGGACTGCAGGCGGCATTTGTAGACATCGGTCAGGAACGGCGTGCGTTTCTCCATTATGACGATATTCTTACGGATGCGCTGAAGATTGGCAGGAAGGAGAAAAAGGCAGTGAGCCGACGAGGCTCCGCTCCTGTAAGAAAGCAGGGCGCATCATCAAGTGAGAAGTGGAACGGGGCGCAACCCCGCTCTGGCGCTGATACTATGGAGCGTAAGCGAATTCATAAGGGGCAGACCCTTCTTGTGCAGGTGATAAAGGATGAAATCGGGGGGAAGGGACCGCGCGTGACCACCAACATCTCGCTTCCGGGGCGCTATCTGGTGTTTCTCCCTTACCCATCGCAGAGGGGCGGAATTTCCCGCAAGATTGAGGATGAAAAAGAGCGCCAGCGCCTAAGGAGGATTCTGGGCGAGATAAAAAATACTCGCCAGAGCTATATTATCCGCACCGCGGGCATGGGAATGGATGATGACGCCATCAAGGGCGACATGGGTAATCTCAAGAGCGCCTGGGGAGGCATTCTGAGGAAATATCGCCAGCCCGGCATTCGCAGCCGCTTCAGCGGAGCAGGCAAGGATGCGCCGCTCCTGCTCTTTAATGACCATGACATCCTTTACAGGATAGTGCGGGACAACATCACAGATGACGTCAATGAGATAATCACGAATGATGAGAGGGTTTATAAAGACCTGCGCCGGATTCTGAGGCACATGATACCATCCCTTGAGGGGCGGGTGAATCTCTTCAGCCATCCAGAAAGCCTGTTCCAGCATTATGATGTTGAGAAGAAGATTCAGCGGGCATGTCAGCGCAAGATATGGCTCAAGAGCGGCGGGTATGTGGTCTTTGACGAAACGGAGGCGCTCACGGCAATAGATGTCAACAGCGGGCGTTTTGTGGGGAAAAAGGACCAGGAGAAAAACACCCTGAAGACGAACTTAGAGGCGGCGAAGATGATTGCCCAGCAGTTGCGCCTGCGGGATATCGGCGGCATCATCGTCATTGATTTTATTGATATGAGCGAAAAGGGGAATCGCGAGGCGGTGGAGCAGGAATTTCTCCGGCAGACAAAGCAGGACAAGGCGAAAATCTCCACCGTACCGATTTCAGAATTCGGTCTTTTACAGGTGACACGGAAACGGGTGCGCATGAGCCTCTGGCACCAGATTTACAACAGGTGCCCTTACTGCGGCGGCTCGGGGCGGGTGCTTGCGCCTGACCAGATCTGGCGGGAGATGAAATATTCAATTCTCAATCTGCTCCAGAAGACCCCCAGACCGCTTGAAATCACGGTCGTCCTACACTCCCATACCAAGAACTACATCCAGGAGAAGTTCATAACCACCCTTAAAGATTTTCAAAAACATTATAAAGTCCCCATCATTCTCCTTGCGAGCGAGGACCTGCATGTTGAGGATTTTCAGGTGAGATATGTCCACCCCGACCGCGCCGAGGTGAGAGTTCAGGAAGATATGCGAAGGGGGGCGGAGGATGATGGAAGCGAACCGCCGTCGGAAACCAGAAGAGGAGCGATTGATGAAGATTGAAGACCGCTCCGCCACGGCGGATCTCCAGCTTTGCTTCCGATATACGAGGTAGCCCATGACAACTTCGGAATTTGTCCATCTCCATCTGCATAGCGAGTATAGTTTATTGGATGGCGCCTGCCGGTTTGAACCGCTGTTTAAAAAGCTTAACCAGTTCGGCATGAAGGCTGTTGCCCTGACAGACCACGGTAACCTGTTCGGCGCGGTTGATTTTTACCAGAAGGCTGTTGAAGCGGGGATAAAGCCCATAATCGGCTGTGAGTTTTACCTGTCTCCGGGTCTGCGGACGGAGCGCAATTCCCAGGAAAAAAAGTCAGCCAACCACCTTGTCCTTCTCTCCACCAGTTACCAGGGTTATCTGAGCCTTGCCAAGTTATCCTCCATTGCCCACCTTGAGGGCTTTTATTACAAGCCGCGGATTGACATGGGGACGCTGGCGAAATATTCCCGCGACCTCATTGCCTTTTCCGCCTGCATCAAGGGGAGCATTCCCGAGCTTCTTCTTGAGGGTAAGCCCAAAAAGGCGGCTGAAGTTCTTGACCAGTTTCTCGCCATTTTCGGGAGAGAGAATTTTTATATTGAGATTATGGACCAGAGCCTGCCGGAGCAAAAGAAGGTGAATCCCGCTCTTGTGCGGCTTGCGAAAAAGGCTGGCGTGGGGCTTGTGGCAACCAATGATTGCCATTACTTGAAGCGTGAGGATGCCGAAATCCATGATGTCCTCCTTTGCATAGGGATGGGCAAGACCCTCAGGGAGGAACAGCGCCTCCGTTTTCATTCTAACGAGTTTTACGTCAAATCGCAGGATGAGATGGCGGATTTGTTCCGGGATTTGCCGGAGGCGGTGCAGAATACCCTTGCCATTGCGGAGAGGTGTAAGTCGGAAATCCGTTTTAAGCAGAAACTCCTGCCCCATTACACACCTCCCGACGGTCTGAGTGAGGGGGATTATCTGCGGAAGCTGGTGATGGAAGGATTGAAGGAGCGCTACAGTGTGCTTGCAGGTGAGATACTGGAGCGGGCGGAGATGGAGCTGGGGGTCATCCACAGTATGGTGTTTGATTCCTACTTTCTCATTGTGTGGGACTTTGTGCGATATGCGAGGGAGAATGGTGTGTGCGTGGGTCCCGGACGCGGTTCCGCCGCGGGGAGCATTGTGGCATACGCCCTGCGGATAACAGATATTGACCCACTTGAATATGGTCTCATCTTTGAGCGCTTTCTGAATGTGGGGCGCGTTTCTCTGCCGGATATTGACATCGATTTTGACGATATAAACCGTGACAAGGTTATCAAATACGTGAGGGAGAAATACGGCGCCTCAAATGTTGCCCAGATTATCACATTCGGGACGCTCAGGGCGAGAAACGCCGTGCGGGATGTGGGGCGCGTCCTGGAAATCCCTTTAAGTCATGTTGACCGCATCGCAAGGTTGATTGCCGATAACACATCTATTGATGGAGCGCTTGCCAGTGTTGAGGAGCTCCGAAATCTCTCCAAGAGCGACCCCCAGACACAGAAGCTTCTCACCTATGCCCATGCAATTGAGGGGATGGTGCGCCACGCCTCCACCCATGCCGCAGGCGTTGTGATGGCGGACATTGACCTCTCGGATATCATCCCCGTTTACAAACCCCCGAACACGGATGACATCGCCACGCAATACACAATGGACCAGGTGGTGGAGATTGGTCTTCTAAAGATGGATTTCTTAGGGCTTAAAAACCTTTCCATCATACAGGATGCCGTTGACCGTTTGAAGAAGACGAGGGGGATAGAGGTGATATGGAAGGATATCCCGCTTGACGACACCATCACATATGACCTTTTGTGCTCGGGCGAGACGGCAGGCGTGTTCCAGCTGGAATCCTCCGGCATGCGCGATATAGTGAACCGCCTTGCCCCGCGTAACCTCTCGGAAATCGCCGCCCTCCTTGCGCTCTATCGCCCGGGACCTCTCCAGAGCGGGATGGTGGAAGATTTCATCGCCCGCAAGAATGGCAAGAGGGGAATTGTGTATGAGCATGAGATGCTGGAACCGATACTGAAGGAGACCTTCGGGGTTATTCTGTATCAGGAGCAGGTGATGCAGATTGCGCGTGAGATGGCGGGCTACACGCTTGGAGAGGCGGACGTCCTCCGTCATGCTATCGGGAAGAAGAAAGATGAGATTATGAATAATCCGCAGCTGAAGGCGGAATTTATTGAGCGCGCCATCCTCCGAGGGGTTGACCGTCGTGTTGCCGAGAAGACCATAGACCTTATCGGTTATTTTGCCCACTATGGATTTAACAAGAGCCACAGCGCCGCCTACGCCCTCATTACCTATCGCACCGCCTATCTCAAGGCGCACTATCCCGTGGAATACATGTCTGCCGTCCTCACAAATGAAATCGGGTCAAATGAGAATATCGCCAAATATATCGGCGTCTGCAAGGCTATGGGGATTCAGATACTTCCGCCGGATGTAAATGAATCCTATGCCACATTCACGGCGGTTGGGGAGAAGATACGCTTCGGGCTTGCGGGCATCAAGAATGTGGGCGAGGCGGCTGTGAACCAGATAATTGCGGAGAGGGATAAAAACGGCTCCTTCAAAAGCCTTCAGGATTTTGTTATGCGTGTGCCTTATGGAGTCTTGAATACTCGCCTTGTGGAAGCCCTCATCAAATCCGGCGCCTTTGACTCAACAGGGCACCACCGCGCACAGCTCATGCAGGTCATGCCCGAAGTCCTCGAAATGGCAAGCCATTACCAGCGGGAAAAGAATTCCCCACAGATATCCCTCTTCGAAGACCATGCTGGGATGTCATACCGCACCATTCCGTTGCCTCCCATCCCCCCCTGGCCGGAGATGGAAATGCTCCAGTATGAAAAGCAATACTTAGGGTTTTATGTGACCAGCCACCCCATGAATGCCTATGAGGTGGACGCCCGTTCTCTCAGCAATGCAGATACAAGCGTCCTGAAGGAATCGCTTGCGCGCCATGGCTTCAGCGACAGAGCGAGACGAGGCGGGGCGGATGTGTGCCTGCTCGGGCTCGTCAATAGTGTGACGCCCAGGCTGGATAAAAACGGTAATACTTATGCCCATGTGATGCTGGAGGATTTCCAGGGGAGCGTGCGCCTTGTCTTTTTTTACAAGGCTTATGAGCAGTATCGCCCTCTTCTTGAAGTGGACAGGGCGATTTTTGTCCGTGGGAGGCTCACGCAGGCGCGGAATGAGCCGGAAATCATTGTGGATGAGGTGAACACGCCGGCTGAAGCGCGGAAAAAACTGGTCCGCGCTGTGGAGATTGAACTGGCGCCGGCAAGCGCCACGGTGGAGAATCTGGAGAGGATTAAGGAACTCTTCAGGAGGCATAAGGGAGAGCGCCCTGTTCGGATTATCCTTCACAAATCAGGCGTTGGGAGATTCCACATGGACCCGGGTAAACATGCAAGTGTGACCACCTCTGATGAGTTTGTCCGGGATGTCCTGACACTGCCATTTCACACTATCCTGACATTTATCACGAAAAGTTGAGAGAGAAGGTATTTTTATTTGATGGGAGAGATGCTGGCGATAAATTTGCGATGTGTCCCGGATTGGTCAATGCGCACGAGGGAGATGTTGCATCGGAATCTTGCGCCCCCGGGCGTCTTCAGGTATATATCACGGCGGTCAACACCTTTTTTCCTGATGGTATCTCTGGCGGAGGATTTATATTTGTCAAAATCTCCTCCGGTGGGGAAGAATTTTTTGAAAGGGATATTTGTGAGGCTTGGAAGCGCACTTTCAGGGTCGAGGATTTCCCTTGCCGCATCATTAGCCAATTCAATTTTCCATTCCGAATTGAGCATGCAAATGCCATGGGGTGTGCTGAGCAGGATTGCCTGATTAAGCCCCTCCAGATATTGCAGTCTTTCATTTGTATCCTTCATGTTTTTTCCGGCATGTTGCAAATCCGTGATATCATGAGCCATGACCTGGGCGCATGAGACCTTTCCGCCAGAATCCGGGATGGGCTGGATATTGGTCCTGAGCCAATGCTCACGACCTCCAATATCGGAGGGGTGATCCGGCATATTCAAAGCCCTTCCGGATTTGATAACCTTTCGGATGTTTGTCATGTGTTTGTCCGCGGTCTCCCTGGGTAAGAAGTCCCACAAGGTTTTGCCCGCGAAATCCTGAGGTTTTCCGCCAATGATTAGTGCGAGTGCGTTATTCACCATCAGAATGACGCCATCATTGTTGATAATGGTGATAAGCGCCTCCGCATTTTCCACCACCATGCGGTATTTTCTTTCCTCCTCGCGGATTTTCGTCTCTGCCGCCCGGCGTTCAGAGATGTCGTGGATAAAGACGCAACCGAATACTTTACCTCCATACTGGAGGTGGGTGGCACTGACATCTATGGGTATCTGGCGCCCATCTTTAGTTAAGAGGATGGATTCAAATGTGCCTGCCCACTGTTTTCCCATGACTTTCCACATTTCCCTGAACTTTTTCTCCGTGAGGACGACATCGATATCTGAAACCTTCATTGAGAGGAGTTCATCGTTGGAATAGCCGAGGATGCGGGAAGTCGCCTCGTTAGCATAAAATAAATTGCCATCGATGTCAGCCCAAATGATAATGTCCCCCGCGCTGTCCATGCAGAACCGCGAGAGACTGAGCGCCTTGTCCGCCAGTTTGTGTTTGGTGATGTCCATAAAGGAGAACATAGTGCAGATGGGATTGCCGGATGCATCGATGACCATGCTTGCGGACACAAATGCCTCAAAGGATGCTCCGTCGCCGCGGCGGGCTTCCAGTTCGCCCTTCCAGTTCCCCTCCTTACGAATGGCGTCCCAGACCTTTTGCGCCGATGATTTATGAATCCATAGTGAGGAAAAGGATTTTCCTTTCGCCTCACTCATATCATCATACTCCCAGAGGGTGAGAAAGGAGTGATTCGCATAAGTCACACGTCCGTCCAGGTTAAGAATGGCGATGGCATTGATAGAGGAATCTATTGCCCAGTCCTTGACCCTGAGCGACTCGATGGCGCGGAGGCGGGAGATGACGCCTGCGCACTGCTCAGCCACGGCATGGAGGAGTTTGAGGTCGCGGTCGGTGTATCTTTTGGGAGTGTAACTATGCACCGAGATACCGCCGATGAGCCGGTTTTCCCACAGGATAGGAGCGAACATGAATGAGCGG